>Ga0316187_10003782_pt1 | contig 13142 bp, 6 predicted proteins | sample CroRivburrow1_MG_FD_204927 | JGI IMG/M metagenome (GOLD analysis project Ga0316187, IMG submission 204927) | Coastal sediment microbial communities from Maine, United States - Cross River worm burrow 1 | ecosystem: Environmental > Aquatic > Marine > Coastal > Sediment | place: USA: Maine...
ACCTGCCGGCCTTCGGTCGTTTAATGAACGCGTCACACCTCAGCCTGCGCAACGATTTCGAGGTCAGTCATCCGGCCCTCGATCGGTTGGTAGAAGAGGCCAACCAGATCGACGGTGTGCTCGGCGCCCGCCTCACCGGCGCGGGCTTCGGCGGCTGCACCGTCAACCTCGTGGCCGAGGCGGCCCTGCCGGCTTTCGAGCAGAAAATCGAACCACTCGTAGACGACTGGTCAACCCAATCGATCGTCATCGGCACACCCGAACAGGCACGGGTCACGGAGGTCATTGCTTGACCCCAAACAGCCTTTCCCCGACGGCGGTCGATGCCGAGTCGATCGCCCGTGAGATCTGGAGTCTCGACTGTCGAGCAGAGCCCCTGGCGGGCGAGGTTGATCGCAACTTTCTCCTCCTGACCGAGGTCGGCGATCGGTGGGTTCTGAAAATCTCTCGCGAGGGCGCGGACGAACAAGCTCTTGACTGCCAGATCCAGGCCCTGAGATTCCTCGAGCCGAGCCCGGTAGCGCATCTCGCGCAGAAGGTGTTGCCGGCACCCGACGGGCGCCACCTGGTCCCATACCAGCCCACCGGGGGTGGTCCCTGTTGGGTCCGCGTCCTTTCCTTTCTGGACGGCTCGCCACTGGTCAACCACCAGGATCGACCGCCGTCCTTTATCGAGGAGATCGGCCGCACCCTTGCCTGCTTCGACCTCGCCCTTGCCGGGTTCGACCACCCGGGCGCGCACCGCGATCTTCCCTGGGACATCGAACGCACCCACGAGCTCGGGCGCTTCGCCGAACACATTTCCGAGGCCGGCCAGCGTGAAATAGTCGAGCGTCACCTCGAGCGGTTCGTGAGTGTCGTGGCGCCTCAGCTCGCCGATCTCGAGCACGGATTCATCCACAACGACGCCAACGATTACAACCTGATGGTGCGGCACGGCGCCCACGGAGAAACCGTTCTGGCCGGTCTCATCGACTTCGGTGACAGCCTCCACACCATCACAATCGCAGAGTTGGCAATTGCCGCCACCTATCTGATGCTCAACCAGGACTACCCGTTGACAACGGCGGCCCTGGTGACCGCCGGCTACAACTCGGTCCGCCCGCTCACTGCAACCGAACAAAAACTCCTCTTCGACCTCATCATGGCCAGGCTGTGCGCCAGCGTCCTGATGTCGGTGCGGGGCCTCCATTTCGAACCCGAAAACGAGTACCTTCAGATATCGGCGCTGCCCGTATGGCGGCTGTTGGGAAGGATGACCATGATGGACCCCGAAGAGGCGACCCGCACATTCGAAGATGCGTGCGCCCATCCCGGGACCCCGGTTCGCGACACCGGAGAGATCCTCGCCGTGAGACGAAGCCACTTCGGTTTCAACCTCAGCATCTCCTACTCGGAGCCGCTCAAGATCGTCCGCGGCGAAGGCCAGTACCTCTTCGACGACACCGGCCGCCGATACCTCGACCTGGTCAACAACGTCTGCCACGTCGGCCACTGCCACCCGTACGTCGTCGCCGCCGCGCAGATCCAGATGGCGGAGCTCAACACGAACACTCGCTACCTGCACGACAATTTGGCCGAGTACGCATTGCGGCTCAGCGGCACCTTCCCCGACCCGCTCGAGGTCTGTTTCTTTGCCAACTCCGGCACCGAGGCCAACGACCTCGCCCTGCGCCTCGCCCGCACCCACACCGGATCGAAGGAGATCATCGTCCTCGACAACGCCTACCACGGCCACTCGCCATCGCTGGTCGAGATCTCTCCCTACAAGTGCGAGGGACCGGGCGGTGAGGGTCTCGCCGGGCACGCCCACAAGGTGCCGATGCCGGATGCCTACCGCGGTCCCCACCGAGGGCCGGACGCGGGCGCGGCGTATGCCGACGAGGTGCGAACGGCTATCGCCGAGATCGAGGGAGCGGGCCGCAAGCTCGGCGCCTTCATCGCCGAGTCGCTGATCGGCTGCGGCGGCCAGGTCATCCCAGCCCCGGGCTTTCTATCCGGCGCCACCGAAACAGTGCGCGCCGCCGGTGGTGTCGTCATTGCCGACGAGGTTCAGGTCGGTTTCGGGAGGGTTGGGACCCATATGTGGGGATTCGAAAGCCAGGAAATCGTCCCGGACATCGTCACGCTCGGCAAACCGATCGGCAACGGCCACCCGATGTCCGCGGTCATCACCACCAAAGAGATCGCATCCTCCTTCGTCACCGGGATGGAGTACTTCAATACCTTTGGCGGCAACCCCGTGTCGTGTGCAGTCGGTCTTGCGGTGCTTGACGTCATCGAGACGCAAAACCTCCAACAACACGCCCTCGAGGTCGGTACCAGGCTGCTCGATGGACTCCACGAATTGCAGACTCGTTGCCCTTTGATTGGCGATGTGCGTGGGCTGGGCCTCTTTATTGGCATCGAGCTGGTGCGCGATCAGGAGACACTCGAGCCCGCCGACACCGAGGCCTCTCGCGTCATTGATGAAATGAAGGCTCGCGGTTTCCTGCTCTCGACCGACGGCCCTCTCCACAACGTGCTCAAGATCAAACCTCCAATGGTTCTAACGGAACAGGACGTGGACGAGACCCTGGCCGCCCTCGACGAAGTTTTCGGCACGTTCGATCGAGCCTGAAGTATCTGTCGCCCCCTCCGGGGGCTGTTCATTTTTCTCCCCGACCATTCCTGGGGCTCACGTGTTCCGTATCAGGAGATCGGTAACAGAATCGTATCAGGACATGGGTAACACCTCGGGGGCCGACACAGGACGGACCACCGCGGTGGTCCGTCCTGTGTCGAGGTCGATTTCTCGAATGTACATGTGTCGATAGGTGACGAGGAGTCGATTGTCCATTTCGCGGCACCAGACCCGTTCTCCCGCCAGAGCCTTGCAGGCGTAGTACAGCCGGCCCCGGTAGAGGATGGTTCCGGCATCGTAGATTCGCCTGACATCTGCCCCTTGGGGGTACTCCCATTCAGGAGGATTGGGATTAAATGGCCGCGGGCTTGGTGTGTATCTCGCTGATGGCACGTCCATGTCGAGAGCTTCGTGGGGTCGTATCTCGTTGTAGATCTGGCGAAAGTGACTGAGGGTCTTTGCCATGCCCTCGACGGTTTGAGGCACCCCTCGGTGCTTCACTTCTTGTTTCATCGTCCGATGAAATCGCTCCACCTTCCCTTGTGTCTGAGGGTGCGCTATCGATCCATAGATGAGTCGTACGCCCTGTTTGATCAGTCCCACGCTCAATCTCGTCAGCCCGTGCGCATTATTCGCATGCCACCACGGCGTCCCGTGATCCATTAGCATCGCCTCAGGTACGCCGTAATTCTCAAAACACCTTTCTATGCAAGGCTGCACATGCTCTCGGCTCGGTCGAGTCAGCGCAAATAACCCCACCGCATAGCGGCTGTGGTCATCCAAAATCGACAGCGGATAGCACCTGTCTCTGCCTCGAAGCAGGTACTCCCCCTTGAAATCCATCTGCCACAGGTCGTTCGGACGTGATCGCTCAAATCTTTTGGTGGCTGCTTTGCTCGACGCTGCCTTCGACACCATTCCCCGCCGTTTGATTATTCGATCGATCGTCGCCGTCGACAGCAACACCCCCTCTCTCTTCAGCAACTCGTGGAGCTTCGGTCCCGACCACCCGTACTCGAGACGAAGCTCCACGACTCGATCCTCAATCAACTTTGGTGTTTTCTTTGGCTGTCCCCTGGGCCGTCGCGATCGATCTGAAAGCAACGGAAACCCTCCCTCTTTGTACCTTCTCAGCCATTTGTGCCCTGTCTTTCGGCTCACACCGAATTCACGGCAGAGATTACTGATGCTCTCGTCTCCGCTTCGAGCCCGCACCACGAACTCGATCCTCTGGCTCAGCACATCGGTCTCCTTCCAAGGCATCAATCACCTCCGGCTTCAACCGAAAGCATGCCTCAAGGTGTTACCTATGTCCTGATACGAAAGTGTTACCTATGTCCTGAGGTCGTACAGCTCACGCCCCAGGCTAAGCGTCTGTCGCCCCCGTTGGGGGCTTATTGAATTGCTGTCGCCAACGTGTTGCCCATGTCTTGATACGATTCCGTTACCGATGTCCTGATACGAGGCAGCTCACCCCTCAGGCTAAGCGTCTGTCGCCCCCATTGGGGGCTCAATCGCTGGTTAAACTTCCGATTCCTGGGGCTCACGCCCCAGGCTAAACATCTGTCGCGCCTCCGGCGCTCTATTTCCATCGCGGTGTATCACTCGATGACGAGCCGCGCCTAACCACGGCGTAGTCCAAGAAACGAAGCCGCGGAGCGGCGACATATTCTTAGCCTGGGGCGTGAGCCCCAGGTACCAGGAGAGCAAAAAATGGTTGAGCCCCTGGAGGGGGCGACAGACCTGTCCTGAGTGGACGAAGCCGAATTCGAACGAACTTGTCGCGCCTTCGGTGCTAACACACGTTAATCGTTGACGATCAACCGGAGAGGTCGACACCCAGCCCCGGTCTGTCGAGCAACCGCAGTCGGCCTTCCTCGACGACAAACCCTCCCTTGGCGGGATCTCGTGCGAGATCGAAAGAGCCGTCGAGATCGAGGTACCTGGTATTTGGGCAGGCATAGGCGGCGTGTAGGGCGGCGGCGATGCTGACCACGCTTTCGTCGTTGCAGCCCCACATGAGATCGATGCCCGCGGACCGAGCGGTTTTGGCGATCGCGAGCGCCGGCCGGATTCCGCCGCACTTCATGAGCTTGATGTTGAATATGCCGCACGCTGAGGGGTCTCGGGCCAGGTCGCGAGCATCCTCCTCGCCGTGCAGGCTCTCGTCGGCTGCGATGATCCGGCGGACCGACGACGGCAGGGACCGCAGCTCCGAGTTCAATGCGGCGGGAAGAGGCTGCTCGATCAACTCGAGGTTCAGATCACCCGCCAGATCACCAAGACTGCAGGCCTCCTCCACGGTGCAGCCCTGGTTGGCGTCGATTCGAATGGACACCTCGGGGCCAACAAACTCGCGCAGCTTGGTCAGCCGCTCCACGTCCTCGTCGAAGGCCCTGCCCGTCTTGACCTTGAGGTATCGGAATCCCCGGCCGAGATAGTCCTCAGCCTCGGCAAGGGTCTCTTTGACCGACGAAATCCCTATCGTCACCGACGTAGGGAGAACCTCATGACAGCGTCCGAAAAGATCGACCAACGACACACCCTCGCTGCGGGCGACAAGATCGTGGAGGGCCATGTCCACCGCGGCGCGGGCGGCGGGCGTCGCCCGATGCGATCGTTCGAGCTCCCCGGACAGCCCATCGAGATCCCGGGGATCGCGCCCTCGCAGCCAGCTCAGCTGTTTCGCGCTCAAAGCTGTGCGGCACGCCGCGGGAGACTCCCCGGTCACGTCCTCCGCGGGCGAGGCGGAACCGACACCCTCGACGCCCTCATCTGTCGCAATGCGCACAAAAAAGAGATCGACCGCGTCGATCCGCATCGAGGAAATCTCGTACGGCTGCAACAGGGGAAGCGCTTCCCCCCAGGACGTGATGCCGGAAATCCTCACAGCGCCCTCCCCGGACCGATTCGGTTCTTGATGATCTCCACGAGATCACCGAGATCGTCGCGCAGCGGCAGAACGACGGGGATCCCGAGCTTTTGGGCCATGCGGAGTCGAATGTCTTCTGAATCCTCGGGGACCATATTTTCTTCGCTGAGGGTCACCGCCCAGACCTCCGCACCGAGGAAACCGATGAAATCGATCTCCTCTTCGATCGGTGGGATGCGGCATCCCAACTCTTCGAGCTCATCGAAGAACTGCCGAGCCGGCGCGTGTTGCAGGATGACGCCGCTGGCATCCCCGGCGAGGATGAGCTCGGAGCCACACGGCCCCATTGGATTGCGCAACGAGGACTGACCCTCGATGAAGATCAGATCGGGTTCGGTCTCCCGCTGACAGGCGAGAATTGCCGATTCGAGCTCACCGCACACGAAGTCGTTTGGGGTCGCGTCGAGAATGAATCCATATGGATAGCCCTGCAGCCAACCGGTCTGGCCCGTGAAGATCATCTCCGCGTGGAGACCCACATCGCGACAGGCGTTCACCAGCAGGCTGCCTGTGGTTCTCTTGCCAATGGCGCAGTCAGTGCCGAGGATGGCGACCCGGGGCGTTTCGAGGCTCAGGACCTCTCCGGTCCAGAATTTGAGCTCCGCCGCCGGGCGTGGGTAGCGAACATCGATGATCTGTGTTCCGCGGCGCTGAACAATGCTCACGAGCTCCGGATCGTCAGCCAGAAATTGATGGAGGCCGTTCACCAGTGAGATGCCGGCCCGCGCCGCCTCAACGAGATCCTTGCGAAGCTCGTCGGGCATCACACCACCGCTGGTAGCGACCCCGATGACGCAGTAGTCGGGTGGCGCGTCGATATCCTCCACCATCTTGCTCACCGACTCGAAAACCGGAATGCCGCGCGCTTGGCCGTCCAGCAGCTCACCGGCATCCTCGCCGGTACAGCTGTCGTCGATGATGCCCACAACCCGGTACCTGCAGGGGCCTCGGACCAGGCCGTGGGCGGTCTTGGCAAAGGGGGTACGGAAGAGCCCGTTCGCGAGAATGACAGCGGTTTCCTGCGGCCTTTCGTTCATCCCAGGAGTCTTTCGATGAGGCCCTCGAACAGGACAATCCCGACAGGAATCAGTTCATCTGGAAAATCATATCCCGGGCTGTGAAGCGCCGGATGCTCCTGCCCCGCTCCGAGGCCGAACAGGGCTCCTTTGAATCGCCGAGTGAACCATCCGAAATCCTCGGACCACGGGTAGGCCTCGTCTCGCTGGGCGACCGCGATGCCTCTGGCCTCGGCGACCGCCTCCACGATCGCGACCGCTTCGGGGTGATTTGTGGTCACCGGAAAATGATCGGTCCAGGAGTGAGTCAGCTCGAGGCCGTGGGCTCGGGCAATCTGTTGGGCCTGGTCCACAACCCCCTGTCGCAACCGTTCGAGGACTTCCTCTCGATCCGATCGCAGCGTGGCCATCACCTCCGCCTCACCGGGAGTGGTCCCGAACGCCGGCTCTCCGATTCTGGCGTGGATGACGGTGAGTTTGGTTATGCCTTCACCCGCGTTCATGGAACCCGGCAACGCGGCCAGATCCTGGATCAGTTGCGCCACGGCGGGCACCGGGCTCTGTCCTTGTTCCGGATATGCGGCGTGCGAGGTCTTGCCTTGAAAATGGAGAACCGTTCCCACCGACCCGGCCGCGAACGGGCCGCTCCTGATTTGAATCTCACCAAAGTTTTCCTTTGGGAGGTTGTGGAGAGCGAAAATCCAGTCCGGGGCGATGGATTCAAATTGCGCATCTTCGAGGACAGCCAACGCTCCAGCGCCGGTCTCCTCGGCCGGTTGGAAGAGCAGGACGACTCGACCACGACGGGGCGGATGAAGGTGTAAACGCCCGGCAAGCCCGGCGACGATTGCAGCATGTCCGTCGTGCCCGCATGCGTGGGAGACTCCGGGCCGGCACGATCGATAGTCGGCATCGTTGTCTTCCTTCACAGGCACCGCATCGATTTCTGCACGGAACATGACCGTCGGGCCGTCTTCACGACCCTCGTAGATTGCCGCCAGCCCGGCGCCTCCGAGTTCCGCCACCAGATGATCCGGATGATATGGCTCGAAAAAAGCCCGCAGAATCCGGCTTGTTTCGACCTCCTGGCCTGCGAGCTCGGCGTGAGTGTGGATCTCACGCCTCAGGGTCACGAGCTTGGTACTGACGGGAGAGCGGTCCATGGGCCCCAGTGTACGCCGCCCCAATTGGGCGTGGGCGACCCGATCTTTCCCTTAACTCAAAAAAGAGGCTGACTCTCTTTCTCTTTTCTCGATTGGCGTACGAATTGTATTATGCTATGCGCAACTGCAACGGCTGGACCGAAAGGAGAGACCTGCGGTGGGTACACCGCCAGTTCGATCCGTCCCGTACCGGGTGGCTCGATCTTGGGGCCGCCGGTTCAGCCAAGCGCATCATTACGCCTCACGACAATTACCACAGTTCGTTACCGATCTGCCCTCGGGTGCCGCGGGCACTTCCAGAACATCGGCGCTCGAAAAATGGGAACCGGCCGCCGCCGACGGCGATCAGTCCCCTGAACAAATCCAGGAGAAGGAGGAAAGGAAATGAACGGAAGAACTGTGACCGTCCTTGCGATCGTCGGGGTACTACTTCTCTTCAGCCTCTCCGCCTCGGCCCAGACCAAGACAGGTCGGATCCTGGGCCAGGTCGTCGCCGTTGACGGGACGCCCCTGCCAGGTGTCATGATCACCGCTACCAGTGAAGTCGTGATGGGCGGCTCGCGGACCGCGGTCACGGGGGAAACGGGCGCCTACCGTTTCGCCGCCCTGCCGCCCGGTGTCTACAGCGTCATGGCGAGCTTGGCCGGCCATCAGCCTCAGACCATGGTGGGCGTCAGCGTCAGCCTCGGTGGCACCGGCACCGCCAACTTCACTCTGATACCCGAGTTCTCGGATGAAATGGTGGTGACAGGCGAGTCGCCGCTGGTCGATACCACCAGCTCCAGCCTCTCCGCCAGCTACGCCGACGAATTCATCAAGGACCTGCCCACCCAGCGCAACTTCTACGACATCATTTCGGCCGCGCCCGACGTCAGCGCCGGTTTGCAGGACTCGGACCGGATGGTCGCCGGCGGCTCCAACGTCCAGTCCAGCAATTGGTTCATCGACGGCATCGAGACCACCGCGCCGGAGACCGGCGCCGCCTGGGTCTACGTCAACCCCGACAGCATCCAGGAGGTGCAGGTGATGTCGATCGGCGCCCCGGCTGAGTACGGCAACATGCTCGGCGCGGCGATGAACGTTGTGACCAAGTCGGGGTCGAACCAGTTCAGGGGCGGTGTCAATGCCTACTGGTTCGACAACTCGCTGGTCGACTCGAACATCTATTTGGAGGGCTCGGACTACCCCGAGTATTACCAGAAGGAGTTCTTGGACGTCAGCGCCACCCTCGGCGGGCCGATCGTCAAGGACCGCTTGTGGTTCTTTGCCGCCTACGAGTACTGGCGGGACAACTTCGTCTATCCCGGCAGCGATATCAATCACAACCCCGGCTGGTATGCGGACCGCTACGACCTCAAGCTGTCGTGGCGCCTCAACGAAGGGAACTTAATCGACGTCAAGGGCTACACCGACGAGTGGGGTTGGCCGGGTGCGGGCAGCGAATACATCACGCCGTCGGCTCAGGTCGGCGAGGTCGGTGACAACCAGGCTTGGGCGCTCAACTATCAGTCGATCTTCTCCGACCGTACCTTCTTGGAGGCCCGCTACACCGGCTGGAAGAGCAACGACGACAATCTCTCGACTACCGGCAGCACCGAGGCGGCCTACGTCGACTGGACGCCGCCGGGCGGAGGTCCGTCAACCTATTGGGGTGGGGCGTACTACCCCTGGACCTACGACACGTCTGTCGATCAGGTGAGCGTCTCGCTCACCCACTTCGCCGACAACTGGCTGGCCGGCAACCACGACTTCAAATTCGGCGTCCAGGCGAGTCGCGGCAATGCCGAGACCACGGTCGCACTCTCGGCCACTGGCAGCTACTACTACCACTACACCTACGAGTACGATTACTACGGCACCGTCTATCCCTACGAGTACTACTACAGGGTCGATGGCCTGCCCTACGTTTACGGCAACGATCAGGAGTCGATCTCGGCCTTCGCCGATGACTCGTGGCGGATCAGCGACCGGCTGACCTTCAACCTGGGTCTCCGTTACGACCACCACAAGGGCAGCATCCCGGCCTTCCCCCGCCTCGATTACGACGGCAATCCGACCGGCGAGATCATCCCGGGCGTCGACCCGGTCTTCACCTGGAACAACATCTCGCCTCGGCTCGGCTTCGCTTACGCGTTCGGCGCCGAGCAGAAGAGCGTTTTCCGCGGCTCCTTCGGCGTCTACTACGACGGCAACGTGGGCGGCAACTGGAACGCGCCGGCGATCGATCACCCGGGTCAATTCGCGTACTGGGGGCCCTCGTGGGACGGTCCCTGGGACGACGAGCCGTCCTGGGACTGGTTCCCCGGATCATCCGTCAGTGTCGATCCCAACATGAAAGCGCCGCGGACCCTGCAGTACTCGATCGGCTTCGAGCACGCTTTCGCCGACAACTACTCGTTCGGTGTCACCGGGCTGTACAAGGACACCACGAACCTGATCGGCTGGCAGATCATGGACGACGGCGTCTACGAGGAGGTGCCGTGGACCGACCCGTTCACCGGCGACCAGTACACGCTGCTCGACCCGATCGTCTTCCCCACCCTGCGCAAGGGCAACACGCCGGGCTTCTCCATAGACCCGAACGCCGACCGCTACTGGCAGGAATACTGGGCGGTGATTCTCACCTTCAACCGGCGCTTCGCCGATTTCTGGAGCATGTCGGCGTCCTACACCTACTCGGAGTCGACCGGCCTGATCGCGGCCTACCAGTCCCAGTACCAGTCCAATCCGCTCTACGGCAACGATTGGGGCGCCGATCCCAACGCCTTCCTCAACGCAAACGGCCAGCGGCTGCAGGGCGACCGGCCGCACATGTTCAGGGTCCAGGCAAATTTCCAGCTGCCGTGGCAAGTTCGACTCAACACGTTGATTAACCTGCAGAGCGGGAGGCCCTACAGCCGCCTCTACAGATTACCGACGGAACGACGACCGAGGGCCGTCGTCGCCCCCGCCGGCGACCCCGGGCGCCATGGCTTCCAGTACATGTGGGACTTCGGTATCGGTAAGCGCTTCGGTCTGGGGAGCGGCGTGGCGCTGGAGGTCGACCTGCAGTTCATCAACCTGCTCAACAGCACCCCCACCGATTGGTTTGAGACGCTCGTCCTGTACGAAGGCGACGAGTTCGTCCCCAACACGTGGGTCAGGCCACGCCGTCTGCAGCTCCACGTCGGCATCGTGTTCTAACTACCGATATTCATATCGGCCTGAGAGGCCAAACTCCACTGGGCGGCGAGAAATCGCCGCCCGGTTTTTCTAAAGCTCGTTGAGTCCCGCAATCTTCTTGTAGGCGGGCAGAGGATATCCCCGCCCAATCGTGATCTGTCGAACCGCGATTTCAAGGAACGCGGGACAATGCAGGAGGCGCACGTAAGAATGCTCTCGAGTTCCAGGTACCATATGGATCGAAACGCCATGATGACCCGGATTCTTGTCGTCGCCGGGATGTGTCTGTGGGTCGCGCAGCTCTTCTCCTCGGCCGAGCCACCTGAAGCTGCGAACAAGCCCAACCTCCTTCTGATCACCCTCGACACGGTGAGGGCCGACTCCCTGAGCTGCAACGGTTCGAAGAAGGTCCACACGCCGCACCTCGACCGTCTGGCTCGGGGTGGTGCAAACTTCACGCGGGCCCGAACATCGGTTCCGCTGACGCTGCCCGCGCACGCTTCGATCATGACCGGCAACTACCCCCCCGTCCACGGCGTCCGGGACAATGGGACCTACCGTCTTCCAGAAGAACAACTGACGTTGGCCGAGGTTCTCGACCGACAAGGCTATGAGACCGCCGCGTTCATCGGCGCCTTCGTCCTGGATCGCGACTTCGGTATCGCGCAAGGATTCGACGTCTACGACGAAGGCAACTGGGGCACCGCAGGTGTGCTGGAAAACCTGGCGGCGGAGCGCAGCGCCGACACAGTACGCGACGCCTTTGCGAGCTGGCTCAAGGGCCGCCCCGCGGAAGGTCCGTTCTTCGCCTGGATCCACCTCTACGACCCCCACGCTCCGTACGTTCCTCCGGAACCGTTCCGGAAGCGCTACGCCAAAAACCCGTACGCGGGCGAGATCGCCTACACCGATACTGTGGTTGGCAAGATTGTCGAAGATCTCGAGAGCCGTAAGCTCCTCGAATCGACCCTGATCGCCGTCGTCGGTGACCACGGCGAAGGGCTGGGTGAGCACGGAGAGCAGACCCACTCCCTGCTGATCTACAACTCGACCATCCATGTGCCGATGCTGCTGTATTCTCCCCGGCTCATTCCCTCCGGGAAAAAAGTCGATCACCTCACGCGAACCATTGATCTGGCGCCGACGATTCTGGATTACCTGGGCGTCTCACAGACCGTCGGGCAGGGCACGAGCCTGCGTCCCCTGATCGAGGGCAAGAAACCCGGCAAGGAGATCGTGGCCTACAGCGAATCCCTCTACCCGAGCCTGAATCTCGGTTGGGGCGAGCTGCGGGGTCTGGAAACGGGCAGGTACCGTTTCATCCTCGCCCCCCGCCCGGAGCTCTACGATCTCACCGAGGATCCGGGGGAACGAGAGAACCGCATCGATTCGAACCCTGAGATGGGCGATCGCCTCGAGCGCGACCTGGCAACCCTGATGGATTCGATAGGTGTGTCCGAGGGTCAATCCAGGCAGGCAGTTGATGCTCGGACGGAAGAGATGCTGCGGAGCCTCGGCTATGTTTCCACCAGCCACTCCCCGCCTCCAGGTGAGGCCGCCAAAGCAGATCCCAAGGACAGAATGGGTCTGTGGAGCAGCATCGAGCTCGGCCTCTCCTTTTTCAATCAAGGGGATTACTCTGGCGCGCTGGACATTTTCAAGAGAGCGCTCGCCGAGGATGAGGACATCCCCATCCTCTACGACCACATCGGCTGGTCGCACATTCAACTCAACCAGTATGACGTGGCGGAGCGGGTCTATCGGAAAGCAATCGATCACGGATTCGACTCGGCGGATCTGCGGGCCAATCTGGGTCTCATCTATTACCGCTGGGGAGAGTTCGAGAAGGCCGAACAGGAGCTTCGGATCGCACTGGAACTCGAGGAACGCAGCGTCCTCGCCCATTACCGTCTGGCCGATGTCTATCGCGCGACCAAGAACTACCCCAAGGCGGTCGAGCACTATCGGCGAGTCCTCGAAATCAACCCCGGCTATGTCTGGGCCTTCAACGGCCTCGGCATGGCCCTCGCCATGGAGGGGAAAAACGAGGAAGCGCTCGCAGCCTTCCGTGATGTCGTGCGGATCGAACCGGAGATGGCCCCGGGTTATCTCAACCTGGCCATTCACCTCGAGCGCATGCAACGCTTTCCGGAAGCCCTGGAGACCTATCAGAAGTTCATGGATCTCTCATCCGAGCAGGGATTCGCACGCGAGCGAAAACACGCAGCAGCCGCGATCGAAAGACT
>Ga0316187_10003783_pt1 | contig 13142 bp, 14 predicted proteins | sample CroRivburrow1_MG_FD_204927 | JGI IMG/M metagenome (GOLD analysis project Ga0316187, IMG submission 204927) | Coastal sediment microbial communities from Maine, United States - Cross River worm burrow 1 | ecosystem: Environmental > Aquatic > Marine > Coastal > Sediment | place: USA: Maine...
CCCGCCTCTACCAACAACTCCTCAACAACACCCAAAACGGAGACTGAACCATGACAAATCCAGTATCAGAACTTGACACTATTACCGGCATAATGCCGGATCTCGCGCTGTCAAACGGCGCGATTGGCGGTGTCGCGGTGCGTCGTTATGCGCTGGCTGGCGTCGAGCATTTCCACGTAGTGGCAATGATCCGAGATTGCCTCCGGTTCTAGAGCGGTTTCAACCGCGCTGACAGGGTGAATTGGCTGTCGTTATGTGCGGCTTCCGTGGATGGTTGGCCGATCCCTCAGATAAAGGGCCGGCTAGCGCCGAATGCCGGTTATCTGCGGGTAGGAGATGACGGGCGCAGGATGCTATGGGCCTTGCTCTTCACCGCCGCCCCAACCCGCCTCCGGCCCCTCGGGGAACGAAACCTTGCTGGCGCGAGACCGCCTTTGGAAACGCAGCATTTGCCTGCTCGGGTGAGGCATAATCTCTAGCCCATGCATGTCCTTCTGATTTCGACCTATGAGTTAGGCCGCCAACCGCTTCATGTCGCAAGCCCTGCAGCATCAATTGAGGCTGCGGGTCACGATGTGCGTGCGATCGACCTTGCCGTGGAACATTGGGACGCGTCATTGATCGACTGGGCCGATGCGGTTGCGATCTCAACGCCAATGCACACGGCGACCAGACTCGCTGTCGATGCAGCGACGCGAATTCGTTCCCAGCGCTCTGATCTCCCGGTCGCCTCGTACGGGTTATACGCGGCCATGGCGGCCGACGGAGACGGCACGATGGCCTTCGATCGGGCCATCGTCGGCGAATACGAGGCGGCGCTGCTCGAGTGGCTTGCCGGTACGCCATCGGAGTCGGCCATCTCGGTTCATCTTGATCGCGGCGGATTCCGGATGCCGAACCGATCGATTCTTCCTCCTCTCGAGGAATATGCCAGGTTGATGGTTGGCGGCGAGACTCATCTGGTCGGCGCCGTCGAGGCGAGTCACGGATGCGCGCACATGTGTCGTCACTGTCCGATTCCAGCTGTGTACGACGGAGCGTTCCGGATCGTCGATGTCGACACGGTGCTGGGTGACATTGACCAGCTTGTCTCTGCTGGCGCACGTCACGTCACCTTCGGCGATCCTGATTTCCTGAACGGTCCTGCCCACTCGCTGAGAATTGTTCGAGGGCTCCATGAACGCCACCCAGATCTCACATTCGACTGCACGGTGAAGGTTGAACACATCCTCAAACACCGTGACGTGTGGGACGAGTTTGCACAGGCTGGGTGTCTATTTGTCGTTGCGGCGTTCGAGTCGATGAACGACGATGTGTTGGAACTTCTGGGCAAGGGCCACACGGCAGATGATGCGGCGGCAGCGGTACACATCTTGCGTGACGCAGGGATCGACATCAGGCCGTCATGGCTTCCGTTCACACCCTGGTCGACCCGAGCGGACGTTGACGCAATGTTCAGGTTCATCAGTGCCCACGACCTGATCGAATCGACGGATCCCGTCCAGATGGGCATTCGTTTGCTGATTCCTCAGGGTTCGCTCATCCTGGACGTCGACGGCATCGACCGGCATCTCGGTGCTTATGACTCGCACCTTCTGTCCTACACATGGTCAGCTGACGATTCGGAGATGGACCAGCTAGCCGCTTTCTTGATGTCAACGGCCGAGGACGCTGCTGTGTCAGGTGCAGAAGTCGGCGAGACGTTCATGGCCCAATGGCTGGCCGTGGTCGAGGGGACCGAACTTGAGGTACCAGACGATGCCATCGATCAAGGTGCGACCGTTGGGCGCCCAAAACTGACGGAGTCCTGGTTCTGTTGAGCAGAGCCAACTGCGAGCCAGTTGGGCTCGCTCGATTCTGAAGACTGAACTGCTGCCGCCCATTCAACCAGCAGGGTTAGTTGTGAACGGTGGCTTTGGGCGACGCGACGTGGAAAACAAGATTCCGGAGACCAGCATCGCCGCGTCGGATCCGCCCTCGGTCTTCATGGGGTTCTCGGTGGCCACCGAATAATCGCCCGAGAACACCCAGATCTCGCGCAATAACGCCCATCTCGGAGAGTGCGCCTGAACGGCACCTCCAGGAGCGGCTCGGTGCCGGTTCTGGCTCACCCATCGTGTCGGGTCCATCAGCGTTCGACCGGGCGTCCCCCTAGTCGCGTAGATTCTGTGCATGGCCCGGAAGCGCCCAACAGAAAAAGATCACCGTGAAGCACTCGATCGGCTGCTGAGTAGCCTGGCGGGCAATACGGACCTGTTCGACATAGTCGCGGCGGTTGCCGACCTTCACCCCAAGAACGACACGTTCCCCGGTGAAGTGTTCATGGGTCTTGCTGCAGATACGCTCGAGCTTGTCGACGCGACGCGCCAGGGCCCCATCAGCTACGAAGGCCTCCGCGAAACCTTCCTGCCCGAATGCACATTTCGGGGTCGCGACAATCGCAAGATCCAGTACGCGATCCTCACCGCTGCATCTTTGCGTGGAGGGCTCGAGCCGGATCTACTCGACGAGGTGATCTGGTGGAACAGTGATGACTACTGGCGCTACGCCCTGTTTGCCGCGGTTGCATTGATCCGGGCGGGCGCGCAGCACCAAGGAGTACCGGTGGCTCGCATCGTGGAGCAACTCGCCGAGCGCCATGGCGTAGCGCTGACCTGAGTATTCGTTGCGTGTCTAGAGGGAGAGTTCGGGACCCCGGGGCGGCCGATTTCGGGTCTGGTGGCCGGTGAGCCAGTCGAGGGAGCGGACAATATCGCGTTGGCGTTTGGCCCAGTAGGTCTCGATCTCCGTTCGGTCAGCCGGCAGGGCGGGGTCGTCGGCGACGTCATGCAGATAGCCGAGCGCTCGCACGATGTGGAGGATGACGGCTTCGGGCGTGGCGGGTCGGTAGCGCTCAATGACCAGCGCCAGACCCGGCTCGACGCGCTGGCCTGCGTCACGTTCGAGGACCAGCAGGTCGAAGTAGTCGCGGAGTTCCCCGCGGTCGCCGATCACTTTGAGCTTGGTGGCGAGCAGGTCGCGGAGCCCCGCCACCGGTATGCCTGCTATCTCGGTGATCGGATCCACCGGATGTTGATCATGTGCGTCGAGGAACTGGATGCGGGTCTCGCCTAGGTAGCCATTGAGGGTGCCGCCGGCGATCTGAGTCGAGGCGAACTGACCGATCTCGTCCAAGCTGCGGGCCAGCTCCTCGGGCTCGAACGGATCTGCGACGAAGAAGTCGAGGTCGCGGCTGACCCGATGTCCGAGGTGGGCGGCTATCCCGGTGCCGCCCACGAGGTAGGAGCCGCTAGGGAGGTTCCCGACGAGCGCCTGCCAGACTTCACGGGTCGCTAGTGGTAGCACCGCCTTCAGATGTGCCGGCATGTCGATGGTCATTCGCTACCCGCCACGTTGCGGGCCAGCGCTGCCCGCCGCCCGGGTACGCCTCGCATCCGCGCGGCGTGGAGGAATGCCTCGGCTGGCAGCGTGGCCGCCGCCCAAGCGTGGGCTTGAGCGTCGTCGCTGGCCAGGATCCTCCCCGCGATGTAGGCGGCATCGCGCTGCACGTCGAGGAGGTGCACGTCGGCGTTCCAGAACAGGTGACGGAGCCATATCGGCACCCGCCCCTCCCCCGCCACCGGCTCTACCGCCTCGGGGAACACGGTGTCGGCCAGTAGCGGCCCCAGCCGAGCCCAACGCCTATTTCGAACGTCGACCTCCCACACTTCGACATCGGTCGGAGCGCCCAGCATGACGCGCCGCCGCCTTCGCCGGACCATCTCTTTCTGCTCTAGGTGGCGCAACGCCCGACTTGCCGTCGTCGGGCTTATCCCAGCGGCCCGGGCAACCGCTCTCGCCGAGCGCAGACCGAGCGGCCGACCCAGCAGCGCTGCCGCCACCAACACCTGTTCCCGGCGGAGGCCAGCAATCGCAGGAGCGAATCCGAGTCGTCGCTCCAGAAGCGCTATCTCCGACGCTGTGAAGCGCAGGTGACCGCCGCTGGTGGCCTCGGGCCGCACGACCCCCTGAGCCACCGCGCGGTGCACCCGCGAGCGAGTAGTACCCAGCCGATCTGCCACTCGACCTGTTGCCAGAACAGTGTCCATATCGCAACATTTTACCATGGGTAGATCAAGATGAACAGGCCGCCGACAGGGCGATTGGGGTCGTCCGGGGCGCTCTTGGGACACGCCTGGGACACACCAGGATCAGAGAAGCCGCAAATCGATGAGAAATGATGCAACACCGCACCACCACACCGCGGTAACGCCGGTTCGAATCCGGTCGAGGCTACCGAGGGGCACGCACACCGCGTGCCCCTCACCTATACCGAAAACAACCCAGGACACCGCACCACCACACCGCGGTAACGCCGGTTCGAATCCGGTCGAGGCTACCCCAAACGAACCCCCGCTTGTGGCGGGGGTTCGTCACGTCCAACGAAACAGACGGCCCCTGTGCCACTCGATACGTTCTGGCCCGCCTCTGATGACTGTGAGATCGATGAGCACTCGAGAGCGGTCGACGCTCCTACCGATCTTCCTCTTGCGGGATGTAAACGGGCCCACCGCATTCGACGTCGGTGTCTTCGCTTGGGGAGCCTTGGTCGGCGCAGATATAGATCTCTTCGCCATCGACGAGGATCCGACAGATCAGCTGATGGGCGGGGTCGTTGGTATCCCAGTGCGTCGCCAGTGCTTTGCAGAACACGGGGTCGCCGACCTTCGTGAGGAACGTTGAGGTTTCCGTTTCGTCTACATAGCCGTTGCCCAATTCGCCTTGACCGCCGGCGATACCGCGGCCCCACGAATATGCGTCGGCATTGATGGCCTGGAGCTCGATTTCGACTGACACGGTGCGGAGCGGCTCGGGATCGGAGCCACAGGCCGTCAGCGCGGCCGTGATCAGAGCGACTGAGGCGGCAATTACGCGAACAGCCGGAGTGGCCATATGTGTCCTCTCAGAGCCTCTCCTGAACTGCAACGTCGCGCAGATACAAGCCTCTGTCAACCAAGCGCGAATCAACTGGCTGGCGGTTTCTCGACGAGGCTCTCCCGGCCCGCTTGCCGACCTCTGCCGCAGCCGCACCCGGAGTAACCGGGAGGTCAAGCCTGAGGTGTCGCGATTCGGGCCTCGACTCGAGGACGCATGCCCGAAGTTTCGATTCTTGTAACCGTTCAGCAAGAGCATCGCAAGATTGGCCGCGTACTGTTTGAGACAACCGAGAAATCAGATCACTGAGGAGAAGGACTGATGTTCCGACGAACATTCTTGATTGTGTTGACGGTGGCGTTGACTGTGCAGCTGGCGTCGCCGGCTTTCGCCGCGGTGCCAGACGAAGGCGTCGTGGTTGAAGGAGAGAGTGTGCCCGGCATTGCGCTGGGAGATACCAGAGCCCAGGTCGAGGACTCCTACGGGGAGCCGCGGTCTTGCCAAAGCGCCGGTAATGCCTCCTGCACCTATGACATCGATGGTGTGCCCGGCAGCGGACACGTCTGGATCAGCTACCGGAGTGCCGATGGCGGCATCGCCACCGGCTCACCCGAGGACGTCCTCAGCGGCGTCTCCTGGTACGAACCGGTCAGTGGCTGGACGACAACGGCCGGGATCAACACCACCGTGGCTGCCGAGAACCCACAGGCAGTGATCGATGCTTATCCCGATGCCGTGGTCACCTACACCTCCTGGGGCTCCGTGTACAGCGTCACAGCCTATGAGCAGGGTTTCAGCGTCATCTGGATACCCAACTTCTACAGCGGAACGACCACTGTCAGGATGGGCATTGGATACCCCCGTCCAGCGCCGCCACCTGTGGAGTTGCGGACCGTGGTCGCCGATATCGACCTGACGGTTCTCAAGGCAAAAGGTGTCCGCCAGATCCGGGCATTTGTGAAAGTTGAGAAGCACACGACGTTGGCGGCATACGGTGCAGACGTGACCGCCACCTGGGCGTACCCCGACGGGAGCGCCCACACGGCTCGAGCCAACACCTCCAACTCAGGGTATGCCTACTTCGAGGTCAACGACGCAGCTCGAGGCAGCTACACGCTCAGCATCGATGACGTCGTGCTCGACGGGCACCGCTTCGACGACGCGAACAGCGTGCTGAGCGCGAGCATCAGAGTCAAGTAGACCGTCCGAGCAGCCATCGAATCGCGCCCGAGCCACTCGGGCGCGATTCGGCGCGAACTGGTCGCTCGATCTCAGGCCGGCAGCCAGGCTCGGTACCTACCGCCGCGTTGTTCGACGTGCAGGTTCTCTTCGTAGCACTCCGATAGCGAGGCCGCAGACAGCACGGCATCGATCGGCCCGCGGGCGATGATGCGGCCCCGACTCATCATGGCGATGTGACCGAACCCGGGCGGAATTTCTTCGACGTGATGGGTGACCAGAATCACCGCCGGGCTCTGCGGATCGGCTGCGAGATCGGCGAGTGAGGCAACAAGACGCTCGCGCGCCCCCAAGTCGAGACCTGTCATAGCTTCGTCGAGGAACAGGACCTCTGGATGTGTCATCAGGCTGCGGGCCAAGAACACCCGCTGCTTCTCCCCGGACGAGAGCGTCCCGTAGCGACGATCGGCAAGGTGACCTGCCGCCAACCTCTCCAGGAGCCGACCGGCGAGCTCCCAGTCGGCGTCGTTGTACTCGTGCCACCTGGTGTCGACAAATGACGCGTGTTTTCCGGTGACAACAATATCGATCGCCGGCAAACGATCGCGAATCATTCTGGCGGGTTCGGGCCCGGCATACCCGACACGTTCGCGCAGCGTCCGGACATCGACCTTGCCGTATGTCTCGCCGAGGAGCCGCACCGTGCCGCGGGTAGGCCCGAGGTAGGTTGACGCCACCTGCAGCAGGGTTGTTTTCCCAGCGCCATTTGGTCCCAACAGCACCCAACGTTCGGTCCGGTCGACGTGCCAATCGATGTTGTCCAACAACAAGCGACCGTCACGCACCACCGAAATACCCTCGAGCGCGATGACTTCCCCCGGGATCGGATCAGAGTCCGTCATTCGCGAATGTGTCCTGTCATCACTATGTCCAAACCTCTACGCTCCCGAGCGCGCCGACTCCATGCCGTCCTGGGCGGTTGACGCTTTCCACCATTTCCGCCGAACCCACGATAGGACCGCGCCTGGAACCCAAGCGGTAACGCCTTGGAACTCATGGTCTGTAGCGATCGACGCTGCCCGGAGGATAGCAACGGACCCTGGTAGGACATCTGATATTATGCAGAATGTAGGACAGGTTCTGGCCGCAGCGTGAGGAGTAAACATGGCAGATACCCCTTGGAAGACGGACTCATTCTTCTCCAGCGAGTGGAATTACTTGCCAGAGGTGACCGAGTCATTTCAGCTTCCTGAGGAGATCCAAATCCACGACGTCACCTTGCGCGACGGCGAACAGCAAGCGGGCGTTGAGTTCACCGCCGACGACAAGCTGCGGATCGCCGAGGCGCTCTCCGAGGCGGGAATCCACCGTATCGAAGCGGGCCTGCCCGCAGTATCGCCCGCCGATACCGAGGCAGTGAAGCGGATCGCAGCGGCCGGGCTCGACGCCGAGATATACGCGTTCTCCCGTTGCATGGTCTCGGACGTGCAATTGGCGATTGACTGCGGAGTCTCCGGCGTGATCATGGAGGTTCCGGCAAGTCACCACCTGATTGAAAAGGCCTACAAGTGGCCCGTCGAGCGAGCCATCGAAGCGTCGATCGAATCCACCAAATTTGCCCACGAGAACGGCCTCAAAGTCACCTTCTTTCCCATCGACGCAACAAGGGCCTCGATGACCCAGCTGCTCGATGACCTCGAGACGGTGGCGACCAACGGATACGTCGACAACATCGGCCTGGTCGACACCTTTGGTGTGTGTTCGCCTCACGCCATCAGCTACTACACCCGTCGCGTTAAGGAACGGCTGGACGTGCCGCTGGAGACACACTTCCACATGGACTTCGGCATGGGAGTCGCCAACACTTTGCTGGCGGCAGGCGAGGGCGCCTCGGTGCTACAGACCACCGTGAGCGGCCTCGGCGAACGGGCCGGAAACGCTCCCACCGAGGAGACCGTATTAGCGCTGCTCACGATGTACGGCAAAGATATTGGTGTCAAGACAGAGAAGTTCACCGAGATCGCTCGCCTGGTGGCCGAGCTCTCCGGAGTCCAGCAGCCCGGTAACCGGCCAGTGACCGGCGAAAGACTGTTCAACGTCGAGTCGGGCATCATCACAACTTGGGTGAAGAACGCGGGCGCCGAGCTAACTGAGCCGTTCCCCTATCGGCCCGAACTCGTCGGACAGCCTCAGCCCGAATCCGTGCTCGGCAAAGGATCCGGCATCGACTCGGTGGCCATTTGGCTGGGCAAACTAGGAATCCACGATGCCGATACCAAAGACATCGAAACGATTCTGTTCGAAGTCAAGGGTGTTTCGCTTGCCAAGAAAGGACTCCTCGACGAAGAGGAGTTCCGCAATATTGTCCGAGAAGTGCTGCCGGGACGCGTCAGCTAGGTCGTTCCAACAGCCCAGATCAGGGTCGAGTAGACGTGCCCTCGGCTTGAGGGTGCGTCTACCCGATACCGAGGATGTCCGTCGTTGCTTCACCGGTGCGGATGCGATCCATCCACTCCTGCTCGGCGGCTGCAACTTGCGCCACCGCGACGAGCGCCTCCTCAGCTTGTAACGCCGGGACAACCGTCACTCCATCAGCGTCCCCCACAACAATGTCATAGGGATTGACGACCACACCGCCGCATTGAACCGTGACGCCGTGGCTGCCCCGAAAACCCTTGTGAGGGCCACCAGGACATGTAGCGCGGGCATACAAGGTGAAACCCAGGTCTGCGATCTCGTCGATATCTCGAACGGCGCCGTCAATCACTGCGCCCACGATTCCCCGCTCGATGGCAGCCGCCGTCATGACTGCGCCCCACACCGCCCGCGCGGTATCGCCTTGCGCATCAACAACAAGCACGGATCCAGGGGCGGCATCGGCCAACGCCCGGTGGGTGGTCGATGAGTCTCCGATAGCGGTCGCTACGGTGTGCGCCGGCCCTGCCATTCGGGTTCCACATAGCCGGCGGATGCCGCCGTCCATCGCCCCGACCCGCCCGATCACATCGGACAGGTTGGCTGTGGCTATCCCTGTCCAGACCTCGGGGTCAAAGGCGGGTATCGCATTCAACCGTCGTCCCGACTGCGCACAACGGCACCAAGGCACGAGACATCGAGGTCACCGAAGCCCAGATCCAGGCCCGATCTTGTTAGGCCCCGCACGGCTTCCACCACTTGGGAGCCGAATTCATCTCCGACCAGCTCCATGTCCTTGGCAGCCTGGCGGAGTGAGAACCCTCCCGCCGGCGCCTGCCCCGAAATCGATTCGGCTCGACCGGCCGCCAGCGGGGAAATTCGCTCTATGACCGAAGCGAAGATTGCGATATCTAGGCCGGGATCGCGCTTATGCACCCACGACAGGCTCTCCGAAGCTGCGGCAATCACCGACACGAGGAACCCGTTCACGCCGAGCTTGGCCACCGATCCGCTTCCCACCGGACCAAAGACGACGGTACGTTTCGCGATTGCCTCGAACAGACTCTCATAACGATCGAACAGGCTCTGCTCGCCGCCACCGAGGATCGTCAGCTGAGCGTCTTCGGCCGGCTTCACCGAGCCACTGACGGGGGCATCGAGAAACTCGAAGCCTGCGGCCGCGGCACGCTCCCCGATGCGCTCTGCTGCTTCCGGACCGATCGTGGAGGACTGAATGACCACCGATCCGGGCGCGGCTCCGAGAGTCCAGCCGGATTCGCCGAACATGACATCCTCGACCGCATCCGCATCCGAAACCATCACGAATGCGACTCCCGTCCCTTCAGCCACCGCACGTGGGGATTCGACGAGAGTGACCCCTTCGGGTGCCTCGATCGGTGATCGATTCCAGGCCAGAACCACGTGTCCGGCGGCGGCAAGGTTGCGCGCCATAGGCCGTCCCATCGCGCCTAGGCCGATGAAACCAACGTCCATTTGAATCTCCTTCGTTCGGCCCTGTCTCTTGCGAGGGTCAGTTGCCCGGCGCAACGACCCGATTGCGCAGCGTCCCGAGACCCTCTACTTCGCATTCCACCACATCGCCCGCTTGCAGGGCGCGGGGCGGGTCCATGACGAAGCCGACACCGTGCGGTGTCCCGGTCATGAGTATGTCTCCCGGCTCCAGTGTCATTCCCCGGGCCAGAAAGTGGATGAGGTGATCGATTGGGAACAACATCTCGCTCGACGACGAGTCCTGCCGCACCTCTCCATTGACCCACGTCTTCATAGCGAGAGCCTGTGGATTCGGAACCGAATCGGCCGTTGTGATCCACGGCCCGTTCGGACAGTAGGTATCGAAGCTCTTCGACCGGACCAGCTGACCATCGGCCTTCATACAGTCACGTGCCGTGACATCATTCGCCACCGTGTAGCCGAAAATCACGCCCATGGCATCGGACTTGGATATGCCCTTGGTCCGTTGCCCAATGATCACCGTGAGTTCGGTCTCGTAGTCGGCCATCTGGGTCATCTCGGGATCGACCACGATGTCGTCGAAGGGGCCGGTCAGAGAGGTGTTCGCCTTCATGAACAGGATCGGATTCTTCGGGGCCACTGAACCTGTTTCTCGAATGTGATCGGAGAAGTTGAGGCCAATCGCCATCAACTTGCCCGGTGCAACGATCGGAGCCAGAAACTCCGGATCGACGACACCACCGCCCAGCGCCGCAGCGTCCAGAGCTGCCAGATCCTCAGCGGCGTTCACCAGGTCCGGTGTGGTCGCCACGTCGATGCCCACGGACGCTAGTTCGACCCACGACTCGTCTCCGGCCTGGACGGCATACGCGGGGCCGGGAGCGCCGGCAATTCGAGCGATTCTCATGGTGGTATTCCTTTCAATTCCTCAGGCTACGCGCCTGTAGTGAAAAACTGGCCCTGCACCTCGAGGAGGTCAGATTTGTGCCAGAACAGCAGCTTTCGTTCAGCCCAGGCCACTATCCCAAACAAGACGATTCCGATTACCCCGAGATAGACGATCAAAGCGAATACCCGGTCGATACGCAGCGTTTGGGCGCTGAATCGGATTAGCTCACCCAGGCCATGGCCCCCACCCAGGTATTCGCCGACTACCGCCCCGACCACGCTGAACACCGCGGCCGTCTTGAGCCCAGCGAAGATGAACGGCAGGGCAGAGGGCAGCTTCAGCTTGCGCAGCGTCTGCCATCGGTTCGATTCCATGGATTGGAACAGCATCAATGTGTCGGCGTCCACGGCCGCCAATCCGGCGGCTGTGTCGACGATCACCGGAAAGAAGGCGATAAACGCCGCCATGACGATCTTCGAATTCACCCCGAACCCGAACCACGCTACGAAGACCGGGGCGAAGGCGACCTTGGGGAGGGCGTTGAACGCGACCAGGTAGGGCATAACGGCTCGTCGCCCCAAACGGGTCTCACCAACAACCACTCCGAGGGCGAAGCCGAGGAACGCCGCCGTCAGGAAGCCCCAGATGACCTCCTGGGTCGTGATCCACAACCCTTCGGCTATATGTCCACCGGTGACAATGTTCTTGGTTGTGTCCCACAACTCCTCGAACGTCTCAAAGGGCCCCGGCAGCAGAATCCTGTTAACGAACTCACGATCGGCAACGAACCACCAGATTCCCAGCATCAACAATCCGAGAACGACGATGGAGACCGGCTGGGGAACCCGATCGATCCACTTCCCCGAATACCACAGCTCCTCGGCTTCCGACATCGCGCTGGGTGCGCCCTGCTCTTCGATCTTCTGATTCATGCCAGGCCTCCGCCATCGATTCCCATGTCGAGGGTTCCACGTACACGGCGTACGAGCGCCCCGAATTCCGGAGTGGTCATCATGTCTAGAGTCCTCGGCCGCGGCAGGTCGACATCGATCACGGTTGCGATCCGACCGGGACGGGCAGACATCACGAACACCTGATCCGCCAGGAAGACCGCCTCGGGGATCGCATGAGTCACCATGAAGGCGGTGGCGTCACGCTCGCGACAGATTCGCTGCAGCTCGACATTCATGTACTCGCGAGTCAACTCGTCCAATGCCCCGAACGGCTCGTCGAGCAACAAGACCGCCGGCCCGGTAATCAACATCCGACAGATGGCGACCCGCTGCGCCATGCCGCCTGACAGCTCGTACGGACGAACCTGATCGAATCCGGCGAGCCCCACCAGTTCGAGTAGCTGCAACGCGTCCTCTGAACGCGCTTTGGCCGCGGTGCTCCCGGATCTGATCTCGATTGGCAGCAGGACGTTGTCGAGCGAAGTGCGCCAGGGAAGCAATGTCGGCTGCTGGAACATAATGCCAATGTCCTGACGAGGGCCAGTCACGGGTCTGCCACTCAGCAGGATCTCCCCGGAAGTGGCCGGAATCAGCCCGGCCATTATCTTCAGCAAGGTCGACTTGCCACATCCGCTGGGCCCAATGACGCTGGTGAAAGTGCCATGGCGTAGCACCAGTTCGACGCTGTCGAGAGCCTTCAGGCCGCGCTTGTGAAAGGTCTTGTTGAGATCGGTTACTTTGACAACTTCATCGTCGATCGGGCGGGACCCCTGTCCCGCCCGATCAAGTCCATTGGCCGGTGTCGTCATTCTCTATCGAGCTGCGTCGACATACTCGTTGGTGAACGCCACACTCACATCCGGTGCCTCTTCGAGTGTGCCATCGTCGACCAGGCTCTTACCCCAGTCCTCCCAAGCCTGAAGGCTATAGGTGCCGTATGGCAGGCCACCGAGCGGCTTGGACGTGACGATCGAAAGATCGAGCAGTGCCCGAGCCAGCTCAGGATCGGTCGCTTCCTCCGGGTTCAATTCGGCGCAATCCTTCTCGGCCTCGTCCGGGTTGGCTTCCGCGAAGTCAGCACCCTTAGCCAATGCCTTGACGAATCCCTCGACAAGAGCCTCATTCGAATCTATAAGCGACTGAGTGGTCGCATAGCCGTTTCCAAAAACGGTCTTGTACTCCGGCGGCGTGATCTCGAGGAGAGGCAAGCCGCGAGCTTCGATGATCGCCATGTCAGGAACTGCAGCCGCATAGGCCTCGATTTCGCCCCGATCGAAGGCGGCAGTGGCAGGACCACCGTCACCGACGGGAAGGAACTC
>Ga0316187_10003785_pt1 | contig 13140 bp, 8 predicted proteins | sample CroRivburrow1_MG_FD_204927 | JGI IMG/M metagenome (GOLD analysis project Ga0316187, IMG submission 204927) | Coastal sediment microbial communities from Maine, United States - Cross River worm burrow 1 | ecosystem: Environmental > Aquatic > Marine > Coastal > Sediment | place: USA: Maine...
TGTGCGTGATACTCGTGAGCTGCAACAATACGGCATTAACAGCATCGCGATCATGTCTAATGATCCGGCCGAGTATGCAGAAGATTCTTTTGACAATATGCTACTGGTCTCACAACAACATGATTTTCCTTTTCCATATGTTTGGGATGAGACGCAGCAAATTGCCAAAGATTACGATGCAATATGCACACCCGACTTCTTTGGCTTCAACGCCAATATGGAACTCCAATATCGCGGACGGCTGGATGCGTCACGCAAAGAGTCGGTGGCTGATGCACCACGTGATTTATTCAATGCGATGGTGCAGGTGGCGAAAACCGGACAAGGCCCGCGCGAGCAGATTGCCAGCATGGGTTGCTCGATCAAGTGGAAAGGTGAATGAATAGTTCTGTTTCAAAGGGCATGGGAGCATTGCTTAAAGAGGTGATTGCGGTAGTTAAGCAGGTGGCGGCAGAAGAAATTATGCCGCGTTATCTCAAGGTGGCGCATCAGTATAAAAGTGATGGCAGTTTGTGTACTGAGGCAGATATAGCTGCTCAGCGCGCTTTGAGCAAGAAATTGCAGGTGATTTCACCTTTTCCCCTGCTGGGCGAAGAAATGACAACAGACGAGCAGCAATCAATATGGAAAGCTGGATATGACGGCTTGTGGTGTGTTGATCCAATTGATGGTACATCCAACTTTGTGCGTGGTTTGCCGTATTTTGCAGTGTCAGTTGCATTAATGCATGCAGGTAAGAGTGTGATGGGAGTGGTGTATAACCCAGTGACAAATGAAGTGTTTGCTGCCGAGCGAGAGCAAGGTGCATTCCTGAATGGTGAAAAGCTGATAGCCCGTGAAACTATGATTAAGTTTGAGAAAGGGTTGGCAGGTGTGGATCTAAAGAGACTTAACAAGAAATTGGCTACCAAGCTGGCAGGTGATTCGCCATATTGTTCACAGCGCAACTATGGTGCGAGTGCGCTCGATTGGTGTTATACCGCTGCAGGTCGATTTGATATGTATCTACACGGTGGGCAGCATCTTTGGGATTATGCTGCTGGCTCACTAGTTTTGTCCGAATCGGGTGGCTATTCATGCTGTATTGAAAATGATGATTTTGCTCAAGGCGATATCTGGAAGCGTTCGGTGATTGCGGCGCGGGATAAAAAACTTTTTGAAGAATGGAAAAGCTGGGTAAGGGCGCAATAATAATTTGCCGATAGGGTGGTTATGGAGGCGGTGTGAAGATATTGATACTCGGAGCCGGAGAAGTAGGCTCGACTGTGGCGGAAAGGTTGGTAAGCGAAGCTAATGACATCACTGTCGTGGATTTTGACGCTGAAAAATTACACCTGCTGCAGGATAGGCTGGATCTGCGCACACTGACCGGTAATGCGGCACATCCTTCAGTGCTTGAACAGGCGGGAATAGCCGATGCGGATATGCTGCTCGCGGTGACACAGAGCGATGAAGTCAACCTAGTGGCTTGCAAGATTGCATCAGCCCTCTATAACACTCCCACCCGTATTGCGAGGATACGCTCGGCAGACTATCTCGCGCGCAAGGAAATTTTCAGCAAAGATATTTTTTGCGTAGATTTTTCCATCTGCCCTGAGCAGATACTGACTGATTACATTGCCAAACTGATCGAATTTCCCGAAGCCTTGCAGGTTCGCGAGTTTGCAGGCGGCAAGGTTTCACTGGTAGTGGTGCGTGCGTTGTATGGTGGATTACTGGTTGGCAAACCGTTGCGTGAACTGCGTTCAGATATTCCTAATGTGGATACTCGGGTGGCGGCCATTTTCAGGCAAGATCGTTCTATCGTCCTTGAGGGTGATACGATCATTCAAGAGGACGACGAAGTGTTCTTCATTGCAGCAACAGAACATATTCGGGTTGTGCTCAAGGAGCTGCGTCAGGAAGATAAACCCGCCAAGCGAGTGATGATCGTTGGTGGTGGAAATATCGGACGTCGCCTTGCCAAAGCCCTGGAGGGAAAGTACCAGGTCAAGTTGATTGAGCACAACAAGAAAGTCTGTGCCACGCTTGCTTCCGAACTATCCAACACGCTGGTGTTGAACGGTGATGGTACCGACGAGAAACTCATGCGGCAGGAACATATCGCGGATATTGATGTGTTCTGTGCACTGACAAATGACGATGAAAACAACATCATGTCAGCGTTGCTGGCGAAACAGGGTGGTGCGCACAAGGTGATTTCACTGATAAATCGCCTTGCATACGTCAACCTGATGCAAGGCAGCAAGATTGATATTGCGCTTTCTCCAGCACAGATAACGATAGGTTCCCTGCTTGCCTATGTCCGACAAGGTGATGTGGAAGTCGTACACTCCCTGCGCAGGGGGGCGGCAGAAGCACTGGAATTGGTGGCACACGGGGACGAAAAATCTTCCAAGGTGGTGGGAAGACGTATCGATGAAATCGATTCCCCAAAAGGTGCGACGATAGGTGCCATCGTTCGGGGTGAGGAGGTCATCATCGCCCACCATGATACGGTGATTGAATCTGATGATCACGTAATAGTATTCATCAACGACAAACGCATGTTGAAAAAAGTCGAAAGACTTTTTCAGGTTAGCCTCGGTTTCTTCTGATGAGGCGCGCTTTAACGGTTATCCATGCTTTGGGGTTGATGCTGCTAGTGTTCAGCATTACATACTTGATGCCCCTGATTACTGCGCTTATTTACGATGACCATGCCATGGTAGTCGACTTCTTGATTGCAATGGTATGGACAGCGGTGGCTGGCACCCTGATGTGGTTGCTGACACGGCAATACAAGGGAGAACTGTCAATACGTCACGGTTACCTCCTTGTAGTAACCATGTGGACGGCAATGCCGTTGTTTGGCTCAATTCCCCTGCAATTAGCCATTCCCGGAATTTCACTGACGGATGCCTATTTCGAAACTATGTCTGCTATGACTACCACTGGTGCGACAGTTCTGACTGGCCTGGATAACTTGCCGCCAGCAATAAACATTTGGCGACACGAGCTGCAATGGCTGGGTGGACTTGGTGTCATCGTGTTGGCCGTTGCGGTATTGCCTTTACTTGGAATCGGTGGACGGCAGCTATTCAAGGCAGAAACGCCTGGTCCAATGAAAGACTCGGCACTGACCCCCCGTATTGCCGATACTGCTCGAAATTTGTGGGTTGTGTACGTGGTTGTCACGCTGGCATGCGTTTTATCGCTGAAATGGGCGGGTATGAACTGGCTGGATGCTATCTGTCATGCATTTTCTACTACCGGGCTGGGAGGATTTTCCACCCACGATGCTAGTGTCGGTTATTTCGATTCCCCGCTCATCGAGTTCATTATCGTTGTATTCATGTTGTTCGCGGTGGTCAATTTTGCTACACATTTTCTTGCATGGCGCGGCAAGACATTTCGAGTGTACAAATACGATGCAGAGGCGAAGGCCGCGCTATCTGTGATACTGCTGAGCTGTTTGGGAGTGGCCGTGTTCCTGTGGTGGAACGGGGTGTATCCAGATTTCCTGACGGCGTTGCGATATGCTACTTTCAATATGGTTTCCATTGGTGGTAGCTCGGGATATTCAAGTGTGGATTACGGGCAATGGCCGATTTTTGCTTCACTGTGGATGCTTTTTGTCGGTTGCGTCGCAGCCAGTTCCGGTTCCACAGGAGGGGGTATCAAAATGATACGCACGTTGGTGCTGTTCAAACAGGCGGGGCGGGAATTCATCATGTTGTTACATCCTATGGCGGTTAGTCCGATGAAAATCGGCGGCAACGTTGTGCCGAACAACATAGTTTTTGCCGTACTTGGTTTTATCTTTCTATATTTCATGACCATTGCAACGCTGACATTCGTGCTGTTGATTAGCGGGATGGATTTCATATCGGCTTTTTCGGCAATATTGGCCTGTGTCAATAATTTCGGTCCGGGTCTGGGTCAGGTTGGTCCCGCCTCTAACTATCAGAGCTTGAGTGATTTTCAGTCGTGGGTTTGCGTGTTTGGTATGCTGGTTGGGCGGCTGGAGATTTTTACAGTACTTATTTTATTTATGCCCCATTTCTGGCGGCGTTAAAATCGCTATGACACCCGTGCTTAGATACGTTAGCATTGTCAAGAATGAAATCGTAATCAACATGATAAGTACATTAGTGCCAAAGCAAGAAGGAAACAGATGAGCGTGAGTTTGCCATTGTCCGGAGTGAAGGTGTTACTTATAGACGATAGCAATACGATAAGGCGTAGCGGTGAGATATTTCTGTCTCAGGCTGGCTGTCAGGTAATTCTGGCCATCGATGGATTTGACAGTCTAGTCAAAGTGGTGGACAACCAGCCGGATATTATATTTATCGACATTATGATGCCGCGGCTGGATGGTTATCAGGCTTGCGCATTGATCAAAAATAACCAGCGATTCAAAAATACACCAGTAGTAATGTTGACCAGTAAGGACACACTTTTTGATCGTGCACGCGGAAAACTGGTTGGCGCGAATCAATATTTGCTTAAGCCTTTTAATAAAAAAAGCCTGATTGAAGCCGTTGTTCAGCATACCCAAGAGAATCGGGAGCCAGTCTATGGCAATTAGAACAATATTGGTAGTGGATGACTCTGCTACAGAGCGCCATATTATGGACGAGATATTAAGTGCGAACGGATTTGAGGTTGCGTTTGCCGAAGATGGTGAAAATGGTGTGGCTCAGGCTAAGGAAATCAAACCAGATCTAATCATTATGGATGTGGTGATGCCAGGAATGAATGGTTTTCAGGCGACCAGGGCAATTACCAGCGACCCGGAAACGCAGCATATTCCAGTGATTATTTGCTCAACCAAAAGTCAGGTGACTGACAAGGTTTGGGGTGCACGACAGGGAGCAAAAGAATATGTAGTGAAGCCGATAGATGCTACCGAGTTGCTGAGTAAAATCGCGGAACTTGTTTAAGTAGCGCCGGGAACTCATGTCAAAGCGACTCAATCTTCTCGAATTTCAGCAAAAACTGATTGAACGGTTGCAGGTGCAAGATACGTCTGCAGCGAAGGTGACAACGCTGGGCGTGCAAATTGCAGGAAGTAACTGGTTGATAGACATGCCAGATATCAGTGTTGTCTTGCTTCTGCCACGTTTGACCATTGTGCCATTCACCAAGCCGTGGTTTCGTGGCATGGCAAATATACACGGAAATTTGTACAGCGTGGTGGACATGGCAGCCTATCATCACAGTGTGGGCGTTAGTCAAATTGGCGCAGCACAAGCTTCAGGTGAAGTAGGCAATCGAGTATTACTGGTTGCTGAGAGATTTGCTTTTAATGTTGCGTTGCTGGTTGATCGCGTGTTGGGCCTGCACGATACACAGAATTGGGGCCGAAATGAAACCGATGGGCAATATGAGTATATAGATGAGCAAGGTGCTTCCTGGCGCAAATTGGATGTGAAAGGCCTGCTTGAGCAGCAGGAATTTCTGCAAATAGGTATTTAGTAATTCCCGAGAAAGATCCAACATGGTATTGAAGCAATTATTGCCGGAATCAAAATTGAGGATGCTTGGCTTAGCTGCGGCAACCTTTCTGGTAGTGGCGGCTCTTTCTGCTTATGTAAGTAATCTTGAGGAGCGTAATAAGAGTGCTTATATAGCACTTTCAAGTCAATTGCAGATTCTGTCACAAAGGCTCGCCAATGAAACGCAGCAAGCTTCGTCAGGTAACGCGGAAGCATTCGCTGATTTGTTGGAAATCAAAAAGGGTATGGTCAGTGTCCTGAATAAGCTTAACCAAGGCGACAACAAATTACCAGCGGCCAAGGGTGAAGCGCATACCAGGTTGAGTGTTTTGATAAAGTCGTCAAATAAAATGATGCGGGAACTAGAAGCGTTACAGGCTGGGCGTGCCGGATTGGTCGCGTTGAGAGAAACCAGTGTGGCGATAAGAAAAGCAAGTGCTGAATTTCGATATCTGACGCAGGACATGATGGAGAATCATCGGGGCGTACAGATAGAGCAGGTGTCACGCTTTACTCTGTTATCTGAACGGATTGGCAAAGACATTAGCATGGCTTTGGGAATGGAAGGAGCAACAGAGCAGATATCTCGGATAGGGATTGGAATCCTCGCGGCTGAAGAGAGTTTGGCAACCTTGCCAGCAGAGAACGTCAAAGTTTCACGCGTTATCGAATTGTTTGGAGCTTATCGTAGCAACGTGCAAATTTTGGTTTCCCAGGCACGCAATCTGGTGGCAGCAAAGCAAGCGGCCAGAGCAATTATCGGTGATTCCGAATCATTGTTAATCGGGTCGCAGCATCTGCTGGAGATATACCAATCATCCTCAGTCGGAAGATTTGCTGCTTATGTTACGGTCTTTTTTAGTGTGTTGTTTTTGCTGTCGATTTTATTGCTAGCGACCTACTATGTGAATGACTCTCGTCAGCGTACAAATGAAGCTGTGCGCATCAATCGTGAGAATCAGGATGGAATTTTGCGATTGATGAATGAAATGGGTGAGTTGGCTGAAGGTGATCTGAGAGTGCGTGCGACGGTAACAGAAGACATCACTGGAGCGATAGCTGATTCAGTGAATTACACCACCGAAGAGTTTTGTAAGTTGGTGGCACGAATCAATGCGGCTGCGGAGCAGATGGGGCGTTCGACCAGGGATGCTAAAGGTATTTCACAAGGTCTTCTGGAAGCTACACAAAAGCAGGCCAGGGAAATTAAGGAAGCAGGTGAAGCTATACAGCTGATGATTCAATCCATTAAAGAGGTTGATTCCAGCGCTTCACAATCTGCCGATGTTGCACGTCGTACTTTGGTAGTTACGCAGCAAGGCTCACAAGCGGTGCGAAATACAATCAGTGGTATGGATGGAATACGAGAGCAGATTCAAAATACCGCCAAGCGTATTAAAAGACTCGGTGAAAGTTCTCAAGAAATTGGCGAAATCGTTGATTTGATTACTGATATTACTGAGCAGACTAATGTACTGGCTTTGAATGCAGCCATTCAGGCTGCATCCGCTGGTGAGGCGGGGAGAGGTTTTTCGGTTGTGGCTGAAGAGGTGCAACGGTTGGCAGAACGTTCTGCAGAGGCGACCAAACAAATCGGTGGGCTGGTAAAAACAATACAGGGCGATACCCATGATGCTGTAGCAGCGATGGAAGAAAGTATTGTCGGTGTTGTGTCGGGTGCTGATTTGTCCGATGTGGCAGGCAAATCACTAAAGGAAATAGAGGAAGTCTCGAATGAATTAGCAACACTGATCAACAATATTTCGACGTCTACCCAGATGCAAACTGATATGGCCAGCCAAGTTGCCGAAGCAATGCAGGGGATATTCAAGGTTACTGTGCAGACTACCGAGGGCACACGTTTGACAGCAAACTCTATTGCTCAGTTGGCCAAACTCGCCGCTGATTTACGAGGCTCAGTTGCGGGTTTTAAGTTGTAGTATGGATGCCAACTTCTTATGACCAAGAACACTTCTTTTGATCATAGTACGCTAATAGCTGCAATACCTGATATTGACGATGCATTAACTGAAATTGCTACCCAGTTAGAGCAATATTTCAATGCACCTGAGCGCGATGTGTCAGCGTTGCAAGTTGCTCTAGACGGGTCAACACGCTTATCGAGCGTGTTAAAAAATTCCGGTTTGGATGGTGTGGCGATTTTTTTTGATGAGTTCGAGTGTGTTTTACGGGAGCTTGGCGCTAATCAAGAGCAAGTTTCCGAGGCGCAGCATGAGGTGTTACGCCAAGCTCTCTCTGCTGTAAGAGAATATCTTGCGGCTTTAACCGATGGTGCAAAAAATGCCGCTTTACGTCTGTTTCCACAATATCAACAGTTGAAAAAAATGCGGGGTCTGGAAACAACTTCTGAAGTTGATCTGTTTTGTCCAGATTTAGTAGTATCTTTACCAGAACATCTATTAGAGACGATGTCAGATGAGGGCGAGTCTGCAAACTTAAAAGCGCTACGTAGTAAGTACCAGCAAGCATTGTTGCGCTGGCTGAGACAAGAGGATGTATCCGATGCATCGTTACAGATGCTGCAGGCGCTGGAAGGAGTAATGCGCTGTGTCCCACAAGATAATGGCCGGGCGTTTTGGTGGGTAAGTTGTGGTTTGCTTGACTGCATTATGCAGGATGGACTACCTCCTGAATTGAATGCTCGGAAATTGTTGGGGCGTGTGGATCAGCAAATACGTACAGTTGCTGAAGGTAACAGCGCTGATGTGCGACCAGTTTTGAATGAGATGCTTTATTTGATCGCACGCAGTCATGTGGTTAGTCCGTTGGTAGAAGAGATTAAACAAGTTTATGCCCTGGATAATTATCTGCCCGAGATTCAGGAATTACTATCTGACGCTCAGGAGACGTTGATTGATGATATACGCAATCAATTACTCGATGCCAAAAAATGTTGGGAGCGTGGTGTAAAGGGCGACGTAGCGGCTTGTGCACAATTCTTTCGGAATGCTGAGCTACTGGTTGAGAATAGCGAAAACCTGAATCAAGAAGGCTTTTACCATTTGGCCAAGCATATTCTCAATTTTTCAGAGTATGTGAATAAACCTGAACATGCGCGACTTGTCTCGATTGATTTGGCTATGGCGCTGCTGTTATTGGAAGATGGCATTAAAAACTACGATCTTCTGGACGATAACTTCAAGGAGCAATCGGATATTTTGCTCGGGCGTATGCATGCTGCGATAAAGCTGGAGCCAGAGGATGGGCAGCAGCTGAGCAAGTTGGTTGATTTGCATTTTCAGATGATGGGGCAAAGTGAGGTGATGAACACGCTGCTCAATGAAATGTTGGCCAACCTTCAGCACGTCGAACAAGGCTTGAATGCATATTTCAGCAGCGCGATTCAGCGTTCTGAATTGGCCGGATTATTGAGACTGTTGAGTCAGATACGTGGTGGTTTAAGTATATTGTCTCTGGACGCTGCTGCTCATCTCTTGCTATCCATGGAAAGTGGTGTGCTCCGCTTTGCTCAGGCTCAGAATATGCCCGAGCCTGCAGAAAAAGACACAATGGTTGGTGCGATGGCTGCATTGGAAAGTTATCTGCACCGCATGGCGAGTGGAAATGCAGAGGAAGTTTCACAGCTGGAAAAGATGTCGGAAGAATTAGTAAGGCAGCAGCATGTTGCTGCGTCAGCGGCTGACATGCCATCTATCCTGTCACAGAAAGACCTGTCGATGACAAATATCTCGTCATCGCAATCATCGAATGCTGTGCCGGTGCAGCACATGAGCGATGAAGATAAGAAGTTGATTGATGTCTTTCTGGAAGAGGCTCAGGAAGTGTTGGGCATCATGCGGGCCAACATCGAGATTTGCAAGTTACACCCTGACAGTATTGAGCCATTGGCGACTATAAGGCGCGGTTTCCATACGCTCAAAGGGAGTGGTCGGATGGTTGGTTTGGTTGAGCTGGGTGAGGTAGCCTGGTGTGTTGAACGTGCTATGAATAATTGGTTGCAAGCCAAAAAGCCAGCGACGGCCGACTTGTTGCAGTTTGTCAATTCAGCGGTGCAGGCTTTCTCCGGCTGGGTGGATGCACTTGACAGTCAGGGTGAAGTGCATATTGAGGCTGGAGAGCTCAAAGCTGCCGCGCAGCAAATTGAAGATGGGCAGCTAGTCGAAGTGACTTCGGAACAGGTTCTGTCTGAACCCGAACCAGCAACACCACCTGCACCGGAATTTGAATTGGACGGGGTGGATACATCAGAATTACCAGACATGCCAGCAACAGAGTCAGACACAAAAGAAGAGCTTGAGACTGAAGCTGAAGTGACAATGGAGTTGCCGGATCACGAATTTACGTCTGAGACGGAGCCAATAACAGAATCACATTTGTCTTCAGTGAATGAGTCCGATGCGGATTTGGCGCCACCACTTGAATCAACACAAGAAGTTGTTAGGGTTGGTGAGGTGGTGTTGTCACAGTCACTGTTCAATATTGCTAGTACTGAGGCCGTGCATAACCTGGCGATATTGCAAGCGCAGCTCGACGGTTTGGGCGCAACGACTGAACCTGAAATACATCATGATTTCATTCGTGCAGCACATACTTTGGTTGGCTTGAATCAAACCATGGGTTTTGAGGCGATAGTAGATTTGGCAAGTGCGTTGGAGTGCTGGTTGCAGGCGTGTGAGGGGCAGACTTTTTCTCTGAGTATAGAGCGGCGGAAAATGCTCGAAGATACCATTGCTGCATTGGGAGAAATGGTGTCGAATATTTGCAATCAGCATATGCCAGGAAGCTATGGCGGCTTGGTAAATCAGCTGCGAGTAGATATTGATATTCTCACAATGAATCTGCCTAAAGTAAGTGATTTGATGTCGGATATCCAGTTGAAAGTTCCTGGCACTGACAGACAGCTTGAAAAGCAAGTAGAACTTGAACAGTCTCGAGTGCAAGATGAAATTGATGAACAATTATTGCCGGTCTTTTTAGAAGAAGCTGAAGAACTGTACCCCAAAATTAGCGAGTGTTTACTTGAGTTACGGAAGCAGCCGCAGGATGAAAAGCAAGAGCAATCGCTGAAGCGCCTGTTACATACGCTGAAGGGAAGTTCGCGGATGGTCGGTGCAATGCGTATCGGTGATATTGCACATGCAATGGAAGACCGGCTCTCTGCTGCAGCAAAGGCGAGAGAAGAGGGAAGCTACTGGGATGTGCTGGAAAGGAATTTTGATCTGGCCAATGCGCTGTTGGAAGAATTGCGAGGCGGCGAGATAGTCGTTATGCCAGGCAAAATTGAAGCAAGCGAACCATCCAGTGTTAAAGATTCGGAGCGAGGTAGACGTACATCAGACAAGTTTGGAGGTAGCAAAAAGGATCGTCGTGCTGCTGATCAAGGCGTCATTGTGTCGGGTAATGTACTGCGGATGCGCTCAGAGCTGGTGGATAAGTTGGTGAGCGATGCCGGGGAAATTAGTGTAGCACGCTCGCGCATAGAGACAGAAGTGCATGCTTTCAAGGATGGATTGCTGGAGCTGACTTCCAGCGTGATGCGATTACGGCAACAGTTGCGTGAAGTGGAAATCCAGGCAGAAACCCAGATGCAATCGAAAGTTTCGCTTGCCGGGAATAATGACGGGAGTTTTGATCCGCTGGAGTTGGATCGTTTTACACGTTTACAAGAATTGACACGCTTCATGAATGAAAGTGTGCATGATGTACAAACTGTACGGCATACGTTATTAAAAAATATGGAGGAAACATCTGTAGTGCTTCAGATGCAAGGGCGCATTATCCGCGAACTACATCAGAATTTAATGAACGTACGTATGGTGTCATTTAGCAGTATTGCTGACCGCTTGTATCGAATCGTGCGGCAAACTGGTAAAGAATTGGAAAAGCGCGTCAATCTGGAATTAACAGGCATGACTGTCGAGCTTGATCGCAGTATGCTGGAAAAAATGGTGGCACCATTCGAGCATCTGTTGCGTAACGCCATTGTGCACGGTTTAGAAAATGATCAATTTCGCATGCAGGCAGGGAAGCTTCCGATCGGTGAAATACGTTTGAGTGTGCGTCAGGAAGTCAATGAGGTGATATTCGATTTTAGTGATGATGGCGCGGGTCTGGACTACGTAAGACTACACGAGAAAGCCATAGCTAGCGGCTTGCTTTCAGCGAAAGATGAAGTAAAAGAAAATGAATTGGCGCAACTCATCTTCATGCCGGGACTTTCCACAGCGACTGAGGTAACTGAGAGCGCAGGACGTGGTATCGGCATGGATGTGGTGCGTAGCGAAATCGCTGCATTGGGTGGAGCTATCCACGTTCAGTCAAAGAGTGGATTGGGAACACGTTTCGTTATTCGTATACCACTTACGCTGGCGGTGACGCAGATTGTATTGGCCCGTTCAGGCGGGACAACATATGCGATTCCATCCAGTATGGTTGAGCAAGTCAGGCAGCTGAAATCAGCAGACATGGCCAGTCTGAATAATGAGAGAAAAATAGAATGGCATGACTGTATTTATCCCTTGCACTATTTATCGCAACTTCTAACAGATACACCGGTTGCTCAGGAAAATCATCTGCAAAATCAGGTATTGTTGTTACGCAGCGGGGAGGAGTGTATTGCCCTGCATGTTGATGAGCTACTGGGCAATCAAGAGGTGATAGTAAAAAATATAGGCTTACAATTATCCAAGCTCTCCGGTATTGCCGGTGCGACGGTTCTTGGTACCGGCGTGGTGGTGCTTATTTTGAATCCATTTCAATTGACGCTTCGTGCCAGCAGCAGGTCAGCGCAAGCCGGTATGGCAGACACATCGGCAAATGACAACATTCTGACCAGTCTTCCTTTGATTATGGTGGTGGATGACTCGCTAACCGTGCGAAAAATTACTACGCGTATGTTAAAGCGTGCGGGTTATCAAGTCGTGACGGCCATCGACGGAGTAGATGCGCTAGAACAGTTGGATAACTTCATACCTGATGTGATGCTGCTGGACATCGAAATGCCTCGCATGGATGGTTTCGCGCTAGCAAGGGAATTACGGAGCAATTCAAGAACAGAGAACCTGCCTATCATCATGATTACCTCGCGCACTGCAGATAAACATCGTGAATATGCTATGCAACTAGGTGTCAACGCCTATCTCGGCAAGCCTTATCAGGAGGGCGAGCTGCTGCAGAAGATTGCTGCTTATATTTCGGAGCATAAAAGTGAATAAAAGACAGGTCGACGACCTCAGGTAGCATGTGCATACAAAAATTCCACGTATTCAAATTGTGTGACCTAGCGGGGAAGGCTACAATGCAGGCATGTCCAATTTCGACTTGACTCATCACTTTCTGGTTGCCATGCCCGCCATGCAGGAGGGTTTTTTTGCAGGTACGGTTACTTATATATGTGAACACAATGAAAACGGCGCATTGGGTATTGTGGTGAATCGCCCGATAAACCTTTCATTGGAAGAGCTACTGGACCAGATCAATATTCCATTGGAACAAACCAAGTTGGCCAAAGTACCGGTGCATTTTGGTGGTCCTGTGCAGACTGAGCGTGGGTTCATTCTGCATGAAAATCACGGTAATTGGGAATCCTCGTTGTGCATCAACGATAGACTAGCTCTGACTACATCCAAAGACATACTTGAAGCTTTAGCCGTTGGTCGGGGACCGCGAAATATGATTG
>Ga0316187_10003788_pt1 | contig 13135 bp, 8 predicted proteins | sample CroRivburrow1_MG_FD_204927 | JGI IMG/M metagenome (GOLD analysis project Ga0316187, IMG submission 204927) | Coastal sediment microbial communities from Maine, United States - Cross River worm burrow 1 | ecosystem: Environmental > Aquatic > Marine > Coastal > Sediment | place: USA: Maine...
CTCTTCAACCGTACCTGCAGCAGGAGACAAAACAGGTTTAGCAAAACAATAATAATCTTCCGGTTGATTTCCTTCATTTTGAAAGGCTTTTCCATCCTCATCTATGATAATCAGATCGATGGCCTCTTTCCATTCACCTTTATGTGTGATATCACCATTATATCCCTGGCTTACATTCCACTTTCCAAGCACCGGTAGGCTTATGGGTATATTTTTAAAATTTTGAAATCGGGTTTTATTTGTCAGGTAGTGATATAAATTTGATTCAGGGCTGAAATGCTGGACCCAGACTTCTTTGATACCTTTTGTTTCAAATCTTAATTTCAAAACAAATAAAAACGAAATAACAACTATATTAAACGGTAAGCTATAGATCCCGATCTGTAAAGGGAAAAATATAGTTCCAAGTGAAGATGTAAGAATTAAGATAAATGGTATTAGCAGGAATGTCCACAAAAAGGATTCTTTAGAAGGTACGGTGAAAAACCCTCCAAGGGCAATGCCTGTTAAAATAAAGTTGAACCCAATATAGCTGTAATTCAAAGCATAGACATCAGCTCCCATGAATAAATAGGTTAAGTATGCCAGGGAATAGGATAAAAAAGAAAGTATAAATGCTATCCTTGAATATACCAGCAATCCTATGGCTATCAGAATCCCTGATAGAATATTGAATTGAAATAGTATTGCCCCCAGAGACTTAAAATATGTTTTAAGTATTTCGGGAATGGGAATTGTATTTAAATAATGGTATGACCTGACCAATAAAGTACTTCCTGTTGCATATAATTCATTCAATTTGTATACACCACGAGCACTTATCGTTAGTGATTCGAAATTCCTGGAAGCGAGTATAAAGCACCAGATCGATAAAAGAAAAGGAATACTTAAATAAGGCAGCTTATATTTCTGTAGAAAACCAGCCACTACAATAGTAAATATAAATGTTGCTAAGGCAGCGACAATTACAAGGATAAAGAAAGGAAGAGAAGGTGTATATAATATGCCAAGGCCTAATCCAACCAGTAAACTGTTAAAGCCATAGTCTCCATTAACAATTGAATCTTTATCGAATCCAAGTATATACGCAAACAAATTCGTAGCTGCAACAGAAACTATTCCTGTTAGACCCGTTAAAGGATCAATAAATGTTACAATCAATAATAAAATAGCAAAATTTACATTTCTCGAAAAGAAGACTTGAGAATAGCTTAATACAATGGACCTAACAATAGGTTTAAAATTCTTCAATTGCTTATGATTTAAGTTTTAAAGCTTAAATGATTTCAAATGATCCGGAACGATCTCCATGCTATTTATATAATCTGTCGTTTCTTTCCTCCGGATTATATGTGCTTTCGCATTGCTATCGATTAAAACAACATTGGGGCGTAAAGTTATAAACTGCATCCATTGTGTCATGTTATAGGCCCCCACATTCTGTACAACTACTTGATCTCCTTTTTTCATTGGAGGAAGACTTATGCTTTCCCTTATAACATCAATATTCATACATAGTGGGCCAAATATCTCCATATCTTCGAGGTAATCTGTAGTAGGTTGAGCCGGATTGATCTTATGGTTATACCAGAAGGAAGTAAACAATATATTTACACCAAAATCCATAATGGTCGCACGTTTTCCCGAGCTTAATCTTTTGTTTGATATTACAGTACCGAGCAAATATCCGGCTTCATCAACGAGGGCCCTTCCTGATTCCAGTATTAAAGTGGGCAGATCTTCAGGCCGGATTGGACTATTGATCAAACCTGATGCTATGGCTTCCGCAAATTCATCGATGGATGGGATCATATCAATACCTGGTAAATAAGCACCTTTCAAATTATTTGAGGAAGGCAATCCACCTCCCATATCAATATATTCGAGTGAAATACCAAATTTTTGTTGAACACGGAAAGCAAGATCCGCAAGTTTTGATGCTGCAATTCCATAAGCATTTGGGGTCAACATAAAGGTTCCAATATGACAATGCAAACCTTTTAGGTCCAATACTCCTGAGGCCTGGATTTTATTCAATGCATCCCATGCCTGACCATTCTCATAATTCAATCCGAACCTGTCCCACATGGGATACACTCCAGTATCCATATTGACACGGATAGCGACCTTAGGTCTGGCATTAATTTCTTTGGCCAGCTCAATCAGGGAATATAATTCATCAAGGTGGTCAATATGTATCATCGAATTATGCATTACAGCATTTTTCAAATCATCATTTGATTTATCCGGGCCATTAAAAATTATTTTATTTCCCGGTACATTATTGGCCAGAGCTTTTTCATATTCAAAGCCTGAGACAACCTCAGCCCAGGATCCTTCCTGATGAAAGACGCTACAGATAGCATTCAAATAGTTGGTTTTATATGACCAGGCAAATTGTACTTTTGGGTAGCGGCTGGAAAATGCCCTAACCGCATGCTGGTATTTCTTCCGAATTTTGTTTTCTGATAAAACGAATAAAGGAGATCCAAACTCTTCAATCAATTTCTTAACCTCTATTCCTTCAATCTCAGTAATTGGGGAATAATCCAGGTTGGTGCCGAATTTATTCATCAAGCCAGTATTCAACTTTTGAATAACCGGTCTTTCATATCTCAATTTTTCTGACATATAAATAATAATTTAAAGTTCACCTAAGGTTGATATTTTCTGAAACTCACTGATATCTGTAATATGGTCCCAGGAATATCGCACGAACATCTTACCGGTTTCATATTGTTGAAACGGAACCTGTTCCATCCCCATGGCCATATGAACCAGGGCAAGCGGCATATTCTGACCAGCCGCAGCTGTTGTATATATCCAGGCTGGAAATCTTGGATTTATTTCCAGCAAGGAAATAGCTCCATTATCGTTTCGTTTCAATTCGATTTCAAATCCGCCTTTCCACCCAAGCACTTTATTTATTTTCTCTGCCAAATCCAGGTATTGCTGATCGTTAATTACTACTCCAGCCCAGCCTTTACCTTTATCTGTGATAAATAATTTTCGTAAAGGAACAGCCCCAATCAAATTACCTTTTCCATCCCCCAAGCCTGCGACGACGATTTCGTTTCCATCAACAAACTCCTGAACCAACACAGGCAAGCCCCATTTTGCATTTAGCTTATTGTAGTAGTAGACAAGTTGAGCAGTATTATACACGATAAAGGCTTCGTAAAATTTACCTTTAATAACCAGTGGGTATTCTGCTTCCCTACCAAATTCTTCAAGTTCATCAATACTTGAAAATTTTTTGGTTTTTGGTGAGGGTATATCGTTATTTCTGGCAAATTCATCCAAATTCAATTTATTGATTTTATCAAGTTGTTTGAGGGAAGGCATAAAGATTCGAATACCAATTTCCTTAAGCCGGGGAGTGAGTTTGATATAGTTCCACAATTCAGCATCGAAATTAGGAATGATAATATCCAGTTGTTCTTTTGACTGAATATGACTCAGACGTTTAAATACTTGTTCTGTGCCAGCTGAAGGATATGGGACTTGATAACTTTTTTTAATCAGATCATGAAGATAGATTCCTGGTTCTAATGTTTCATATGCTAATCCAATAATCTCTATTTCCAGATCATCAGCGTCCTTTAAACAACGGGCCACGCCAACACCTGGCCCTGGGCTGTCTATCGCATTTAAACCTGTCACCCCAATTTTTAAAGGTTTATCAGGCATAATCAATCATTTTTAACTGTTTCAAATAATGTAAAAAGTCATCCAGGTCATTTCGCATCTGCTCCGTATCCGAGTCAAAGGCTTCTTTCAAGTTATCAATGATTTGATCTTCCGATAGACCTTCTTTGAGGTATTCGATAATTATTGAGCCTGTTTGATTCACGGAATATGAATCCCCGGTAGTGGGATCGAATATAAATCCAGATTCACTCATCGCAATATTCTTTTTTAATTTGATCATGATCTAAATTGAATTTTGATGGGAAATTTCATTGATTAAAAAATACATCTTACCAGTCACTCTCATTTCTCATAATGTTTAAATTAAAAAATTTTACTATTAGACAACAATGAGGGTTGAAAGTTTAAACGAGTGTTGATTTTTCTGGATATTTTTATAAATATATTTTCAATTTTCTGGTTTTATTGGTTTCCGGTGCAAAACAATAATTACTTTTTAATTCATTTTTTGAATGATTGATTTCATAATAGAATTTAGTGTAAGGAATAAGTTAATTATTTTCTTATTTGTTTTATCACTTGTAGCCTGGGGAATTTATTCGCTTACCCAAATTCCGATCGGGGCTGTTCCGGATATCACAAATAATCAAGTACAGGTTATTACCACATCGAGGAATTTATCTACCGAGGACATAGAGCAATTTATTACTTATCCGATCGAATTGGAAATGGCAAATATTCCAGGAGTAACAGAAATTCGGTCCATATCAAAATTTGGGTTGTCGGTAGTGACTGTGGTATTCGAAGATAAGTCCGGCACATATCTCCCAAGACAACTTATAGCTGAGAAATTAGTAAAAGTATCTGACGAAATTCCTGAAGGTTTTGGAAAGCCTGAATTGGGTCCTATAACGACAGGCCTGGGAGAGATTTATCAATATATACTGGACACAAAACCAGGATATGATTCCATATATTCCGCCATGGATCTAAGGACCATTCAGGATTGGATCGTTAAACGACAATTGAGTGGGATCCCGGGGGTAGTGGAAGTAAACACCTGGGGTGGTTTTTTAAAACAATATGAAGTACAAGTGGAGCCTGCGAAGTTACGCGCAATGAATGTTACCATTATCGAAGTATTTGACGCATTGCAATTTAATAATGAGAATGTAGGGGGCGGTTATATAGAAAAGGGATCACTGAGTTATTTTGTAAGGGGAGAAGGCATGGTTCAGGATTTGAGCGATATTGGAAATATTGTTATTAAAAATGTTAATGGCATTCCTGTAAAGATCAGTAATGTCGGGACTGTAAAATTTGGATATGCCAATAGGTTTGGAGCCATTACTGGAAACGGACAAGGTGAAAAGGTGCTTGGTCAGGTAATGATGTTAAAAAACGCCAATTCTCTGGATGTGATCAAAGCCGTTAAGGAAAGGGTAAAAGAAATTCAGCCAACCCTACCTGAAGGTGTAGTTATAAATCCTTTTCTGGATCGTAGCGAATTAATTTCCAGGACCTCCTCTACAATTATTGAAAATCTAACCCTGGGCGCACTGATCGTCATTTTTGTGGTGGTTTTATTACTGGGTAATTTACGTTCAGGGATCATCATCGCATCGGTAATACCCATAAGCTTATTATTCAGTCTGTCCTTTATGAACATATTTGGTATTTCAGCTAATTTGATGAGTTTAGGGGCCATTGATTTCGGAATAATAATTGATGGGGCGGTTATTATCGTAGAATTCACCATTCACCAATTTACTGTCAATCATCAAAAATTAGATAAGTTATCGGGACCTGCACTTATAGAAGAGAAAAATATTCTGGCCATTGAAAGCTCAAATAAAATGATGCGGTCAGCTTTTTTCGGGCAGGCGATTATTTTAATGGTTTTCGTTCCCATATTCACTTTACAAGGGGTTGAGGGTAAAATGTTCAAGCCAATGGCCCTGGCTTTTGGATTTGCACTGATAGGATCCATCATTCTATGTTTAACTTATGTGCCTGCTATATCAGCCTATTATTTAAAACCTGAAAAAGAAAATTGGATTAAAAAAGTTTCTGATGCCCTGTTAAATCTGATTTATAAAAGTTATGATCCGGTTATACATTATGCATTACAAAACAGGGTTAAAGTACTGGTTTTTTCTGTCCTGCTTTTGATCCCTACCGTTTTTGTATTTATCAAACTTGGGGGTGTATTTATTCCTACTCTGGATGAGGGCGATTTTGTGGTTCAACCCATCCTTAAACCTGGTACATCTTTAACTGAGACCGTAAATTTTACCACACAGATTGAGAAAATACTTCTTGATAATTTTCCGGAAGTAGAGCAAGTGGTATCCCGCATTGGGGCTGCTGAAGTACCTACCGATCCTATGTCAATGGAGATGTCAGATATTATAATCAGGCTTAAGCCGCCTGATGAATGGGTAAGTGCTCAAAGTAAAGAAAGTCTCGCTGATATGATGAAAGAAAAAATGTCAGTTTTCCCTGGGGTCGAGTACGAGTTTACTCAACCTATTGAAATGCGGTTTAATGAATTAATTACCGGGGTCAGGTCGGATGTTGCCATTAAAATATTTGGCGAAGACCAGCATATTTTATTTGATTATGCAACCCAGATAAAATCATTAATCAGCGAAATTCAGGGCGCTGCTGATATTACGGTAGAACAAGTTGTAGGATTACCAACCATGTCAGTAAAATATGATCGAAGAAAAATTGCTGAATACGGATTAAATATTTCAGATCTGAACCGGGTAATATCCATTGCTTTTGGGGGAAAAGTGGCAGGCACCATTTTCGAAGGTGAACGTAGGTTCGATTTGAAGGTTGGTTTGAGTGAAGAAAATCGGAGATCCATTAATGATTTAAAAAGACTTTATGTGGACCTCCCAAATGGAAATTCCATCCCACTCGAGGAAGTAGCAGATATCTCTTATACTTTTGGTCCCGCTCAGATATCAAGGGATAAAACGAGACGAAGAATTGTAATAGGAATAAATGTGCGAAACCGGGATGTTGAATCCTTGGTGAAGGAGATCCGTCAAACCATAGATGAAAAGATCCAATTGCCTACGGGCTATTATATCACTTATGGCGGACAGTTTGAGAATCTGGAAAATGCAAAAAAACGTCTTCAAATTGCTATTCCAGTTGCCTTACTTATTATTTTTATTCTCCTGCATTTCACTTTTTACTCAGCTCAGCAGGCCCTACTTATCTTTTCAGCTATTCCACTGGCCTCAATTGGCGGGGTATTGTCTCTCTGGATCAGGGACCTTCCTTTCAGCATATCTGCAGGGGTAGGATTTATTGCCTTATTTGGCATAGCAACACTGAACGGGGTTGTCTTGATCAGTTTTTTTAATGAGCTCAAAGATCAAGGGATCAATGATCTTAAAGAGAGGGTTTTGTTAGGTACCAGACAACGCCTACGACCAGTGCTAATAACCGCTGGTGCCGCGGCATTGGGATTTTTGCCTATGGCATTTTCACAATCGGCTGGAGCAGAGGTACAGCGGCCTCTGGCTACTGTAGTCATCGGGGGCTTAATTACAGCTACCTTTTTAACAATGATTGTGCTACCGGTTTTATATTGTTTATTTACGAAAAAAAAGGAAAATGTTAATTGCTAGAAATTTAGGTTTATATCTGTTAATTTTTCTTTCTTATCTGAGTCCTTTATTTGCGCAACAGCAGAAGATTTCATTTAATGATATGTGGGTTATAGCTCTCGATCAGAATATTCAGATTAAAAACGCTGAACTACTGGTAGAAAAATCTGGCAAAATGGGAAAAACTGCCTGGGATTTTGGGAGCCTCGATTTTGATTTTACCCGGGGGCAGCAAAACACGGAGCAGGTTGATAATATGTTTGAATTTGAACAAGGTTTGGGTGCTCCATTTACAATATCCGCCACCAGGAAATATTATAAATCTGAGCAGGCTTTTTTAAATAACAGTGCATCATTGATCAACAAAGAGATTAAAAAGCAACTCAGATCAAATTATTATAATTGGTTATATGAATATCAACTCATTGGCATACTAGATAGCAGCATTTTAATATATCAGAAATCTGCTGATTTCGCCAGCCTGCAATATCAGACAGGTGAGTCAAACCTATTATCAAAAGTGGTATTATCCTCCGAAGTGCAAAGACTGATTATCCGAAGAGATCTGCATTTAGTGAATTTGAATACCATTCAGAATGAAATACAAACCATCTTGAATACAGATAGGATATATATTCCTGAAGAAACTGAATTAAATAAATTATTACTCGTTATACCAGTAGACAGTACATTATATTCCCTCGACTCTATACCGGAAGTTATGGCCCTACAGTCTCATTGGGATGCAATGGACAGATACTATAAACTGGAAAAATCAAAGATCAGCCCGAGCCTTTCAGCTGGATATTACAATCAGGAAATAGATCAAATAACTGGTTATCAGGGTTGGCGGGTAGGATTATCTTTTCCTCTTCTTTTCATGCCGCAAAAGGCCCGGAGCCAGGCTGCGTATATTGAGTTATCGCGAGCGGAAAACCAATATTTATACAAGAAAATGAAGGTAGAACGAGAAATTGAAAGTCTGCTGGCAAAGTATGAACAATTAAAGAAAAGTATTCGATACTATGAGGATCAAAGATTAAGTAGCGCAAATCTAATTGTTCAGAATGCGAGTATGCTATATACCTCAGGTTCAATTGGTTATATTGAATATGTGCAAAATCTGACTACTGCAAGGCAGATCATGGAAGATTATATACAATTGATCAACGAACACAATCAATTGGTAATTGACTTGTATTACTATCTTGATTTTTAAAAATATGAAAAACAGATATCAAACCATTTTTATACTATTAATCCTAGGGTATTTTATTTCCTGCAATCCAAAGGGAAATACATCAGATGAACCTTTTGTTGAATCAGTTGATCTGGAGATTTCAGTGTCAACCGAGCAGGCAAAAGCTATTGGTCTGGAATTTGGAAAATTACAAAATTTACTCTTATCTAATTCGGTAGAATGTAATGGATACCTGGATACACCACCTCAGTATAAGGCAAAGATCAGTTCCATTGTATCTGGGAAAGTTGTAAAAATTAATTTCCTGGTTGGAGATTATGTTGAAAAGGGGAAAGAAATTATTCGCCTGGAAAGTATTGAATTTCTTGAGATCCAGAAAAATTATATTTCTGTTAAAGGGAATCTGAAATATCTGGAAGATAATTATTTACGACAAAAATTATTATCTGAACAAAATGTGAACGCAAAAAAAGTTTTCTTACAAGCTGAGAAAGATTATTTTTCAGCCAAGGCTGAATTTGAATTCATAAGCGGGAAACTGGATATACTTCATGCACCTAAAAAAGAAATTGAGCAGGGAAATATTTCACCATTCCTAAGTATCCGATCAACTATCAAAGGATATCTGACGCATCTTAACACAGTTATGGGAGAATTCGTCGATGCGGAGGACATAATGGCCGAGATAATAAATCCAGAACATTTGCATGCAGAATTGAATATATATGAAAAGGATGCTGCAAAAATAAAAAAGGGCCAGAAAGTTGAGATTTCGACTAAAATGGATACTTCAATAATATTGGGTGAAATCTTTTTGATTGGAAAAGAATTCGATCAAAATTCGAGGTCTATACCTATTCATGTACACTTTCCTGAGAATAGAGATTTATTACCGGGCATGTATATTGAAGGCAAAATTCTATTGGAGGAAAAATATCATCTTGCTATTCCCCAGGAAGGGATCATAAGAGATGAACAAAGGTCCTTTATTTACACATTGATGGAAACTCAAAATGATGCTTATATATTGAGGAGGAACTCGGTGACTACAGGGGAGGAGAAAAATGGAATGGTAGCATTACAATTTCCAGATGAGGTTGACACTAGTAAATTGGTGGCCACAAAAGGTGTGTATTATCTATCCGGGGCAAACTAAAATGATCGATTATAACGTGCTATTTTAAACATACCATAGAAAGAATTTTATTCTTAAAATTATTTTACCAAGGTTCGTAAATTCGAAATCCTGATCAATCTAATAAAGAACCAAATTTTTTCTCTCTGTGAACGGTATCCAGTGAAAAAGGGGGCATACATATGGACCAGTAAATAGCTGGAAAATCAAATGGATTGGTATATTTAACCCTACCTCCTTTTTTGGCCAGAAAAGATTCTCCTTCTTTTACTTCAACTTTTTCTCCATCAATAAATACTAATATACAACCTGAGTTCATTAAAATAAACTCATCAAATTCCGGACTTTGATAGGGTTCATTCCACCTTGGGGGGATCTCCATCCGGGATATACTGCAATGGGGGTACTTATTACTTACATTTCCAAAATGTTCCTGAATCAATTTCAAGTCTTCTGTTGGAACTATAAAAGGATCGTCCTCTTTTATGTAGTTTTTCATACCTCAATGGGTTTCAATATTTGATCAAAATCAAATTTAATAATAATTAATCTTTTTCAATTTTTTGTTTTGAAAGAATATCCCATACAACAATCCCAATACTAACCGATATATTAAGAGAGTGCTTCGTCCCATATTGTCTAATTTCAACAACATCATCAGCTAGTTGTATCACCTCTTCATTCACTCCAGAGATTTCATTACCAAAAACCAGGGCCAGCTTGTTAATCCCCGGTTTATATTTATCCAGGAAAAAACTATCATCCGCTTGCTCAATGGCAATGATCTTATATCCATTATTTTTTAGATTTTTTACAACCTGAATTACATCTTCATTATATTCCCAATCTACCGATTCAGTTGCTCCAAGAGCGGTTTTATTAATTTCCCTGTGTGGTGGGGTGCCGGTAATTCCACACAAGTATATTTTTTCAAGCGCGAAAGCATCTGATGTTCTAAATGCGGAACCTACATTATTCAGACTCCGTACATCATCAAGAATGATTCTTATAGGATTTTTTTTAATTTCTTTAAACTCATCCACTGATAACCTGTTCAGCTCTTCGTTCTTCAGTTTTTTCATTTATTTAAAATCTATCAATCATAAGAATTTTTAACCTGCAAACCGTCTGTTAACCAGTCTTTTTAATTAATGATTTGCCAACAATAAAATAATGCAATTTATCAATGGAAAAAATCCAGGAAAACAGCATATGTTTTTCTTAACAAATGTATGGATATGGATACTGAGACGAAAATTATTTAAATTAGAATATTAAATTCAAGCCGAAATTTTTAATAAAAAATTAGAGTTAAATTAGCAAGTAAAAACTCCGTTAGTAGAACAGGTTTTTATGGTAAAGAGCAAATCCAGCGATAAAGAAACCCCATTGATGAAGCAGTATAATGCCATAAAGGCAAAATATCCTGGAGCATTACTTTTATTCAGAGTTGGTGATTTTTATGAAACATTTGGAGAAGATGCCATCAGGGCCAGCAAAGTCTTGGACATAGTGCTTACAAAAAGGGCAAATGGAAAAGCTTCCCATATTGAGCTGGCTGGGTTCCCCCACCATGCCCTGGACTCATATTTGCCCAAATTGGTCAGATACGGATTCCGGGTAGCCATATGTGACCAGCTCGAAGATCCTAAATCTGTCAAAGGAATTGTAAAAAGAGGAGTTACGGAGTTGGTAACACCAGGAGTTTCATTAAATGATAACGTACTTGATAAACAAAGCAACAATTATCTGGCATCAGTATTTTTTAATGATAATGAAGCTGGTGTAGCTTTCCTGGATGTATCAACAGGTGAGTTTTCCTTGTCTACCGGATCACATATTTATATTGAAAACCTGGTTCAGAGTTTTAGCCCTTCAGAAATTTTATATCCAAGACCCCAAAGAGCAATTTTCACAGAGAAATTCGGTGAAAAGTGTATTCAGTATGGACAGGAAGATTGGATATATACAGTAGAATATGGATACGAAAAACTGATCCGGCATTTTAAAACCAGTTCACTTAAAGGATTCGGAGTCGAAAATTTAAAGGAAGGCATAATAGCTGCAGGCGCCATCCTGCATTACCTCGAAGAAACAGAACACAAAGAGATCAGTCATATAAGTTCCATTTCAAGGATTGAAGAAGATAAATATGTTTGGCTCGATAAATTTACTATCCGCAATCTGGAATTAATTTCTCCCCAACAGGAGGATGGGATTCCCTTGATTGAGGTCTTAGATAATACATCTACTCCTATGGGAGCAAGAATTCTAAGGAAGTGGTTGCTGTTTCCATTAAAAGACCTGAATACGATTAACGATAGGCTGGAAATTGTCGAATCTCTGAATAAACATGATTCCCTCCACGAAAAGATCCTGACCAATTTAGAAGCCATTGGGGACCTGGAGCGTCTGATATCAAAAGTAGCCGTAAGGCGGATCAATCCACGGGAATTAAACCATTTGAAGAAGGCCATTCAGTATACACAGCCGATTAAAGAGATACTCAAAAAATCCAAACAATCCTGTCTTGTCTCAATATCAGAAAAACTGCATTCCTGTAAATCACTCCTTGAACGCATTGAACATGACTTAAAGGATGATGCCCCTATGCTATCTAATCAGGGGGGAATTATCAAAGACGGTGTTCATGAAGAACTTGATGAATTAAGAAAAATTTCTTTTTCAGGAAAGGACTATTTGTTGCAGATCCAGAAAAGAGAAACGGAAAAAACAGGTATATCTTCTTTAAAGATAGCATATAATAAAGTTTTTGGATACTATCTGGAAGTGACCAATGTACATAAAGATAAAGTCCCCCAGGAATGGATCAGGAAACAGACACTTGTCAATGCCGAGAGATATATCACGGAAGAATTAAAATCATATGAAGAAAAAATCCTGAATGCTGAAGAAAAGATAATCCAGATCGAGTTGAAGTTGTTTAATGACCTGGTATCATTTGCCAGTCAATATATAAATGAAATTCAGGAAAATGCAAGACAACTTGCCAGTCTCGATTGTCTGTCGTCCTTCGCCCAGATTGCTAAAAAGAACAATTACGTTAAACCGCTTGTAAATGATTCTACAAACCTGATTGTAAAGAATGGACGGCACCCGGTCATTGAACATCAGCTTCCTCCGGGAGAATCATTTATCCCAAACGATATTTATCTTAATAACGATTCCCAACAGATCCTGATTATAACAGGTCCCAATATGTCTGGGAAATCAGCATTATTGAGGCAAGTTGCACTGATTTGTTTGATGGCACAAATAGGGTCATATGTTCCGGCTTCAAGTGCTGAAATTGGAATTGTGGATAAGGTATTCACAAGAGTTGGGGCTTCTGATAATCTTTCAAGGGGCGAATCTACTTTTATGGTTGAAATGACCGAAACGGCAAGTATTCTCAATAACCTAAGCAATCGCAGCTTGGTCCTGATGGATGAAATTGGCAGAGGTACCGCAACTTATGATGGAGTGTCCATTGCATGGTCGATAGTGGAATATTTGCAG
>Ga0316187_10003791_pt1 | contig 13131 bp, 15 predicted proteins | sample CroRivburrow1_MG_FD_204927 | JGI IMG/M metagenome (GOLD analysis project Ga0316187, IMG submission 204927) | Coastal sediment microbial communities from Maine, United States - Cross River worm burrow 1 | ecosystem: Environmental > Aquatic > Marine > Coastal > Sediment | place: USA: Maine...
GAGCAACCAAAAAAAGTTACAGCTTGAACAGCTTGGGGGGAACCCTCTCCAAGACACCCTTAAGCGATGATTGCAGGTCCTCTGTTGAATTAGTGGTCGGGAAAATCTTGGAGAGGGTTCCCCCCCAAGCTGTTCAAACTGTAACAAATTTATTCTTTAGCCTTAAGCTCATGGTCCGCTTGGACTTGCAATAGCGTAACAACACAATTAACGATATCGTCGTATTTCTCGATACCAGTACCGAATTGTTGCGAACCAGAATAAAAGAATTGATTGTGAAAATGATCATCATCAATTTTACTAACGATAAAGTGACAATCCTTTGCCTCCCAATAAACCGCCGGGCGAGACACCAGTTCCCTACCACCCTGATCCAATCTTAACTCTACATCCGCCAATTGGATTTCAATATCTTCGCCATAGCGTTCTTTGAGTGTCTGTTTAACGACGTCTATTTCTTCTGTTGTAAAATCTGACACGTTTTGAATCTATCCTAATAGATAGTAAATGTTTCCACAGGTCGGTGGTCTCTTTTTCAAAATTTCCCTGACCACTATTTCAACAGCGAACTTTCAAACGTCGCTTAAAGGTGTTTTGAAAAAGAGACCACCGACCTGTGGAAACGATCCCATTGTCACTGCTCATAAATAGAATATTCTTCCAATTCTACTTTATATACAACTTGTCCACACAATTTGATTTTGCCCTTGCATCGCTCAAGGCCATCAATACTGTATTCAAACAAATACAATCGACAAAACTGTAAGTTGCCACGTGAACTACGTCTAATCCACAACTTTTTAACCTGCACAGTATCATCTAGAAATTGATACGCTTGTCGCTCACAAGTGGCTTTACCTGCCTTATTAGCCGCTTCTTTACTTCGTAAATTATCCCACCACACGAACACAATTATGGCTAAGAGTACTATCGGCCAAAACTCCATTACCAAAACAACATCAGTGATTAACTACCTGTGCCAATTTGATTCTCCTATCGGCAGTATCAGTTGTTGTGGCATTACTTTTTACTAGTGAATTTTTTAGTGTATTTTTTCGTGAGTGATTTCGCCTTTTTTATTTCAGCAGGAGTCATTTGAGTTGCTATATAGTCAATACCCCATAATGCGCTGCCGACTTTTTCAATACTCAATGCATCTGCAGCTACGCTATACCAGGCGTAACTTTGAACAAAATCCTGTTTTGTGCCAGTACCTTTAGCATACATCACACCCAAATTAGCCTGGGCCGCAATGTTGCCACTTTCGGCTGCTTTTTTGTACCAGTAAAATGCTTTTTTATAATTTTGCGGAACGCCTTGCCCGGTGTGATACATCACAGCAATGGCAGATTGGACATCAGAGTTACCTTTCTCTGCTAAAGGTTTCCATTCTTTATATACCGTCTTAAAATCATACCTTTTTAAAGCTTCTAAGCCTTTCCCTAAACTTGCTCCTACGGGTAAGACTACTAATAATTGCAGTAGTAGTACCGTAGAAATTATTACGATTCGCTTCATATTGCGTCCAATGCCTCTTTTCGTTTCTCTATATTATATGCAGAATATAACATATTTGGAGTGTAGTGTAGGACAGAAATTAAGGGCAAAAAAAAAGGCCGCAACAGGGCGGCGTCGCGGCCAGACAAACATAATTGGGGGCATGGTTTATGTCTGTCTGGATGAGACCATACTAAATGCCCCACAGCACAGGAAGTAATTATTAGTTATATGTTTATTCGATTATATTATATTAATCATGCACAGATATGGGCCGCACAAAATTTATTAAGTAGGTAATAATAAGAATTTATAGTAGGTAACGCTATGTAAGTAGCTATTTAGGGAAAATACGTAGCAAAATCAAACATTATGATTCGATTAATTGAGTACACCTAGATTTTTATTTTAATATGTCACCAAAACCCTGACATTTTGTCCTATAATTTTTTCTATCTTCATATTTTAAATATTTAGCCACATCCTGCCATTACATTTTTATTATTTAAATATTCGATAAGAATAATCCGAGTGTACCTATTGTTATTGAAATGAGGTCTTTTGCTACTGGCTCACGGACTGAAATTGTCTATTATTCTACACAGCAAAACAAGAGGCGATACAATATTCACTAATGGTAATTACTGTCATATAGGCTATATTCTTTACTTCTTCGATGAACAGTGTTTAATTTAATATGAGCATACGTACTAAACTAATTAGTATATTTGTAATTTTGTGTACATTACTTTCGGTAGCATTAAGCCTGGCTTATTTTATTACAGCCAAAAACACCCTCACACAAGAAGTCCTAAACCGCCTTGATTCTGTCGCAACAATTCAAAGAAATAGAATAGAGGCAGAGGTCGAACACAATATCGAGCGCCTGCGCCTTGTCGCCAGTCGAACGCAATTACGCATTACCCTACAAAAGTATAGTGTCGATCCGAAGCCGGAACATAGTGCAAAAATTCAACGCATCCTGAACGATGCACAAAAGTCACTTCCCAGCTTTAAAAACATACTTTTATTGGATCTCAATGGTAATATTATAATTTCCACTGGCCCGCGTTTCGTCGACAGCGTTTTTAAGAACAGCGAATTATTTGAGTCCAGCAAGTACCAATACAGTGCCGACACCCTGATTCTACGAGACAATAAAAAACTTCATATATATCTTTCCGGGCCATTGCTGTTGAACCAGAAGCTTTTAGGCACAATATTAATCGTGTCAGATGCTGAAAACATTATATCGTCGATCAAAGATTATACAGGACTGGGTTCAACTGGAGAATCCATACTCGCAAAAAAACTGAATAACAAAGAAGCACTCTACCTTACACCTCTTAGATTTGATAATACTAGCGCCCTTAGCAGAACAGTATCGCTGCAGAATCAAAACTCTCCTGTCTCAATGGCCATTTTAAATGACAAGCAACAAATACCCCAAGCTCAAGATTATCGAAATCATTCTGTATTTGCAGCGGCGCGAACAGTTCGTAATACGGGTTGGAGTCTGGTGGTAAAAATGGACAAAGAAGAAGCCCATAGTCCTATAAACAAACTTGTTCAATTCTTTATTATTATACTTTTATTTGCACTTTCTATTACCATTATTATCTCAATTGTGTTTTCTCGGTCTTTGGCAAAACCGATTTTTGAACTCATTAATACGGCACGTGAAATACATGCCGGCAATTTTAATAGTCGTGCGCACATTTCGTCAAACGATGAAATAGGCCAATTGGCAAGAGTATTCAATGTAATGACTGACAGCGTCGTCCATAAAAACAATGCACTTAATGATGCAATCAAAGCTTTACAATCACAAATTGATGTTCGCTATAAAACAGAACAAACCTTACAACTGCAAAAACGCCGCAATGAATTAGTGCTTAGTACGTCGCAAGATGGATTTTGGGTGATGGATATAGAAGGAAACATTAAAGAGGTCAATGATGCCTACTGCACACTTTTAGGATACAGCAAGGAGCAACTATCCAACATGAATATTCGTGCATTGTATGATTTGAATAGCTCACAAGAAATCACATTATGGCTGGATAATATTATTTTAAATGGATATTACCATTTTGAAACCAAGCAATGTATGTTTGATGGGCAATTCCTGGACTTGGAAGTGAGCGCATCCTTCGCGACTATTGAAGACGAACCGTTTGTATTCGCCTTTGCCAGAAATATTTCTGAACGTAAACGTACTGAATTCGAACTGGCTCAATATCGCGATCATTTGGAAGAATTAGTGGCAACTCGAACCAGTCGGTTAAAAGAACAAGCCCAATTGCTCGAGCAGATACATGACTCTGTCATTGTAACCAATATGGATGGTTTCATTACAAGCTGGAACCTCGGTGCCGAGCGGCAATTTGGATACACTAGCACCGAAGCAATTGATCAACATATTTCCTTTATTTATCCTGAAGCTGACCATCAATTTTTGCAAAAAGAAATTATCACACCATTAAAACAAAACGGTGAACATGAAGTTGAAGTCAGATTGCTAAAAAAGAATGGCGAAGAATTTTTCGCCACCGTGTCTCTTTCTGTACTTTACAATGATGCCGGCAAGCCAAAAGGTATTATTAGTTATGCTCTGGATATAACAGAACGGAAAAAATCGGAATCACTTGTCAAGCAGAAATCTGAAGCATTGAAAGCGGCATATAAAGAATTGGAGTCATTTAGTTATTCTGTATCTCATGACTTGCGTGCGCCCCTACGAAGTATAGATGGTTTCAGTCTGGCGCTATTGGATGATTACCACGATTTACTTGACAATACCGGCAAAGATTATCTAAATCGAGTTCGCAAAGCAAGTCAGCGAATGGGAAGTTTAATCGATGACATGTTATTGTTGTCGCGTGTCACGCGTAAAGACATGACTTATAAAGACATCAATTTAAGCAATATGGCAATTGAGATTGCAGCCAATCTGGACCAAAACAATGAACCACGAAAAATAGTTGAATTTACAGTGGCCGACAATATATTTGCCTATGGCGACTCCAATTTGATACACATTGTACTTGATAATCTTCTAGGAAATGCCTGGAAGTATACGAGCAAAAAACCTCACCCCCAAGCTGAGTTTGGCACCTACGATGAAAATGGACAAACTATCTACTACGTTAAAGATAATGGTGATGGTTTTGATATGAAATATGTCGACAAATTATTTGCTGCTTTTCAAAGGCTGCATAAAGCTGATGAGTTTGAAGGCACCGGAATCGGACTCGCGACGGTAGCCCGAATTATTAACCGACATGGAGGAAAAGTATGGGCGGAAAGTGTTTTACATGAAGGAACAACTATCTATTTTACGCTACAGAAACACCAAAGCTTTCACGATATTCACAATTGTATAAGCTCAAAAGGTGTGCACAAGATAAGTAAAATCTGATCTGTCTCTTTTAACTCTAGCGAGCCTCTTTAAAACCTTTTTTGTAACCGAGCTCGTATGCCTGGTTAAGCAATGTCGCATAGTGTTGCGCGCTACCCTCATCGCGACACTCAAGAATAACTCGGTTAAACTCATTTGTGACATTATATTTTTCACTTTCAAAAAGCACTCTATATGCTTTCTCGTTATTCATAGATTATACCTTGATAATCGGTTTGCACCGCCAAATTCTTTGCGCTTCTGTCGCCTAAAATCCACCATACAACTTAGCATAAAAACCTGGCTTACAATGAGAGTTGGTGCCGGAGAGAAGAATCGAACTTCCAACCGTCGCATTACGAATGCGCCGCTCTACCGATTAGAGCTACTCCGGCTTTAGATCAAAGGGCTATACTACGAAAGAAAGGTGTAGTATAGATTAAAAACTTTGTGATTAAAACTGTGAAGAATAACAACCCATCAAGCAGGAGCTGGCTGGCCAAACTTTATTAAACGATGCGTGATCAGGGCAAGCTATTTTTTTGCACACGAATAATAATATCGATATCTTTAACCACTGCTGATTGTGGCGGTGTAGGTAAGCCGTTAATCTCTAGCTTATCGCCCTCAATATCATGCAAAGTGCCAGTATCTACATTGTAAAAATGATGGTGAGGTTGTTTGTTTGAGTCATAAAAGACTTTTGTAGAATCTACGATCACTTCACGAACCAAACCTTTTGTGACAAACAAACCAAGCGTGTTATATACCGTAGCCTTCGACACCACGCTTGACTCTAAATTCACACGCTCGAGTATTTGATCGGCCGACAGATGCTGATACTTGGTTAATAAAACCACACCGATTTCAACGCGTTGTTGCGTAGGGGTTATGCCGTGTTGTGTTAATAGCTTAACGACATAACATTTTGTGTTTGTTGTATTGATATCTTGATTTTGCATGGGCGGAGTATAATCCAATTTGATGGGCCTATCAATATCTTTGTGAAAATAATTCAAAAACTATTGGTTCTAAGCATTTAGCTTATTGAGCCAAACTATAGAGACCTTGATCTAAAATGGGCACTTGCCCTAATATAATATTGGTTAATAATTGAGCAGATGCCGGCGCTGTGACAACGCCATTTCGGAAATGTCCCGCATTCACATATAAACCTTCAATCCTTGGATGCCGACTGATTGTGGGAACATTATCTGGTGAACCTGGCCGCAATCCCGTCCATTGATGCTCAAGCTTGTAGTCACTTAAGGCCGGAATCATACGCAGTGCTGCGGCCAATAGTTGTTCGCGGGCTTGTGCAGTGATGTCTTTGTTAAAACCTTCGTGTTCCATTGTACTTCCGACTAACACCCTACCATCGATCCTTGGAATTATATATTGATCCTGCGATAATACAATCCTCTGAATTAATTTGGGGCGCGCCTTTATCAATATCATCTGCCCTTTAATAGGCTCAATATTCAGGTCAAGGTCAACCAACTTCATGAGCCCAGTACTCCACGCACCGCAGGCAATAGCGACACTGGAAGCGCTCATATCTCCCTTACTGGTCTGCAATCCTTGAATACGATTATCTTGAACATTAAATCCATGGATCTCAATATCCTCATGAATAACGACACCTTTTGATAGCAAATAGTGTTTAAGCACTTTAAGCAATCGAGGATTACGCACATGGGCCACATCTGGCATCCATATAGCCCGATCAGGTATGGAGTGGAGTGCGGGCTCGATACGCAAAATATCTGTTTTTTTAACCGATAACAGATTGCTACCGAATTTTCTAGCCCATTGTTCAGCCGCAGGCAACTCTTCAGTATCAAGAATTAAAAGCCCGCTTTTTACATATTCTGCGTCAAGGTCACTAAATTGACTCACTTTATCGATTAATTCTGGATATTGATCCTGACTCCATTTGGCAAGTTGTGTCACTGCGTCAGCATAACGCCATGGATAAAGTGGAGAGATGATTCCCCCACCTGCCCAAGAAGACTCCCCACCCACATTGCCCCGCTCCAGAACAGTAACATCTTGCCCTGATCCAACCAGGTAATAGGCCGTTAAAAGACCTATTATTCCACCTCCAACTATTGTGTGTTCTGTCATTATTCTAAAGTCATCAGTTGGGCACCACTCAGGGTAGTTTAGCTTTCCGATAAAGTAAGGTCATCGAACCCATATTGGCTACATTTTTTACTTGCCAAAAAACAAGCCCGGTTAAGAGATTGAACAATAGTACAACCGCGGATACGAGCATCAATAAACCCCGCGTGAAAGGTATCACCCGCACCTATAGTGTCCACGACTTTTTCCATGGGCACCGCCGGCGAACAGTAAATCTGTGTGTCAACATCCACCGCACAAGCACCCTGCTCACCCCAACTACAGACCATTATCAACTGTTTATACTTGTTTGTCATATCGGTCAGAAAAAACTTTGCATTATCATAGCCTGAGTCCAGAGCGTATTGCCGCGAAAAAAACAATAAGTGAACCAGTGGAAATAACTTTTCGATACCTGCATGTGACTTTTCCACTTCTAATGAAATACTAACAGCAGGGTAGTTTGCGGATAAAAATCGCAAAATACTTGCAGTTTCTTCAATGTTTCTCCCTTCTAAATGAATCCAGTCGACACTAGAAAAATCATGGCTAATGAAATCGGCATAAGCATATTCAGGCAAATCACGATAATGAACAATAGTGCGTGAACCATTTTCTTGGTTAAGTGTGATATAGGAAGTTGGAGAATGTCCATCTTTAACACGCTTGGAATACGAAATATCAATGTGATATTTACGCAAATCCTGTTTAATCACCTCACTACCGGCATCGTCACCTAGTGTTCCACACCATGAACATTGATGTCCTAACTGACTCAAAACCGATAAAGTATTAGCGGTATTTCCACCCCGTCTGACACTATGTGCAACTGCCCTTATCTTTGTATCTTCAACAGGGTATCCATCTGTACTGTTTATGATATCAAGTGCTGCTATACCCACCCCAATTATATGCGCCATATAGTATTAGCAATCTTATTTGTTTTTTTCGACAGGCTTCATTTTGCAGAGCGGTAAATACAGCGCAAACCAATCGAGTATCACCCAGCCAACTAGTATCCACAATAAATAAATCCAACTCTTATTGTGCATGGCCCAAAAAATAAACCACAAAACTACCCATACGTAGAGAATGCTATAAAACACCAAAATATAGGGATTAGAACATAAGCGCCCCCCGCATTTAGGGCAAAATAAAATTTTCCATTTCGCTGCTTTATATTTATCCCACCAACTTAACGATTCTTGATCACAATGAGGACATTTATGCGCCGCCATATTTTTCACCCAACAATTCTGGTCCTGGAAATACAAAATAGATAGCGATGCAGACTATTCACCCCCAATTGATTTTCTTAGGACAACACTAATAACAAAATGCTTATAATAAGAACATTTCGCACACCAAACAATGCTTAACACAAGAAAAAATGACTACGAAGTAATATTAAAGTAAAAAGAGGTCTGTTTATTGGTACAATGCACTAAATATTGGCAAATGATTCGCCAAGGAGGCGACACCTCCATTTTATTGATTTTGTTAGACCAATTCCGATACTGTAGTATTTTTGTAGGAAACAAATCTCCAATTTGGACAGAATAATAGAAACTAAAATAATGAAGATTCAGCTTATAAAACAATTTTTTCCCTTTATTTTGCTAATACTTAGCGGATGTGACAACAATTCCGAATTAATGAAATCTGTTTTGACAGAAGATATAGATGAAATAAAAAGTCAAATCAACAGTGGCACCAACATAAATGCAAAAAACAATTACGGATGGACAGCTCTGAGCCATGCAGCTCGTGTTGGCAATATTAAAGTACTGACCCTACTTATGGAAAACGGAGCCGATATTAACGCTCAGGATCAAACAGGGTTTACACCGCTTATGCGTGGTGCGGCTAAGGGTAATACCGCCGTGGTAGCTTCCTTATTAAAATATAAGGCTGATACTAATAAAGTGGATAGTCTTGGTTGGACAGCACTAATGTGGGCGGCAAATCAGGAGTACCCTGAAATCGTGGGTCTTCTCCTAGAAAACGGCGCTGACATAAACATTAAGGCAAATGATGGGCGGACCGCCATGATGATTGCCCGCAGCGAAGGATATGCCGAAATTGTTGAGTTGCTCAACAAAGCAACGTTAAAATAGGGATATGCAGATTCATTTGCCAAAAATGGTAAAGTTTATAAAAAAGGTAAATTTTCCGCTTAAAAACTATCTGCACGACAACAGATACAAAAAGTGAAAACAAGCCTTTTGAGGTATTTCTTAATGATAAGAACAGTGGTATCTGGTTTTGCTACAGCGATAATTTGTGGCGTTTCGCTATATGCCTGTAATTCATCCGGTTACATAACAGACACACGTAGTGCAAATTATGTAGTAGAAGACAGCGGAGTCGGTGATGGTAAAAAATGGCAGGATAACCGAGAATTCGCCAAAAACTTAGAGACCGAAAAACTGGCAACGGACACCATACACGACCCCAAAAACGGTTCCATACAGTCCCTCAAGGAACCCAGTAAGGCAATGAGTGCATTTCCTTTGGATAGACGGGGAGAGGTAGACTGGGTCAAGGCGCTCGATTTGGGCATTATTGCGCCCAAGGCCGAGCTGCAAGACAAAGTTGATATGGTAGTATTGGACCTGGATATCGTATTCAAAGATACCGGCAATATGCCATGGGTCAAATTTACTCATTCGGACCATACTAAATGGTTGGCCTGTGAAAACTGCCATCCCGATATTTTTATACCCCAAAAGGGGGCAAATAATCCTGCGATGGATGGCATACTGGCGGGAGAACATTGCGGGCGCTGCCATGATAAGGTAGCATTTTCCCTCTGGATTTGTGAACGTTGTCACAATGTTCCCCATGCAAACTCACCGGAAAAGTGGTGGTAAATTGCCTATGAAACTCTTACTACGCTGGGCCGCTCTTCTGTATTTTGTACAGATGAGCAGTTATGCCCAACAACCGGCCGAAGAAAAATCCAGCACCGAAACGTTCAATAAAATAGAACTATCGCCTGTATATTCCTCTACTATAAAAAAACTAAGCATTCCCAAAATTGGAGCCAGTGAATCGCCCCGTAATGATGAAATTCACGATACCGTAAATAATGCAATTGGTGTATTGCAGGATCCAACTAGAGCCATGGCCCGGTTTCCCCGAGATCGCCGCTTCCAAATAGACTGGGTGGAAACACTCAAGCAAGGCTTAATTGAGCCTAGAGCCGATCTACTTGGCGCATCCAAAATAAATACCATGGATTTAGATATTTTAATGAAAAACACTCAATCTATGCCTTGGGTTAAGTTTCCCCATAGTGCTCATACCCAATGGTTGGCTTGTGAGAATTGTCATCCTAAAATTTTTATTCCAAAACAAGACGCCAATCCTATTAGTATGAACAAGGTGTTGCGAGGTGAATATTGTGGTGTTTGCCATGATAAAGTGGCATTTTCTTTGTTTATATGTGAACGCTGCCACAGTGTGCCACACGAGGGTTCGGGACCTAAATGGTGGTAACACAGAGGTAAAATAACAATCTGGACTCTAATGAGTTTAGGGTTACACTTTGAGCGAAAATGTTACAGGCCCATCATTAATTAAAGCAACCTTCATATCCGCGCCAAATTCCCCAGTGGCCACTTTGGAGTGTAAATCGCGTGCAGTATTAACCATATATTGAAATAGTGATTCACCCAACTCGGGAGGTGCTGCACAGGAAAAACTCGGACGCAAACCTTTTTGCGTGTCCGCCACTAAGGTGAATTGTGGCACTAACAACAATCCCCCATCGATATCAACCACGCTTAGATTCATTTTATCCTGAGCGTCGGCAAATACTCGATAGCCCAATATTCGTTGCAGAAGTCGATCTGCGTGTTTGCTGGTGTCCTGTTTTTCTACACCCACCAACACCAGAAGTCCCTGATTAATCTCTCCCACAAGCCTATCATCAACATGAACACTGGCCTGTGTCACCCGCTGCAGTAATGCGATCAAACCATAACCTATTACCTTTACTGGTTCCCACGGTCCTCCGTGGGAATCCATACTTCGTTTCCTGTACCACCATCGTATGCATTCCCACGCGGAGCATGGGAACGAGGCGTATCCTTTTACCTTTTACCTGTATTTTAACCTTTAACCTTTCTTTTAAGCGCCTTTTTTGAATTTTTCGCAATAACTGATAGTAGTTCTGACCAAGGCATCGACTATTCCACGCTCGGCTGCCGAATGACCCGCATCGGGGATGATATCCAATTCAGCATTCGGCCAAGCCTCATATAACTCATAAGCGCTTTCCATTGGGCAGACCATATCATATCGGCCTTGCACAATGGTACCGGGTATGTGCGAGATTTTATCAATATTTTTTAGAATCTGGTTTTCCTCTAAAAAACTATTATTCAGAAAATAGTGGCATTCGATTCGAGACAGACTCATAGCAGTATGGGGTTCGGTAAATGAGCTCAAAACAGATTTACTTGGTTGCAGGGTTGAGGTCTGACCTTCCCATTTTGACCAGGCCTTGGCAGCACCCATCTGGGCCAATTCATTGTCACCCGTAAGAAGCTTATAATAAGCCTTAACCATATCATTCCTTTCATTTTCTGGGATAGGTGTAATAAACTCCTGCCAATGATCGGGAAAAATACGTTTCGCACCACCCTGATAAAACCAATTAATTTCCTTTGGACGACAAAGGAAAACACCACGTAATATGAGACCCATAACCCTATCAGGGTATGTCTGTGCATAAACCAGACTAAGGGTTGACCCCCAGGACCCACCAAATAGAATCCATTTTTCGATACCTAGGTATTCCCGAATTTTTTCCATGTCTTCAACCAATGCTTGAGTGGTATTAGCTTCTAACTCAGCATGTGGCAACGAATTACCACAACCTCTTTGGTCAAACAATATAATCCGGTAAGATTCTGGGTCGAAAAATGTCCGATGGAACGGTAGACAACCTGCACCTGGTCCACCGTGGACAAATAATATCGGAAGCCCTTCTGGAATTCCGCTTTCTTCAATGTGTAATACGTGAGGTGTTTCAACCTCTAAACGATGTGTCGCATAAGGCTTAATCCGCGGGTAGAGACCTGGCACTGTTAGATCCTTTGTTAATTAATGAAGACACTAACCTAGAAAAATCAATAGCTTGCTTCGTAAACATAGCCTCACTTAATTTTTCCAGGTTACGAAGTAACATCATTAGTATAGGACAATGATGGAATTATCCTAGATTCCGCAGTTGAACAATCTGATTTTACAATTTAGTAATTTACAATCAAACAAGGGGAGTAAATGGTTAATCTTTGACAAATTCACCTTTGAAACCTAGTGCCGCCGCCAGCCCCGCCAGTAAAAGGCCTAATAGAATCATTCCTGGACCAGCACCCGTATTTAAAACCATCACAGCCCACTCCGATTGCAATAAGGCAATAATGTATAAAATGCCAGAATGCAGTATGGTTCCTAATATAAATATCCAGCTTATTACTTGCTTAAACAGGGTGGATACGGCAATGAAGCACAGCGCGATGCCCACCGCAATATTCAACAGTGCCTCCAGGTTACCATGCGCATGCGGCCCACCTTTGATCATATCGACGGGTGCCTGAGCATTATAGAGCGTATTAAGCGCCAAGATACCCGCTGTATTGGCCTTGGCTATTTCGAGAGGTGGTAAAGGCTCAAGATCCTCTTCGAACCCTTCGGCCTGTAAGGATTGCAAGCGACCGACGGTCGTTTGCTTTGAGGACTGTGCTTCAGCTACAGCGGGAACTTGCGTAAGTATCATATACGGTCCCAATGCCGCAGTTAACACCAAAAATAAAAAACCAAATACCACGTTCTTTTTACCGATCATTTACTTACTCCCCATATCTTTATTCTTTAAACAAAAAATTATTATTCGTTATAGTACACGCCTATTGTTCAGACTTAAAACTAGCGCGAGATGCACGTTTACGTTCGTTTTCTAACAATAGTTTTTTTCGAACTCGAACAACTTTTGGTGTGACTTCTACCAATTCGTCGTCATCGATAAATTCCAAGGCCTGCTCTAAAGACATTTTGATTGGTGGCGAGAGCACAATGTTTTCATCGGTTCCAGCGGCTCG
>Ga0316187_10003792_pt1 | contig 13127 bp, 15 predicted proteins | sample CroRivburrow1_MG_FD_204927 | JGI IMG/M metagenome (GOLD analysis project Ga0316187, IMG submission 204927) | Coastal sediment microbial communities from Maine, United States - Cross River worm burrow 1 | ecosystem: Environmental > Aquatic > Marine > Coastal > Sediment | place: USA: Maine...
ACGGCACACAATTAAGGCACTGGAAATGATGAACGTGCCTTTTTTTGTGATCGTGGAACAAGCCGATTACGACGAGTATGCGGCGGTCGTTGATCCGAAAAAGATACTGGTGCTGGATACCAAGTTTCAAGATGAATACGTCACGCTCGATACGCTCGGAACAACGCGGAGTCTCGGCGCTGGACCGGCACGTAACATGGCGTGGCAACACTCGATGGATAACGGTTTCGATTGGCATTGGGTGATGGACGATAACATTCGCAATTTCCAACGCCTGAACAAGAATCGCAAAATCCCGATGGGCGACGGTACGTGCTTTCGAGTCATGGAAGATTTCGTATTGCGGTACAAGAATGTCGGCATGGCTGGCCCGCAGTACGCGATGTTCGCACCGCGAAAAAAGAAGTGGCCCCCGTTCGTTTGCAACACGCGAATATATTCGTGCAATCTAATCCGCAACGATGTTCCGTTCCGCTGGCGCGGCAGACTCAACGAGGACACCGACCTGTCGCTGAATCTGCTGAAGGAAGGGTACTGCACGATTCAGTTCAATGTGTTCCTGCAAAACAAAATCCACACGCAACAGGTGAAGGGCGGAAACTCGGTCGATTACGAAAAGCACGGAACGACATTCAAGTCTCAATGGCTGGTGAATGTGCACCCTGACGTTGCGCGCATGATGTACCGCTTCGGGCGCGTCCACCATTTCGTTGACTACCACCAGTTCAAACAGAAGTTGATTCGCGATCCCGATGTGGAAGTCGGCACTGGCACGAACGACTACGGCATGAAAGTGAAGGCGGTAAAGTGAATGGACAGCATATTCAAAGCCACCATCGAAAATCTGTTGGAGCGTTGCAGCGAGTTCGATGAAATAGACGCGGATCGGATTAACGAAACGCTCGTTCACGTACTCAAGAACAAAGACAGTTCAGCGTCCGCCAGCCTAGCTGAGTTGGAGCGCCGCTGGTACGCCTCACTTCCGAATCCCGATTACACCGTCTACGAACACCACGATTACATTGCGGAACTGTGGGGATGTTGGGTGATTTACTCGCGGAAATATCTCAAGAATTTCCAGAAGGATAATTCGTTCACGCGAACCCGTAGCATCATGTCGATTCTCGGCAAACCGAAAACGGTGCTGGATTTGGGATGCGGATTCGGCCACACGGCGGCAGCGTGGAAGGAACTGATACCGACCGCAAACGTGATCGGAACGAATGTTCCTGCTACGTTACAAATGAGCGTTGCCGAAAGTATGGGGAACGACTATGGATTCACGATGATGGATACACCACCGGAAACAAACGTGGACGTTGTGTTCGCAAGTGAATATTTCGAGCATATCGAAAACCCAATCGCTCACTTGCGGATGTTGGTGGAGCGAACGAATCCGCGAATGTTACTGGTGGCGAATGCGTTCGGGCAGCGAGCGATCGGACATTTCCTCGACTACGAAGTGGGCCACAAACGCTACCTCGGAAAACACATGGGCCGGGTGTTCGCATACGCGATGAACAAGCTCGGCTATCAGCGCGTGAACACGCGACTATGGAATCAACGACCGGCGCTGTGGATGCGCGCCGAAGGATAACGACATGGCGAAAGCAGGACGCAAAGCGAAACCAACCGCACTGAAACTGGTGGACGGAAATCCCGGTAACAGGCCGATCAACAAACACGAACCGCAACCCGCGAAAGTGTACAACCCCGATCCGCCCGAAGGATTCGACACCGTTCACATCGGCAAGTGGAACGAGGTAGCAGGAAAGCTGGCGAAGATTCGAGTGTTGACTGAACTCGATTTGGACGCGCTGGAAGTCTACTGTCGTGAGTGGGTGAACTATCACGAAGCAATAGCGGACATCGCGGAGCGCGGCAAACTGCTACAGATGCCATCTGGCGGCGTGATGTGGAATCCCTCGTGGACACAGTTGAAACATTCGCAGAATGTCTGCCGTTCGATAATGGCCGAGTTCGGTATGACACCTTCGACGCGCACAACGCTTGTCGCGAGCGCCGACGAAACCGGCAAGAATAGGTGGTCCAGTTTTTGAACTATGCCCAACGAGCCGCGCAATACGCTGACGATGTAATCAGCGGAAAACAGATCGCTTGCGAGTTGATCCGGCGGGCTTGTGAGCGTTTCGTGCGTGACCTGTCGCACATGAATTCCAAATCGTTTCCGTACTACTTCGATTCGACCGAAGCGAACCGTGCGTGTGAGTTTTTGGAAAACTTGCCGCACATCAAAGGGGAGTGGGCGAAAAAAGGCTTGTTGCTGGAACTCGAAAACTGGCAAGCGTTCGTCGTATGCAACATTTTCGGGTGGCGTTGCACACGAACTCTGACGGACTCTGAAGGTAACGTGCTGATGCACGAACTCACGCGACGTTTCCGCACGGTCTACCTAGAAGTCGCTCGTAAAAATGCGAAGTCCACGCTGCTATCCGGCATCGGTTTGTACATGCTGGTTGCCGATGGCGAGGCTGGCGCCGAAGTTTACTCTGCCGCAACGACGCACAAGCAAGCGAAGATCGTGTGGCAAGACGCAAAACTCATGGCAGAAAAGGCCGCTGGACTGAAACAACACTTCGGATGCGATACAAATGCGAAAGCGATATACATTCACGACACCGCTGCAAAGTTTGAACCACTCCACTCGCAAGGCGAAACGCTCGACGGACTTAACGTGCATTGCGCGATCAATGATGAATTACATGCGCACAAGAAAAGGGACCTATACGACGTTCTGGAAACCGCAACCGGCTCGCGAACGCAACCACTCGTCCTGAATATCACCACCGCTGGCACGAACAAGTCGGGTATCTGTTACGAACTGCGTTCCTACGTGGTGAAAGTCATGGAGCGCACGATCACTGACGAAACATTCTTCGGCCTGATCTACACGCTGGACAAAGACGATAACCCCTACGACCGCAAACTGTGGGCGAAAGCGAATCCGAATTACGGCGTAAGTGTGTATCCATTCGACATGGAACGGCTCGCAAAAAAGGCCGAGGAATCGCCAGCGTCCATGAATAACTTCCTCACGAAGCGATTGAACATCTGGTGCAACGCAGAAGCGGCGTGGATGAACATGCGCGAGTGGGATGCGGCGGGCGACCCGCACCTGAAGGAATCCGATTTCCGCGAAAACGAATTGTGGGTGGGTGTCGATCTTGCATCGAAGATTGATATGAACGCGGTGGTGCGGCTGTACAAGCGGCGCATCGACGGTGAGACACACGTATTCTGTTTTCCGAGTTTCTATCTGCCGGAACAGGCGGTCGAAGAATCATCGAATTCGCAGTACAGCGGATGGCGGCGGCGCGGCCTGATCGTTGCTACGCCGGGAAACATTATCGACATGGACATCATCGAGGACGATGTAATTGCGTTGCGGGACGATCACGACCTACAGGAAGTTTGTTACGATCCCGGTCACAACGCGACGCAATGGGCGATGCACTGTGATGAGGAAGGGTTGGACATGGTTGAAGTACGCCCGACTGTGTTGAACTTTAGCGAGCCGATGAAATGGTGGGAAGCGTTAGTGAAGGCTGGCAGATTCCACCACGACGGAAATGAAATAATGACTTGGATGGTGTCGAACGTCGTCGTGAAATACGATCAGAAGGACAATATATATCCGCGCAAAGAGCGCGTGGAAAACAAAATCGACGGACCCGTTGCGGTTTGCATCGGCCTGAATCGACTTCTGGCAAGCGAAAACGAAGACGCGGAACCAACGATTATGGTGATTTAATGAAGGATATTTTCGGGGTAGTCGGACTGTCTGCAATCGCAGCGGGAACCTTCAATCGCTTTGGATGGGATATTGCTTGTATAATCGTCGGCACAATCCTACTGGTGCTGGCGGTCATTGGAGCGATACAGCGATGATTTTCGATCAACTGTTTGAGAAACGTGCATCGTTGGAAAATCCTTCGACCTCCCTTTCCGATCCTGCGAACTGGTTGCTACATGCGTTCGGCGCGCAACCGAACTCAAGCGGGGTAATGGTTTCCGAGAAAAACGCAACGCAGGTCGTGGCGTTCTGGTCTGCGGTCAATACGATTTCCGATACGCTTGCTGAACTCCCGTTGAAGCTGACGCGAATCAAAGAGGACGGAACAACCGAAACGGTAAACCGTCACCCGGCGCTCCGCGTTATGCGGAATCCAAACCCGATGATGGTGCCAATTACATTCCGGTCCACTTGCCAAGCACACACTCTGGCGTGGGGAAACTCGTATGCGTACATCGTGCGCAACTCATTGGGCGTTCCTGTTGAACTGTGGCCGCTGAATCCTGCGGAAACGAAAGCCATCGTTGAGAATCGCGAACTGTTTTTCAACACGACGCTGGATATTGGAAAGACCAAAATACCCGGCAATGATATTTTGCACATTCCTGCACTGACGCGAAACGGCATCGACGGAATGAGTATCGTGTCTGAGCAGCGGGAAATGTTGGGTTCAGCAATCGCACAACAGAATTTCGCCGCCAAGTTTTTTGCGAACGGTGCGAAACCTTCCGGCCTGTTGTCGTATCCCGCCAAGATCCGCGATCCGAAGAAAATCAAGGACGCGCTGGAACAGGCAAGCGGCGGTGATAACGCTCACTCGATGATGGTGCTGGACAACGATGCGAAGTTCACACCGTTTTCAATTCCGCCAGAGGATGCGCAGTTCCTTCAGACTCGCGAGTTCAGCGTGGATGAAATCGGCCGCATGTTCCGACTGCCGTTGCACTTCCTGAACAAGATGGGACAGGCGACATTCAACAATCTGGAAATGATGGGAACGCACTTCGTCCAGTACACGATGATGCCGTGGATTATTCGGCACGAGCAGGAATACACGCGCAAATTGTTGCGACCGGGTGAAATCGACCGCGGCTTGCGATTCAAATTCAATGTCTCGGCATTGATCCGAGGCGACATCAAAACGCGGTCCGAGGTGTACGCTAAAGCTGTGCAGTATGGATGGATGACACGCAACGAGGTACGCGCTCTGGAGGATGTAAACCCACTTGAAGGATTGGACGATCCGTTGATTCCAGCAAACCTGAAAGTGGTGGGCGAGGAACCGGAGCCGGAGCCGGAGCCGCCTGAGGATGAGCCGGAGCCGGAGGACGATGATACGGATGAATCCGAGGACGATGAAAGCGAGGACGATGAGAAAAACGCCCGCAGTTTCTTGGTGCTGACCGCAGCGGCCACACGCCTTGCGAATAAGGAAGTGAACGCGCTGAAACGGATGATCAAACGCGGCGATGATGAGGATGTTTTCCGCGATTTCTACGAAGGTCACGCGGCGCTGCTATCCGAAAATCTGGCAATCAGTGTCGAAACTGCGCGACAATACGGCATCGACAGGATCGAGCAACTGAAAACCACGGACGATGTGGATGAATTTTTGTTGAGAGTGACCACGGATGATGTTGCTCGCATGGTCACAGACATTACCGAGGAACGAGTATGAAAATTGAAGCCCCCGAAAATTACGAAGCGCGTTCCATCACCGGCACTGTCGAGATTCGGAAGCGCGAAGATGGCGGTTCAATCATTCGCGGTATTGCTGCGGTGTTCGAGACACTGAGCGATAACCTCGGCGGATTCCGCGAACAGCTTGCGAAGGATGTATTCGCAGACACCGACATGAAGGACGTTCGCGGATTGTTCAACCACGATTCCAATTACGTTCTCGGACGCACGACCAGCGAATCGCTTCGACTGAAAACCACGAAGCGCGGACTGGAATACGAAATCGACTTACCGGACACGCAAACGATCCGCGATCTTGTTCTGGAACCGATCAAGCGCGGCGATGTGAACCAGTCGAGTTTCGGTTTCATTGTCGGACCCGGCAACGATTCGTGGGACGAAGATTCGGAAGGCCGCATCATTCGCACCATCCACAGGATCAACGAACTGTTCGACGTTTCGCCTGTGACGTTCCCGGCATACCGCGATACAAGCGTCGGCGCTCGTAGTCGTGATGTGTTCCTCGAGGAACGCACGGCGATGGCGGAAGCGGCACGAAAAGAAATTGACGAACGCAAATCACGCGGCGTGATGCTGGATAGCATCGACCGCAAGGTACAAATTCCCGGTCTGTGAAAACAGGCAATCTACCGGACGCCGTTGCGGTCACGGATTGCGAAACTGAAATCAACATAAACGGAGACAGATCATGTTGAAGAAACTGCGAGAACAACTCGCCAAGATCGCAACGGACATGCGCGCCATGCACAAGGCCGCAGTTGACGATGATCGCGGCTTTACAGTCGAGGAACGTGAGCAATGGGATGCGATGCTCGCTGACTACGAGGAAACGGAAGTTCGTATTGCGGATGCGGAGCGCATTGCAAAAATGGAAGGCGTTCCTGCCGACCGTGCGCTGCCAGAGTTTGATCGGGAACAGCGCAATGCTGGCGACGATGAAACACCCGGTACGCCGCGTGAAGTTCGCGGAACACCTGAGTACGACGCTGCGTATGATCGCTTCATGCGAATGGGTAGCAGCTCGCTCGATGCTGAACAGCGCGGTTTGCTGATTCAGAATCAAAGCGAGATGGAAGTTCGTGCGCAGGGAATCGCAACTGATGGTGCTGGTGGTTACACCGTGCCGGAAGGTTTCGCTGGCCGCATTACCGAACGCATGGTCGCTTTTTCTGGACTGTACGGCGCGGCTAATCCGGGTGGCAACGGCGGTCCTACGCTTTTGCGTACATCCAGCGGTAATCTGATTCCGTTCCCAACGAATGACGATACCGGAAACGTGGGTGAACTCCTTGCGGAGAACACCGCAGCGGCCGAGCAGGACACCGTGTTCGGGGTACGTAACCTGACCTCGTACATGTTCAGCTCCAAGCTGATTCGTGTATCGCTCCAACTGTTGCAGGATGAGGAAGTCAATCTCGTTTCCTATCTCGCTAACATTCTCGGCAAACGCCTCGGTCGTGCAGCGGCTCCGTACTTTGCAAACGGTACTGGAACAGCACAGCCGACCGGACTTGCAACCGCAGCAACGGACAACGCTTTGAACAAGTCCGCCGCTGCTGGTTACAGTCACACGTTGCTGCTGGACTTCGAGCATTCGCTTGATCCGGCATATCGTGGCGGCGCCAGTTGGGTGTTTAACGATGCCACGCTGAAAGCGTTGAAGGCTTTGCTGGATTCGCAGAATCGTCCGCTCTGGTTGCCGCAGAATGTCGGCTCCATCGCTGACGCTGGCGCGCGTCCGACGCTGATGGGTTACAACTACGTCGTGGATCAGAGTTTTGATTCGCTTGTGACTGGTGGTAACTACATGGCGTTCGGTGATCTGAGCGAGTTCATCATTCGTGAGGTTCTCGGCATCAACCTGTTCCGCTTCAACGAGCGTTACATGGATGCGTTGCAGATCGGCTGGCTCGGTTATGCACGGTGGGATTCCAACCTCATCGACACCAACGCGGTCGTTACGGATGTTGCCGTAGCGTAGTAATTCGGGGGCGGCTTCGGTCGCCCCCATCTTTGGAGAATTGAGATGGGGAAGAAAAGCGAAGCGAACGGAATGGTTTCCGTTACGTTCAAAAAGAATTACATCGCCTCGCGCGGTGCGCCGATTTCTGGTGCAAAGGGTGAAACGAAAGACGTTCGCATGAGTGAACAGTTGCAGACGTTGATCGAAAACAAAACTTGCGAACTTGGCAAAGGAACGCCAGCCAGCAAGCGTGAAAAAGCGAGCTAACAATGTCGATCACCGCACTCCGTACCGTAACGAAGGCGTCCGCTAATCCTGTAAGTTTGGCGGAAACGAAAGCGCATCTGAGAATCACGCACGACGCGGAGGATGCGAATATCACATCGTTGATCAAAGTAGCGACCGATTGGGCTCAGGTTTTCCTCGGTCGCGTTTTGATGGATACGACAGTCGTTGTGAAAATGGATCGGTTTCCCGAAAGCGGCGACGCTGCGGAACTCATGGCGGATCCGCTTGGACAATGGTATCGGGTGAACTCCGCTGCAGGGCGGAAACGCGAAGCACAGAAGCGCGACAAATCAATTCTATTGCCGGGTGGTTTCGTAACGGCGGTGAACGATATTGATTACACCGACGCTCTGGGCGCACCGCAGACATTGACCGGGCCGAGTTCGCAAACGCCGGGTACGGATTACAACGAAGATTTGACCGACGATGAATGGGCGTTCGTTTACCCGTTTCCATCTGTAGGCTGGCCCGCAGTAACTTCCGAGGATGTGAACGCAGTCGCAATCGAATATCAGGTTGGCTGGTTGGAAGCGACGGACATTCCCGAAAGCATCAAACACGCGATTCGTTTCAAAGTCGCGGACCTATTCACGATTCGAGACACCCAAGACGCTGGCAGCAAATCGCAACTGATTAAGGTCGCGGAGAATTTGTTGGAGCCGTATGTGGTGCCGCACTACTGATGCTCGTTCCACTCGGACAGATGCGCGATCCGGCTGTAATACTCACGCCGGTTCGCGGTGCTGACGAGTTCGGCGGCGAGGTAATCACCTACGTCGAGTCGCCTTGCATATTCGTGGCGCTACGGAGTGTAACGTCCAAGGAGGCGGTCGAGTTCGGACAGCTTAGTGCCGATACTAATTTCATCTGTTTCGGTCACTGGCACGATCTGAGTCAGCTAACGGCAAAGGATCGGCTCAAGGTTACGGAGACAGGGCAGGAATTCGACATACTTGGCCCGCCGATCAACGATCCGAAAAAAGGCTTCACGAAACTGAATCTGGTGTTGCGAGAAAATGGCTGAAGATTTCGTCAAAGTCGAGGGATTGAAAAACGTCGAAAAGATGTTGGTCGAACTCGGTCCGGCGCTCGGATTCAAAGCGTTGCGTTCGGGACTGATGGCAGCGTCCCGCCCGATGTTTGTTGCAGCGAAAGCAAACGCAATCGGCACTGGTCTTGCTGGACACGATTCCGATGCGATGGGCGCGGCAATGTCTCGCGGTACTCGCAAGGACACACCGAATCGAACGACGCTGTGGATCGGCCCGAAGAACAAACACAAAAAAGCGATTGCGATTTACAACGCGTATCACGGCACCAACTTGAAACGGCTCCCGTATTTTCATCTGGTGGAGTGGGGTGCAACGCGCGGCGAGAAAGGAAACATGGCCGCGCAACCGTTCATGCGTCCTGCGTTCGCTGCAACAGCGCCGCTGGTCGTGTCGAATCTCGGTAGGGAAATCGGCAAAGCGATCGACAAGGTGAAACTCAAACACGCCGGACTTCGGAAACAATGATTCACGCGGACCTATACCAGTGGATGATTACGGACCCCATCGTGTCGGCGTTGTTTCCCGGCGGCATCCACCACCAGTCAATTCCACAGGACGTTACCGAGTGGCCGGCCATGTATTTTGCGCAAGTGTCCCAACAGGAATTTGCGGAGGATATGGAACAGCCGAACGATGAGAAACTCGATCAACACCTGTACCAGTTCGATGTGATTGGATCGACCAGTGCGGAAGCGATCACCGCATCAAATACTTTTCTCGGCATTTTCCGAAATTATCGGGGTACAATGCTGACGACCAGAATCCAAAGGGTGTCGTTGCAGAATGTGTCGCAACTGGAAGATCGAAGGGGCGACAAGTTGAGGCGACGAGTTTCATTGGACTTTTCAATAACGATAGACGTAACGGAGTAATACGATGGCGAAGGTACTTAGTAAATCGGTGCTGTACATTGGTCAAGGCGTCGCTCCCGGTGTTGCTCCGGGTGCTGATACCTTCGACACGATTGGAAACCTGACCGCGTTGTCAGGACCAGAGTTCAGCAAAGACGAAATCGAACACACGGATATGGAATCCACCGCGAAGGAATTTTTCGGTGATCTTCCGAATCCCGGTTCGATCAATTTCACGGCGAACAGAAACTTCGGCAACGCTGGTCAGACAGCGGCGCGTGGCGATGTTCTCCAACAGGTTCAGCGCAACGTCCGCGTCGAACGGCTCGATCCGTCCACGCTCACTGTGTTGGAAACGGTGGACTTTGTTGGTGAAGTCATGGAGTGGACTGAAGATGCGTCGCAAGCGTCTGTGTTCACCGTAACTGGTCGCATCAAAATCAGTGGCGCTGTAACGATCACGTAGGGAGTAACGCAATGGTAGATTTAGTGGTAACGGCCGCGAGCGTGGATCGCGTGTCGGGTTCGCAACGCACAGGCGAGGCGGGTGTCGCAATCACCGCTGGCGACTGCGTGTATGTCGATACGGCGGGGCTGGTTCAGCTTTGCGAAAAAGACCAGACCATCGTGGAAGCGGCGGCGGTTGGATTCGCGCTCGCAGATGCGGCAGCGGGTCAACCCGTAACGTATCAGATCAGCGGCGTGGTAAACCTCGGCGCAACGCTCACGGTTGGCGAAGTGTATGTGGTGGGCGCGGCTCCCGGCGGCATCGCTCCGGTGGCGGATATAGCAACGACGAATTTCGGCACCGTTCTCGGTATCGCGATCAGCGCGTCTCAACTGCAAATCGGTATCAATCAAAGCGGGGTAGCAGCGGCCTAATGACCAACGCGAAAAAAAACAAACAAAGCACATCGTTCGCCGCTCTGGTTGCCGACTCTGAACTGATTACGGAAGTGGTTCAGGTTGGCGATCACCCGGTAACCGTTCGCGAAATGACAGGTCGGGAACGCTTTGAACTTTCGGAAAAGGCGGATGATCCACGTTGGGATGTTCTGTGCTGGTGCGCGTTTACCGGCATGGTCGATCCGCGACCGGAAACGATTGAGGAAATGGATGAACTGAAAACAGAGTTCGTTGTGTTAATGGCGAACGCGGTGTTGCGGTTATCTGGAATGGAACCGGACGAAGAAGTTGAAGTGGAAAACGAATCAGCGAGCGTGACCGATATTGGTGGTTCATAGCGCGTGAACTATCTTGCACGCCTCGCGAAGCGAAACAGCGCATAACAAGCCGCGAATACACCGAATACGTTTCGTTTTTCCGATTGTTTCCGTGGACCTACGACACCGCTTTTCTCGCGTGTCTCATATCAAACATGATGCGCGGCAAGGATGTGAAGGCCATGAGCGTTACCGACTTCATGCCAGCAGATCAGCCGGTGGTCGATCCGTTAGCGAAAACGTGGCAGAATTTCCGAACACTCGCGAAGGACCCACGCTATGGCAGTCGCATCGACAGTAACCGTCAACATAACGGCAGAGACAGCCAAGTTTGAGAACGGTCTAAAAAAAGCCAAGAAATCAGCAAAGGGATTCGGCGGAATTGCGGCTCAAGGATTCAAGCTTGCTGGCGCCGCTGCCGGGTTACTGACTCTCGCGCTGATAGGGTTAACGAAAGCATCGCTCAAGACTGTAGATGCGCAACGCAAAACCGCACGGACCCTCGGCACGACGCAACGTGTGTTCGCTGGCCTGTCACTCGCGGCAGGAATCAGCGGCGTATCTGTCGGCTCGTTCGAGAAGGCGCTCAAGAAACAACAGAAGGCAATCGTTGACGCGAACGATGGATTGCTGACGCAGCAACGCGCGTTCGACCGGCTCGGATTATCTGCAAAGGATTTGATCAAGCTGCCGGTCGAGGATCAGTTCAAGAAAATCACGACCGCGCTCGGTGAAGTGGAAAACTCCACACTCAAAGTCGGCATCGCGTCCGATATTTTCGGCGCAAAAAACACTGACCTGTTGAACGTGCTGGAACTCGGTGAAGCGGGGCTGGACGGATTCATCAATAAGGTTGATGAACTCGGCGTAGCAATGACCGACAAGCAAACGAAAGCCATCGAAGATTCAAACGACGCGATTCTGGTAATGAAAACTGCGTTCGTTGGACTCGGAAACCAGATCGCGGCGCGCGTGGCACCGACAATCACTGCGGTCGCTGGTCACATTACAACGCTCACATCGCGGGTGACGAACGCAATTCCGAAATGGACTGCGTGGGCGGCTTCGATCTTTGGTGTGAATCGCGAACTGTCAACGCTTGGCATCAAAGATTTGGACGCCGAAATGAAACAGATCACCGAGGATACTGGTGAACTTGTTGATCGGCGGGATGGGCTTATTGGATTCGGAAATAAATTCAATTCAGGAATTCCACCCGGTACGCAAATCGCAATCGACAAGCTGAATGAAGAAATCGCGAAATTGACCGAGCGATACCTTGCCGCAAGTGAAGCCAGAGAAAAATTGGCAAAGGCTGGTGAAATCCAAGTGCCCGATCCTGTGGGCGGCGGTGACGGTGATGCGCCGGTCGGTGGTTTGGAATCCGATACCTTCCAGCGTGATTTCGATAAAGCTACGGCGGCAGTCGCCACCGCATCGGAAGCGTTGCAAGCGAAACTCCAAACGATCCGCGACAACTTAGCGAACAACCCGCTGTGGACCGAGGAACTTGCTGGCAGACAAGCACAAGCGGCAATCGCCGCATACCTCAAACCGTTTGAAGCGATTCAAGATGAAAACGACGCATTCGTTCAAAGCCAGAAGGATGCAGCGGAAGCGGCAACGCGCGCGGTCGCAACACCAGCAGAGGAACTGGCGTATCGCATTGCCGAGATTCGCGAACAACTAGAAACGAATCCGTACTGGTCGCCGGAAACTGCGGCGCGGCAAGCGAAGGAAGCGGCGGAAGCGTACTTGGAAGGCATCAAGGAAATCGAGGTTGGTGCCGAAGATATATTCAAAAACCTGAATGCGTTCCAAGAGGAAGCGGCTCGCAACGCACAGGATATTTTCGCAGAGTATTTGTTCGACCCGTTCGAGACTGGTCTGGACGGTATGCTGAAATCGTTTATCGACATGCTCCGCAAAATGATCGCTCAGTTGATTGCGTCGAAAGTGTTGACGTATTTCCTTTCGCTCTACGGCGGCGGCGTTGCATCATCGCCGGGTGCAATCGGAACGCCCGGTGCGGTAGCGGGTGGAGCGCCAGCCGCAATCGGCGGCACACGCGGGCTTGGGCAATCAACACTCGTCGGTGAACGCGGTCCCGAATTATTCACGCCCGGTGCGTCCGGTGCGATCCGCCCGTTGGGTTCAGCAAGTTTCGATGTGACAACTAACATCAATGGGGGTGATAATCTCAGCATCGCCACACTGATTCCGATACTTGAGGAA
>Ga0316187_10003793_pt1 | contig 13125 bp, 10 predicted proteins | sample CroRivburrow1_MG_FD_204927 | JGI IMG/M metagenome (GOLD analysis project Ga0316187, IMG submission 204927) | Coastal sediment microbial communities from Maine, United States - Cross River worm burrow 1 | ecosystem: Environmental > Aquatic > Marine > Coastal > Sediment | place: USA: Maine...
AAACAGGAGACCAGAAACAAGGCCAGAAAAAACCACAAAATAATATCACGCGGTGTCGAATCGCTCAAAGTACCTCCCGAGCGGATGGGCGCTTCGGTGATTTAATTCCAACCCCCTCGGCGAGTGCTGCAGTAACGTCTTTATTACCGGGCCCGGCCGAGAACCGAACACTTCGCAATTGAATAAACAAAGCCACGGCACAATAAACCGGAGACAATGGGTTTGGGCCGTGGCAATCGTCAAAAACATCTCGTTCAGTATGTGAGGATACGAATATTATTTGCTGAGATAGGCACCGGCAATCGACAAGAGCAAGGTTTCGTAAACAAAAACCGGCACATAGTTTCCGTCAAAAATATGATAGGTGATGCCACCGCCGATAATTGCCGGTACACCGAAAAATACCAATATTCCCAATTTGCGACCAATGTCCATCCTCGTTTACCTCCCCGGACGCTTTTATCCGTTTGATCTCAGCCCACTAATTTTTCAGAAAAGAATTTGCATAATTATTAGCAATTTTAGCAGATTAAGTAAAGAAAAAAACGCGTTAATTTAGGTGTTCGGTGATTCGAGTTTTTAGCAATTTCAATCCTGATTTTCCTTCTCCCAAACCCGCAACTCGAAACCCGCAGTTTTTATCTCTCCACAATCATTGCCATCCCCATGCCACCGCCGATGCACATGGTAATAAGCCCGGTATTGTACCCTTTGCGCTGCATGTGATGCATGCCGGTAACCATCTGGCGCGCACCGGTGCAGCCGATGGGATGCCCCAGGGAAATTCCGCTGCCGAGTTCGTTGGGACGGTCCGTTTCGATGCCGAGCTCCCGCATGCAGCCGATGGCCTGGGATGCAAAGGCCTCATTGAGCTCGATCATATCGATGTCGTTTAGCGTCATTCCGGCAGCTTTCAGCACTTTTCTAACAGCGGGAACGGGGCCCAATCCCATGTAGGCTGGGTCAACACCACCCGCAGCGAAAGCCCTGATTTTGACTATCGGTTCAAGTCCCAGTTCTCTGGCCTTATTCGCCCCCATCATCAGTACCGCGGCGGCGGCATCATTGATGCCCGAAGCATTGCCGGCCGTCACCGTGCCGTCTGGTTTAAAGGCCGGTCGCAATCTGGCCATCTTTTCCATATCGGTATCCATGGGTCGTTCATCCGTGTCAAAGGTAAATTCACCCTTTCGTGTCTTGATGACCACCGGTGTGATCTCCTGGGCAAAAATACCTTCATTGATCGCCGATTTGGCTCGATTATGACTCAGGACACTTAGCTCATCCTGTTCCTGTCTAGTAATCTCATACATGGCGGCAATGTTTTCAGCCGTCATGCCCATATGATATCCGTAAAAAATTTCATAAAGTCCGTCGAACACCATCAGATCATAAATATCCCCGACCCCGGTCAGCTCCATTCGGTGACCCCAGCGCGCCTTGGGTAAAGCCATAGGCACCTGGCTCATATTTTCCTGACCACCCGCCAGGATCACATCTGCGGATCCGCTTATAATCGCCGAGGCGCCCAAGGCGATGGCCTTAAGGCCGGAGCCGCAAACCTTGTTGATAGTGCAGGCCGGGGTTTCCTTGGGTATACCGCCGGCGATCATGGCCTGCCGCGCAGGATTTTGCCCCTGGGCAGCCTGGAGGACATTACCCATGATCACTTCGTCAATCGCAATCTCGGCTGCAGCAGCATCCCAATCATAGGATTTCTTTTCGAGATCGGTAATCCCCTGATCTCTCAGCTTATCCGGTACGGTTTCCATGGCAACAACACCGGCAACCGGCTTTAAATTGGCCTTTTTCAAAACATCTTTCAAAACAATAGCACCAAGTTCCACCACCGGTACATCTTTAAGACCGCTGCCGAATGTTCCGATCGCCGTCCGCGATCCACTGACAATAACCACCTCTCTCATGTGAAATTCCCTCCTTATAATGATTGAAGAATGTCTATTTAGGCTCCAACTCTCTATGAGCTATTCGCTTTAAGAACCAAATTCTGGATGAGCTATAATTATACGTTTTAGGTTGGATTCTATACCATGATTATCAAAAAAAGGTCAATGGCGACATTTTACACCGAAATTTGAACAATTTGTAAATTAAAAAAACTCCTTCACCTGAGCCAAACTTATTGATATATTTTTGATAACGAAATGATCATTAAAGAAACGGACCTAAAAAGGTTGCTTGAAGATCTCGGATCAAAATTGGATGCATCAAATATCCTAACAATACCCGATCTTTAACAGCAGTCAGGGAGCAATTGATATGAAGGCGATGGTATTAAACCGGCTATGCAACCTTAAAGAAGAACGGCAACCACTGGCGTTGCAGGACGTGCCGGAGCCAAGACCCGAAAACGATGAAATTGTGGTCAAAGTGACCGCCTGCGGCGTCTGCCATACCGAACTGGATGAAATCGAAGGCCGCACCCCGCCCCGGCAGCTACCTGTCATTTTAGGTCACCAGGCCATTGGACGGGTGGTAGAGAGCGGAAATCAGGCAAAGCGCTATCGCATCGGCGAACGGGTAGGGATTGCCTGGATCCATTCGGCCTGCGGGCAATGCACCTACTGTCACGCTGGGCTTGAGAATCTATGCCGTGAATTCAGGGCCACCGGTCGGGATGCCCCTGGAGGGTATGCGCAGTATATGACGGTACCGCAAAATTTTGCCTATGAAATTCCCGCTGTTTTCAGCGATGCCCAGGCAGCACCACTGCTGTGCGCCGGTGCCATCGGGTATCGGTCCCTGCGCTTGACCGGCTTGCAGAACGGCCAGAGACTGGGGCTTACCGGTTTTGGTGCCTCGGCCCATCTGGTGTTGAAGATGGTAAAACACAGATTCCCCGAGTGCGGGATTTATGTATTTGCCCGTAGTGCCAGAGAAAGGGAGTTCGCCCGCGAGCTAGGGGCGGCCTGGGCCGGTGATACTGCAGATGAACCGCCGCAAAAACTGCACGGCATCATCGACACCACCCCGGCCTGGAAACCGGTAGTAAAAGGGCTGAAGGCGTTGACTCCCGGCGGCCGGCTGGTGATCAATGCCATCCGCAAAGAAGAATCCGACAAGGAGGATCTGTTGAAGCTCGATTACCCGCAGCATTTATGGATGGAAAAAGAAATCAAGAGCGTCGCCAACGTTGTCCGGCGGGATGTTATCGAGTTTCTGGAATTGGCTGCCCGGATACCATTTATTCCCGAAGTTGAGCAATTTTCCCTGGAAGATGCCAACATTGCGCTGCTTGAGCTTAAAGAAAGAAAGATCCGCGGCGCCAAGGTGCTGATGATCAATTGATCAGATGAGGTGCCCCGCGGCAAGTCGTGGGGAATTCGCCCCAATAGATTTTGCATCGTTCTCAAAGCTATTGATGTAATCCCTGAAATCTGTCGATTAAAGCCTCCCCCTTTGGCTACCGGGTTTCAAGAAGCGGCCTGATTTGGTCCGCTTTGGGAAATAAGCCGAAAATCCCGCCTGTATGCAGGAATATGATCTGCTCTCCGAAGCATTTGGGATCACGTTTCAGTTCCTGAATCATGCCGAAAAAAGCCTTGCCGGTGTAAACCGGGTCCAGGAAAATCCCCTCGGTTCGGGCGACGTCACATATAAGATCGAGTTCCTCGGTCTTTGACAACCCATAGCCTTCGCCGACGTATCCATCGATAATCTCAACGTCCCCCTGGCGGTTAAATTCAACATCAAGATGATAATCAGCGATGGCCTGCTCGCAGATATCACCAATGGCCCGCACAAAATACGCCCGGTCGTGACTAACATTGATGCCGGCAATCCGGGCGTTCACATCGAAGATTTTAGCGCCCAGTATTAAACCGGCGCTGGTTCCGCCGGAACCGGTGGCATTGATGATCGTGCAGGGTCGATTGCCGCCGCCCAATGTGTTGGTGATATCATTGACCAGCTCCTCCATGGCCCGGATATACCCCAGCGCACCCAGCGCATTGGAGGCCCCCATAGGTATCGTGTAAGCTGTTCTCCCGGACCTCTGGAGGGATGCAGCTTCACGCGCCATGAATTCGTCCCGCTGCCTGTATTCATCCGGGGTAATCCACACAATCTCGGCCCCGGTCATACGATCCAGCAAAATATTGCCTTCCAGCGGCGGTGGATTTGCCGGGTCCGGGGTGCGCAGAATCAGCCGACAATTAAGACCCAGCATGGCGGCCGCGATGGCGGTCGCGCGGCAATGGTTTGATTGGGCGCCACCACAGGTAATCACCGTATCGGTTTTTTGGGCCAGTGCATCGGCCAGAACAAATTCCAGTTTGCGAATTTTATTGCCCGACAGGGCGATTCCGCTCAGATCGTCGCGCTTAACGTACAATTCAACGCCGTACCGCTCACTCAGCCGCCGCAGGGGCTGCATCGGTGTCGGCAATTTTGCCAGATTAATCTGGGGTGGAAATGATAGGCTGCAGGTCGTCATTTTTTATCCTCAATAATTGCTGATGATAGCAAACCGTAACTCTGATTGAAAGTTGGGTCAATTAAGTATTTTTGTGGCTGGTTTCATACCCTAAAAAGGGATATGAGTAAAGAGAAGAATTCGCATGGAGGCAACTCGGGTCGTAATTGATTTATAGAACGAAAAAGCCTATGATCAAAAACATCCACAGATACGTCCATAAAGCAGAGGTATCGAAAAAATCAGGATCGCGTCTTATGTAATAACTAAGGAGACAAAAAGAATGGCTCAAATCCAGTTTGGTAATGACCCAGCCAAGATCGTAAAGTACCTGCGTTTCTGGAATCGTGAAGACGTCAAGCGGCCCCTGGTCGGTTTTTCTCTGGTCGGTTGGTTTCCAATGGAAGAATTTGCGGTCTGTCAACGCTGGGAGGCTGCGGAGTTTCTGACCCCGGAGATGGTCGAGCCTCAGGATTTCATGGATGATCATGTTCGCCTGGCCCGCGAAGGCGAGGTCGTTAACGACGACATAATTCGCGGTGCCTGTCCTACCCAGGTAACCGTTCCTTTTCTGCCGGCCATGCTGGGAAACCCGCTGCGCGTTTTACCCCAAAATATTCTGGGTGATGAGCGCAAGCTATCCTGGGAAGAAGCCTTCGCGGTGAACCTGGAAGCGGCCGATCCCTGGTATCTGAAGTATATGGCGTTTATTGATGCGCTGGTTGAGAGAGCCGCCGGTCGTTTCCCCGTCAGTCACGGGCCGGAAATCGGCCCCACCGACTTGCATGCAATCCTGCGTGGGCACAACGAAAGCATTATGGATTTAATGGACGAACCGGAAAGGTCGGCCAAACTCCTGTGGCATCTGGGCGAAATCGTACGCGATATGTTTGAGGCCATATGGCGGTGGATCCCGCTCTTCCACGACGGTTATTTTGATGCCCAGTACTGCCTGTGGTCCCCGGGTCCAATCATTCGGATACAGGAAGACGCCACAGCCGTCTATTCCCCCGATTTGTATCGCCGGCTGGTCCAGCCGGTTGACCGCATGTTGGCCGCCGCTTTCAGTTGCAGTTTTATGCACCTGCACTCGACCTCCATGTTTCTATTGGATGCGTTTCTGGAAATCGAAGAACTTTCCTGCTTTCAAATCAACAACGATGCCATCGGGCCACCCGTTGCAGACATGGTGCCTTATTTTCAAAAAGTCCAGAAGGCCGGGCGCTCGCTGTTGATCAGGGGATCCTTTACCCCCGAAGAAATGAGACTGTTAATGGATGCTTTAGCGCCACGGGGACTCTTTCTCAACATAATGGTGAAGCGTATGGAAGAAGTCGACGCCCTCAAACCCATCCTCGGAATGTAGCGAGCCGGGTGCAACCTTAACCATTGACTAACTTCCAGCCGCTATGGCTTTGATCCGGGCAATTTCAGGAAGCACGCGTTGCCATCTTACCTCTTTCAATGATTTTAATATCAGCTCACCGTTGGACAAGATCGCAAACAAATGGTCGCCCACCTGGACAAAGCGTTCTACCATATGCCTTGGCCAGGGAACTTTCATTCCTTGCGAAGCAGGTTTCCAGATCCGGCCGCCGTCAAAGGATTCCTCGATGCGACCATTTCGCGATACGCCATCTGCCGGACCCGCAATGATGTGTTGTGCATCGTTGGGATCAACCCACATTGCGCGGATATAACAATCGTAAAGGTTTTTCCAGGTTCTGCCGCCATCGATCGAACGGTAAAGTCCACCTCCGGTAGCAGCTGTGACGATGTCGGATGAAGTCGGGTGAACCGCGATCGAATGCACATCGGCATGAATCATTGTTCCGACGTCGCGATTCAAATCCGGCTTGCCGTCGCTGCCTTCCACCAGGTGCCATGTTTCACCGCTGTCATCGGAAACCAGAACACCGCCCACTTCAACAGCTGCATACACACGGTCCCATCTGGGATCGGATTCAGCGATTGCAAACCCGCGTACGCAACCTGCATTGGGTGAGTACGGCAAAAACCAACCAAATCGGTCACGCAACACACTCACCTCCGGATGTGGATTCCATGTTGCGCCACCGTCACGGGAAATAAAAATGCCCGCCGGTTCGGTGCCAACCAGAATTGCTGCCGATGGTGTTGCCGAAGATGCCATCCAACGAACATACCGGATTGCAAGATTCCGGTTGCTTTCAGTCCAGGTTTGGCCATTGTCCGTCGAGCGCCAAATTCCGTCGCGGGTGCCTGCCAGGATGACACCCCCGGTCACTGCAATGCTTGTCAGCGAATGATCCTTTAAGGTGTGTTTTACAATATTCCATTGGCCGTCGGTTTGGGTAGCAATGAACAAGCCGATGGCGGTCGCAATATACAGGTAAATGCCCATGGTTAGATCTCCTGTAACTATAACCAATTTATATAAATCTGCACGGTCTTCTCTAAAAGTAAAGTCAAACTGACGGATCGTCAATGGGGGGATGTTAATATGGGCATGAGGAAATGCGCTTTTTGAAAGGTGATACCGAACTTAGTTCGTTTCGCTCACAACTGGAATGATGGCATAATACCAACGTCGTTAGAAGATGCATGATTTCACGATATAATAGAAATTTCGGGATATCTATTCAATGTCTGATTTCTTATCTTCTTGCTGCGGTTTACCCGGCAAACGCCGCCACCCATCAAGCCGCTGCTTGATGACTTTTTCATAGCCCCGCCCGCTAGGCTCGTAAAAGCGCTGCCCTTTAAGTTTCTCCGGTAAGTATTCCTGGTCAACAAAGGCATCCTGGTAGTTGTGGGCGTATTTGTAATCTTTCCCGTAGCCGATATCCTTCATCAAGCGCGTGGGGGCATTGCGGATGTGAAAAGGCACCGGTAGCGATCCGGATTTTTTGACCGCCTGTTGCACCTCCCCGTAGGCGGCATATATGCGGTTGCTTTTGGGAGCCGTAGCCAGATATACAGCTGCCTGGGCAAGTGCCAGTTCACCTTCCGGGTGTCCCAAAAACTTAAAAGCTTCCATGGCACTCATGGTGATGGTTAGCGCTTGCGGATCCGCATTGCCGATATCTTCAGATGCAAAGCGCACCATACGGCGGGCAATGTAAATTGGATCTTCACCGGCCGCCAGCATCCGTTCAAGCCAGTAAAGCGCGGCATCCGGATCACTGCCCCGCAAACTTTTATGCAAGGCGGAAATGATATTGTAATGTTCTTCTCCGGATTTGTCATACACCAGCGCTTTTTTCTGAATCGCATGCTCCAATTCCTCGAGGCCGATGTGCACAGACTTGGTCCGGTCGACAGCATTATTTCTCGCCTCTGCCAGAGCTCCGGCCACTTCAAGATTGTTTAAGGCCACCCGCGCGTCTCCGTCGGCAATACCGACCAGATAATCAAAGGCATCGGCTTTCAGTACAAGATTCAATTTGCCAAGCCCCCTGTCGGGGTCTTTCAGGGCATTGTTGGTGATCGTGCCGATATCTTCAGCGGTGAGCATATTCAGCGTAATGACCCGGCAGCGCGATAGTAACGGGGATATCACCTCAAAAGAGGGATTTTCAGTGGTGGCACCGATCAGGGTAATCAATCCGCTTTCCACGTGATGCAAAAAAGCATCCTGCTGGGATTTGTTAAAACGGTGGATTTCATCTACAAATAATATCGTTTGCTTGCGGTAAAGCTTTTGCTGATCGCGGGCTATGTCAATTACTCCTCGAATTTCTTTTACACCGGAGAGCACAGCAGAGAAATGAACAAAATGAGCCCGGGTTTCCCCGGCGATGATCCTTGCCAGCGTGGTCTTACCGCAGCCCGGCGGACCCCAGAGGATCATGGAAAAAATCCGATCATGCTTGATGGCGCTGTGAATCAATGTCCCCTCCCCCACCGCATGCAGCTGCCCGACAAACTCCTCCAGTTTTTGCGGCCGCAGGCGCTCCGCCAGCGGCCGTGAGGCGTCCGCTGCCTTTTGGGCATGATAGTCGAAGATGTCCATTGTGTTAGTCATTCGCTTAATTGAATTGACAATCAATAGATAGGTTTAGGATTTTGGATTTTTGTCATTGTGATTTTTTTGATATTTGGAATTTGGGGTTTGGGATTTGGTCACATCCTTACTCAAATATAAATGCCCTTATAGCAAAACCGCGGCTTTGTACTCCTTTTATTTAGACCCCTTCCCTTTCCTCTTGCGCCCTGCTCGCTGTCTGAAAATAATCCGGATCGGCGTCTTATCCAGACCGGTTTCTTCCCTGAATTGGTTGATCAGGTACCTTTTGTAAGAAAAATGAACCGCCTGAGGGTAGTTGACAAAGCATACGATGGTGGGTGGTTTGATGGATGTCTGGACGCCATAGTAGAACTTGATGCGTTTGCCGCGGTGAAGAGATGGTTCGTTTCTTTCAATCGCCCGTTCTAAGCATCTGTTCAACTCACCGGTTGAAATCCGGCGGGCATACTGATCATAGACCTCGTCAGCCTGTTTGAAAATTTTCCGGACCCGTAGGCCGGTCAATGCCGAAATCGTCATCGCCGGCGCAAAATTGAGAAATTTGGCTTGTTGGCGTAACCGCTCGTAGTACATTTTAGCTGTTTTGCTGTCTTTTGCCACCAAATCCCATTTATTCAACAGCAATATGCAACCGCATCCCCGTTCAAAGGCATAGCCGGCAACGCTGATATCCTGGTCGGTGACGCCCTCGGCCACATCCATCACAATGAGGGCCACGTCACAGCGATCCAGGCTTCTTAAAGCCTTGATGATGGAATACTTTTCTAGTTTCCGGTGCACCTTTCCCTTACGTCGAATTCCGGCTGTGTCGATGAGACGGTAAGATCTTCCATTCATTTCCCAGGCCGAATCAATGGCATCCCGGGTGGTGCCGGGAATGTCGCTGACTAACAGGCGCTTTTCTCCCAATATCCGGTTAATCAACGAGGATTTGCCAACATTGGGCCGGCCCACCACCGCCAGCCTGATGACGTTTCGCGTATGGCCCTCAAAGGGTTCCGTCACAAAGCCGGTCTGCGCATCGACTACATCATCCAACAGGTCGGAGACGCCGTAACGATGCTCAGCGGATAGCGGATATAGGGTCTTCAGTCCCAATTGATAGAAATCGGCCAAAGAAACTTCCTGCTCCGGCCCGTCAATTTTGTTGACGGCATAAAAGATCGGTTTATCTACGGTGCGAAGGTTATCGACAATTTCCCGATCGAATGGTGAAATCCCCTCTTTACCATCCAACAATAAAATAATGATATCCGCATCGGCAATGGCCTGATGCACCTGGAAACGGATTTCATCCGCAAAATCATCTCCCGTGGTAAATCCGCCGGTGTCCACCAGTGTAAATTCAACATCATTCCAGCGCGCATCGGCGTAATGACGGTCCCGCGTAACCCCTGGAAAATTATCCACCAAGGCATCTTTGGTGCGGGTGATCCGATTAAAAAGGGTCGATTTACCCACATTAGGGCGACCGACTATAGCGACAATGGGTTTCATAATAAGATGCCTGAAAGTGTATGCGATTCCGTGAAGCCGAAGTCTCTTTTCAATCAAACTAATCTTTTCAGCGGCCAATAGCGGGGCTGAACAATGAACTTTTGAACCTTAAAACCTCTGCCGTTTATTTATTCCAAATCCACCTTAAATTGCAAGAGTTTCCTCAACCTATGCATATTTGGCGAAATCAGATAACAGCCCAATTTTTTGAAAGTCGTTCAGTCGGATGACATTGCGTTCGCTGGTGTAACCAAGCGTGGTCAGCTCATAGACCCGGTAGATTTGGGACGGTAGAGCGCATCCACCAAATTGCGGATGTACTGCTCATCCGAAATACTATCAGTGGCTTCCTGGGGAAATGTGATGATGGATTTGAAATAATTAACGATACTCTGAAAAAGCTGAATCCGGTCTTGGGGCCCGAACTCATCCCGCCGCACCAGGGCCTGGAGTGCGATTTGGGCTTCGGCCGGTGAAACTTGGTGGCGTAGGCGCGCCTCCAGGTGAGGGTATTTACGAAAGGAATTGTATTTTCCTTCAAGAAGTTGATCCAGGTCGGGTTCATCAACCGGAGGACTCCACACCACGATGGTGTTGGCCACAAAATCACCGAGTCTTTGGGCACGCCGATTTATAAGGCAGGCCAGTCCACCCACCAGGTAAAAGACCGGCAAGCTGTCCACAAATCGTAACAGATTTCGAATGACAATTTGACTGAAACGTAGCTGCAGCCCGCGCACGTCCGTGACTCTTAACCGCAATAGTCTTTTACCCAGGGTTTGTCCGCGCCAGTGCCATTCGGTAACGATTCCATAACCGATGGAAACAATAAAATACCCCAGAACAGTTGCTGCCATTGCAATGTCCCGGCTGATGAGTCCAAGAACGCCCAAAAGAACGTTCAGCAGCTTGTTGATTGCCATTATTGCCAGCAAGTCCACTGACCAGGCCAAAAACCGCGTAACCGGGCCGGCCAGCTTCCGCGAGAATTCAATTCCCTCCGGTGTGCTGATAGTTAAAGCGTTTATTTTATCCATCATCATCTGTGTTCATCTCTGGGTGTCTGCGGTGAAGTTTGCCTCCTCCTCTTCTTCCCGATTTGGCTAAAAACAATATCAGCAGGATAAATTCCAGGACGCCGAATCCGATCTTTACCTCATAGGGAATGACCGGCTCATGATACTGGGAGAAAAAAGCCTCGACAATGCCGGCCCAGATTAACATCACGGCGACCCCCATAATGAGGGTCACCAGATCACCGCTTATGTTTCTTAATCTTTCTTTCAAGGAAATGGATCTTCCCCAGCCGATAAGAGCGCCGGCCAAAACTAGCCCGGCCTGCCCTGCGAGGACAATGGCTGGAATTTCAATGACCCCATGGGGGAGCAACCAACCCAGCAAAAACGCCGTCTCTCCGGCCAGTACGTAATCCAGCGCCACCGCTCCAAGTATGACCCCGTTGTAAAACAACATGACCAGCGTGCCGATTCCCCAGGTCATTCCCAAGGAAAAGGTAAAAATAGAGACCTTTGTATTATGGGTCATTAAATAGGAAGAAAAAGAGGTTTTACCGCCCGCAAGCCGATCCTCGTTGGCAGCCTCCTCTTTCACAACCCGTTCGGACGGATCACCGTGCAGATGGGAAAACGGCAGCAGAACCTCCTTGACGTCCGGGTCAACCACGATCACAAACCCACCGAAGGCACCGCCAACCAGCATAGCCGCCAGACAGATCCAAAAGGCGCGAATGTGTTTACGAAAGGTTTGCGGAAAAATTGTAAAGAACCAATGCAAGGGCGCCAGTCGATGGGGTTTTTCAGGACTGCCATGAATTTCCCCGAAGGCCCTTGCCACCAACGATTCAAGGTAGACACGCGTGTTCGGTTCGGCCGAGAAAGTTTGGATTTTTGCCAGATCCCCCGATGTTTGCTGGTAAAGATAGTGAAACCGCTCCAGTTGGGATAGGCTCAGCCTGAGTTCCGGTCTTTTTTCCAGCTTTTCCAGCACGGTTTCAAGTTCATTCCAAAACGGTCTTTCTTCGGTAATGAATTTTTGTAGGTTTATGATCATAGCACCTGCCGTCTTTTTACCGTCAAATACTGGGACACGATGTCCGTGCAAAGATTCTCATTTTCCAGCAGACAAAATCCGACCCCACGGCGGCGAAGGTGTTTTTCAGTTTCTCGCAGATGTCGCCATTGGAGATGATGACCTAGTTTTCGATAAATATCATCAACCGTATTGGCCAAGGAGTCTGAAAAGAGCGGTTGGGCACCGGCAGGCTTCAGCATATTGACTAAAACAAGGTGCCGGCGGCTGATCACATCGATGTTGGCTGTAAAACTCTCCGCTAAAACCGGGTCATCCAGATTGGTTAACATAATCAACAAAGCACGCCGTCTGATTTTGGTGGCAATAAAGGTGAAAAGTTCGGAAAAATCCGGCGAGACACTCCTTGCCTGCAAGGTGTGAAGGGCATCACGGCAGACATTATAATGTGCCTTGCCGCTTTTGGCCCGTACGAATTTTCTGACACGGTCATCAAATGCTAATAAGCCAAACTCATCTGCTTGCCGGTCGGCTGCGAGCCCCATAACAAGCGCCGCGGCAGCATAACGCTCCATAATCGTGGTAAAGTCCTCAACCCCCGGTTTGTCCATATTTGCCGATTTGCTGCTCCGAGGATCTGAGTTTCTAACACTCAACCGGGATCCATCGATGATGACATAGATCTGCTGGGTACGTTCGATTTGATAGACCTTCGTAATCGGCTGGCCGCGACGGGCAGTCGCTTTCCAGTGGATATCTTCATAGCTGTCTCCGGGCAGATATTCTCTTAGCTGCTCAAACTCTTTACCCTTCCCCACCTGACGCAGGGCGTGTACACCAATGCCTCTGTTCAGAAACAGGCCGCTGAGTTTTTTGCGTTCTCGAAAAAGATCGGGATAGACCAGCACTTCCGACCGTGCCGCTTCGGTCCGCCGCAGGAACCAGAATCCCATCCAAGAGGTTGTTTCCAGGTAACAATTCTCAAAAAGGTATCTTCCTTGTTTCAGGGCTTTAAACGGCCAAGCAACCATAGAATGGGGCGTTTCCTCCGGTAACTCGGTAACGAGATCCTGATTCGCTGAATAAATTTCTCGGGGAAAGGCCAACCCGAGCCTCAGTTGTTTGACCCTGGCCG
>Ga0316187_10003794_pt1 | contig 13124 bp, 13 predicted proteins | sample CroRivburrow1_MG_FD_204927 | JGI IMG/M metagenome (GOLD analysis project Ga0316187, IMG submission 204927) | Coastal sediment microbial communities from Maine, United States - Cross River worm burrow 1 | ecosystem: Environmental > Aquatic > Marine > Coastal > Sediment | place: USA: Maine...
TAGGCCGGCGCGGGCAGGCTGCGCTTCCATTCCATGAGCTGGGACTCACTGACGTTCCACAACACCGCCAACCCCAGCACGGACAGGGACGTCAGCGCCACCAGTATCCGGCGGGCGCGCAGGAATGCCCAGGCTGCGCTCAGACTCGCCTGGAATGCGGATATGGCCTTAGTGTCGATCTGTTTCACCTGAATATACGAAAAATAAAAGACGAATTTGATTTCGTGTTTAATTTGTCGCATATTGTTGCCGACCCGTCAAGCCGGACTCACCGGGCGCCGGTAACGCATTCAGAACAAAGAGGCTTAGATGAACGATGTAGATCCGTCCCAGCGAGGGGAAGACCACTCGCTGGATCCGGAACATGAGGATGGAGTCGTGCGCGCCCTGAATCGGGTCACCCGGTTTGCGGTCAGGGTGCTGGCGATACTGATGACGGCGCTAATCGTTCTCGGCGTAGCCGACGTGGTTTGGGTGCTCTACCAGAAGCTGGTGGAACCGCCACTGTACTTGCTCAGCATAAACGACATCCTGGCCACGTTCGGCGCCTTTCTCGCGGTTTTGATTGCGATCGAGATATTCACCAACATCACAATGTATCTCAGCGACCGGGTGATTCACGTGAAGATCGTGATCGCGACCGCGCTGATGGCCGTTGCGCGTAAGGTAATCGTGTTCGATTACGACGTGCTGGGGTGGGAGTACGTGCTTGCCACCGGCCTGGTGGTGCTCGGCCTCGGGGTCACTTACTGGCTGGTGGCGAATCACGAAGACGGTTTGGCCAGAGCCAATCACAAACCTCGCCGGGTACCGGGATTGGAATCCCGTCCGGCAGCGGGGTCAACGGCCGTCCGCACCGACCCGGCACAAGATCCGGCCTGACCGGGCCCTGGAAACAGCAAGGGGGAATCGCGTATGGATGATACCGAGAAAGCCGAGCCGCCCACGTCCGGAGAGTACGTGGGCGGATGGACCTTCCTGAGCAACCACACCCACGTGCTGGTCTGCTTGGCACGTGATCCCCGCATACGCCTGCGGGAGGTGGCGGCCCAGGTGGACATTACCGAGCGCGCCGTGCAACGCATCATCTCAGAACTGGTGCGTGCCGGCGTCATTACCAGGCTTAAAAAAGGACGGGTAAACCGCTACCGCATTCATCGTGAGCAGCATTTACGCCACCCGATCGAGGCCCACAGGTCCATCGGTGAGTTGCTGGACTCACTGGCGCCGGAGTCGGAGCCGGATGCGAAGCGTCTAACCGGGACGGCCGGCTAGAGTGTCCCGTCCCATAAGTTCGTAGAGTTTCAGCGGGGCAAGAAGCGCCCAGGCGCAGGTTCCGGCCTGCGCTCATTCAAGCGCGCCCAACACCGCGAATGGGCGCGCCCCGCCCCGCCCGAAGGGACCGCCCCACAGCCACCACTGCGGCGCTGAAAACACCTCACTCGGGTGAGAGAATTGCTGGCCGGTCGCGCAATTTGTCCAGGTAGGGCAGCGTGCTGCGCGTTGCCTCGTTATCTGCGAGGTCGATGTCGCTGATAACCCATTCGGCTTGATCGCCTCCCCGTGCGCGCTCAAAACCATCGGGACCCAGGATCATCGAGTTACCGCAGTAAACCAGGTCCCCTTCGCCGCCACTGTAGTTGGCGTAAACCAGAAACAGGCCGTTCTCGAGTGCCCGCGTGGGGATCAACGTACGGGTCAAGTGTACCCAGCGATTACACAACGCCGTGGGGACGATCACCAGATCGCATCCCGCCGTTCGGCAAGCCCTCACGCTCTCAGGAAACTCCACGTCGAAACAAATCAGAATCCCGACGCGCACGCCATCGATTTCGCATACGGTATAGCGATCACCGACATGGAATGTCGCCTCTTCATACTGACCGCTCATGTAGAGCTTACGGTGATTTGCCCGGAGTATCCCCGCACGGTCGATGTAGCAGGCCGAATTATAGACCCGATCGCCGTCACGCTCGGCGTAGCCATAGACAAGCCCCACATCGTGTTCCCGGGCAATCTTCGCGGCCGCACTGTTGAACGGCCCGTCGACTGCTTCGGCCAGCTCATGGGCACTTCGGACGCCGATGTTGTAGCCGGTGGCATACAGCTCAGGACAAACGATCAGGTCGGTTTGATCCGTCAACTCACCGACCTGCGAGCGCAACGACGCCAAACGGCGGCCCGGATCGGCGCTTATGCTGTCGCACTGCTGGATGGCGATGCGCATCAGGAGACCAGAATCTCGCGGGGATAGTGGGTGATGTAATCGCAGCCAGTCTCGGTGACCACCACCGAGTCGCCGATGCGGCCACCGCATTCGCCGTCTACCGAAATGCCGCCGTCCACCGCGAAGGTCATACCCGGTTTGAGCAGGGTCCGGTCGCCCGGCTTCAACTCCGGGGCTTCCAGGTAGGCCATCCCAATGGCCCGCCCGGTGCGATACCCGGTGCTGTAGCCGTGTTCGGCATAAACCGCATCGGCAGCCAGGGCCACCTGTTCGGCCCGAATACCGGGGCGAATCGCGTCAATCGCAGCTTGCTGGGCGTCAATGGCGACCTGCTGGACACGCCGGGCCTGCTCGGTCGCGTGCTGGACAAAAAACATGCGGTCAAATCCCAGCTTGTACAGCTTGAACTGGGCCATATTGCAAAAACAGAAATAGACCGGGTCCCCGGCAGCATAGCGTTTTACGCTGGCACGCCGATGCACCATCGACGTATCGTGACCGCTCTGCAGTATCTGCAGGTTGTGGATCATGGGCGAGACAAACGCCTCCCAACCCTTGTCGGTAAGAAAACCGGCCGCACTGCGCGTGCCCGCGTTGATCACCGCCAATGCCGACTCATACTCCGGCACGCCCGCCGCCAGGGATTCGTGGGCAGCCCGCATCATTGCGCCCGCGATCACGCCAGCCTGTTTCATCACCTCGATCTCTTCCGGTGACTTGATCATGCGCATGCCGCCAATCAACTCACCCACGTCACAGGTATCCAGGCCGGCTTGATCGAGGAAGCTGCGCACCATGGCCGGGACCTGACGCGCTTCGATCCCGAGACGGCCTGCACCGACCCGTGTCAACGCGTCGCCCAGCACCGTCGACCACACCGCTGCTCCGGCATCCTCCCAGGTCCGTACATCCTCGACCCAGGTCATGGCAGTCACCATCTCGCTTTCCATCAACGGAGTGATCACCACCGGATCTGCATCTGCAAACACCAGCAAAAAAGTCGGGCGGCCAAACTCGATGCCGAGATAACCCCAGAATCCCGCGAAGTAGGCAATACTGCTTTCGTCCGTGAGCAACGCTGCGGCCATATCGTTATCGGCCAACAGGGCGCGCAGCCGGTCGGTCCGCAAGCGGGCTTGATCAAGCATTGTAGGAATCCGATCTGCTGTCCCGGAAAGCGCCGACATGGGCCTCCTCAAGAAAGGTCTGATCAATTGATACGAATCGCGCTTCGGTCTACAAGGGCGCAGATGCCAGGCCCCCGGCGCGATCGCAACAATTGATCACCTTTCTTAACCGCACTCTAACCGAGAAGTATCGACCGACGGTAGCACCGCTTCGGGTGCATTCCAGGGGCGATCGGGCCCACGGTTCCAGCAGCTCAGCCCTGCAGCAGGATCTCAGTCCCTTGCCAGGCGAGGCGTGCCGCCAGTAGCAGCAAGAGGGTGTTCAGGATCGGTTTGAAATAGCGATGCCCCATCCGCACCAACAAATGCCGGCCCAGTATGGTCCCGACGAATCCGCTGGCGACCATGGCAATAATCAGCGGCAAATACGGCGCAAACGCGAAGCCCAGCAGCCCAAAAACGAGAATCTTCAAGCTGTGCTGCAGCGTCATCAACGCAGCCTGGGTCGCCACGTGTCGGACGGGGGTCAAGCGCATCGAGGCCACGACAGCCGCCACGAACGGCCCGGTGGCTCCGAACAACATGGTCAGGAAACTGGACACGGCGCCTGCGCCGAGCAAATGCCGGCGACCAGGAGTGGGCGCGCTTCCGAAGACCGCCCACACAATAAAGCCCGCAATCGCAAACTGAATCAGCCAGGGAGGCAACCGCACGAACAGCACACCGCCCAGGCTGGCGCCCAGTAAGCTGCCCAACAGAAACGGCAGTACGCTGGAACGCTCAACGTCCTTCAACATGAGCAGAAGACGCCCGGCGTTGGAACCGATCTGGACTGCCCCATGAACGGGAATCAGCATCGCCGGCGGCAAAACCACGGCCAGAACCCCGAGCAGCATCACCCCGCCGCCGATGCCAAAGGCCGCCGTGATGAACGAGGTCACCATGCTGGTCGCAACCAATGCCAGCGCTGCCCCGTTGTCCACGCCGGGTGCCGCGACCGCGTCAATCACCGATCCAGCCCCGACGATGACCGCCGGTCAATGCGCCCCCAGCAAACACACGGTTGAGCGCTGCTTCTTGCGGGGTCTTCAGTCTACTGCGACGCAATATGGGGCGGTCGATCGACCATCAAGACAGGCGTCCAGCTCCGCAACCAAACCGATGGTCTCAGAGGTTTCACAACCCAGCCGTGCGGCCTGTTCGCTTATGTTCGCCTTCGCCTTGCCCACATCGGTGCATTTCTGCACGACGTAGCCCAACCACTGCGCCAGGAGCTCATCCAGACTGCGTTTCCCATCGTCCGAGACCCGATCCAAAACGGTCGCGAAAGTATCCTGCATCCGGTTGCCCCACGCCCGACGCAGGTCGGTCAGACAGCTCAAGTGCTCGCTGGAGCCGACGGTATCCGTCTGACAGGGCTGAAACATCAGGGTCCGGCATTGATCCCACGTCGTCTGCACCTCCATTCGCGCCACACAATCCAGGACCACGTCCTGTTGTACGGCAACGTCGCTGTCCGCTGCCGTCGCCTCAAGCGAAGCAACAAACACCGCGGCCAGCAGCATCAAACGCGCATTTAAACAGTCGGGTTTCATCACCATCATCCAGATGCCTCCCGTGACATCAGCTGTCGCCCGGCGCTGCCCCGAGTCGTTTGAGGATTTCCTGTGCAATCACCTGATCTCCAAAAATCACATCCGTTGCGCCCGCATGGAGCAACCACGGTTTACCTGAGTCGGAAACGCCGTAGATCTGGAGTTTGGCGTTGAGCATGCGCGCCATAAGTACACAGGCAAGGACGCGATCCGGATCCGGTATGGTGACCACCATGGCATGGGCGTGTTCCGTATGGACCTGCTGCAGCACCTCGTCCTCACCGATCGAGCCCTGAACGGTGAGATACCCAAGGTTCGACGCCTCGGAGGCCACATCGGAATCTCGATCGACCACCACCACGGTTTTGCCCGCCGTCGCCAGCTTCTCGGCGACGATCCGGCCGACCGGCCCGAAACCCGCCAGAATAGTGTGGCCGCTGAGGCCCGAGATGATCTTCTGCATGCGCCTGTTCTCCCGATAGACCCGAACTTCCGCGTTCGACAGGTTCCCAGCCATAACGGTAAGGGCATAACCCGCGGTTCCGACCAGGGTCAGCATTGCCACAATCATGAACGCCCTTTGCGGGTCGTTGAGCGTACTCAGTGAGCCCAGGGTCGAAATGGTGTTGGCCGCATTCCACAGCGCGTCGAGGAGTCTGGCTTCGCGAGTGTGGCCGGGTGTATCAAGTAAATACAAACCAGCGGCACACAACACGACGGTTGCGACAAACAGCGCCGCAGTGTGCCGCATCGAACGCCGCCAGAGGCGATATCTTGCCTCACCGAGCTGAGACTGCCCCCCAACCTGGTACAGCGGCATGCAAAACACCCTCGACTCGAAAAAAGCTTATTCAACTCTCAGGGAAGGTCTGAACAATTGATACAAATCGCGTTTCGGTCCACAAGGGCGCAAAGACACCGGCGCGATCGCAGCAATTGTTCAGACCTTCCCTAACATTGCGAAGAATTGCGTCAGTCCCGCCACGATGGGAACGGGCAGACGATGCCAAACCTCCGACCTGAAGTCGAGAGTAAGACGGGGCTCGCATGGCAGGAATCATCACACCGGACGGTGTGGCTATCTCCAGTTCAGGTGCAGCCGCGGTTTCGTGAGCTTCCGCGCCCGTTTTCTGAGCTTTTCCGTGCGCTGATAGAGTTCGGGGATCTTGAACTCGTGGGTTTCAACAAAAACATCCCCAATGCGAGTCGCCACCGGCGCGTCCAGAAGTCGCTCTAAAACCGGAACCTCGGCCCCTTCGATATCGATCTTTATGAGCTGGACATCCCGGTTCAGTTGCTCGATGAAGACAACGATATCGATGGCCTCGACTTGAAAACCGTTCTGCTCATCGATGTTCGACTTGGCGCTGAACAGCGAACTGCCCTGTGAATGCGCCGTAGGGTCCTGCTCATAGCCCTGGCGTCGATACAAAGTGACCGTGCCATCTGCGGTGGAGGCGGCCGCCTGAATAATCCGCACATTGGTCAAGTGCTGTGTGTTTTGCTTCAGCAAGCCGAAAGCGTATGGATCCGGCTCGAACGCGATAACCTGCCCGGCCCGTTTTGCCATGATCGCGGTGTACTCGCCGACGTTGGCGCCCAGATCCAGAGCCAGTGACGTCTCTCCCAATTGATCAAGCACGTTTTCAAACTGCCCGGCTACGCCTTCGGTCAGGTGCCTGTAGTACCGTTTCTTGTGCTTGCGCCCGATGTGTCCGGGGAGGTGCGAAAAGACCCTGTTGCCGAGTTGCTTGATAGTCATCGTTCGCTCATGGATCGGCGTTTGGTCGGCATGCGATACTCAGCCCGAAATGCGGACAGTTCACCATCTGCGCCGACCGGCGGTGCGATGCAAGTGCAACCTCTGATCTGTTCGTGAAGTTGCATGTTGGGTCTCAAATATACAGCTTCATCGTTGCAAATCGCCGATTTTGGAGGGCGGATGGACTCGGTTTCGGTGCTTCTGATCGCATTGCTTGCAGCTACCCTGCTCGCGTTCCTGCTTGGCTGGTTTCCCTATCCGTTCGGATGGATGGTGCTCACCCTGTTCCTGATCGCGCGCATCCTGCACCTGAGGCAGTCCCGCCGCTGAGTAACCATCGCGGAACAGCCTTCAGTAGTTGACGATTTAGCGTGCTTTACGCACCACGTCTGAGCAAATCCGCCGGCGACGCCGCCAAGGTACGCACCAACCACCAGGCGCCGGCAAGCAGGCAGCTCGTACTGGCTGCTGTCGCTACCACCAAGCCGATAACCCAGACGCCGTCGGTTGGCAGCTCAATCCAGTACACCAGAATCCCCCACGCAATCAGACTGCCCACCAAAGTGGCAAATACCGAAAGCACACCCGCAAGCAACGCATACTCGTACAGCACGCTGCGCAGCACGTCGCTCATGCGTGTGCCCACCGCATGCAGCACCGATGCCTCGTACACCTGACGTTGCCGGTTGACCGCAACCACACTCGCCATCACCAGCACACTGGCAGCAAGGCTGATTGCCGCGATCAGGGCCACGGCCAGGCTGGCAGCGGTCAGTATGGAGCGCGCCGCGTCCAACACCTTTGCGGTGCGTAGAGTGACAACGCTGGGAAACGCCTCACCCAGGGTCCGCATGGCGGGAATTTCGGCACCCTCACGCATAAACGCGCTGCCGATATAGCGGGTGATGAAGGGGGTCAGAGCACCATCGCTGAAAACGCCCTCGAGCCAGAACCGGGTCTCGAAGCGGGCCTGACCGTAAATCGCGACCAGTTCGGCATCGACCGTCTGCCCAAGAATCGTGAAACGCAGGCGGTCCCCGACAACCAGACCGAGTTGATCGGCTTCCCGATCCTCCATCGCCACCAGCGGTGGTCCCTGGTACCCATCCGGCCACCAGGCACCCCGCTCGACCCGGGTATTATCGATACCGTTGAATCGATGACTCAGTTTGTGCTCGTCATTGGCTTCGAGGGCTCGGGCCGCATCGCCGCTGCTTGCCAGGACCTCACCATTGACCGAAGACAGCCGTCCCAGCACCAGCGGCGCGATCACCAGATCCTGAAAACCCTCCAACCCCTGCACCCGCCGGGTGAAATCGTCCACCGCCGCCGCCGGAATATCGTAGAACACAAGCGCCGGCGTGCGCTCCGGCACGGTCTCGTTCAAGGCGCGCAGCGTGGCCGCGATGACCAGAGAGGCGGCCACCAGCAGCGTAAGCGCCATCCCCAGGGACAACAGCATCGGACGCAAAGCGGTACCCGGCCGGTATAGGTTCGCCAGTGCGGCACGCCAGACAAAGCGACCATCCAGCCAGCGAAGCCGACCAAGTTTTCGGGCCGCGGTCCGAACCAGCACCACGATGCCGTCGAGAAACAGGAACAGGGCGGCGATACAGCCGATAAATGCCAGCCCGATAAGGGGTTCCGGCACGATGGCAAACAGCAAACCCAAGGCGAGCGCCACCATGACCGCGGTTGCAATGCGAAACAGTCGTGGCGTTTTGCCGACCGGTTGGCTGTCGCCCCGCAGCAGGCGCAGGGGCGGCATATCAAGGGTTCGACCTAGAATCGGTAAAGCAAATACCAACGCGTTTACGATGCCGAACACGATGGCCATCAGGGTTGGGAAAAGCAGACTGCCAGGTCCCGCTGAAATCGGCAGCCGATCCGCCAGTGCTTGAGCCCCAGACCAGGCCACGACCGCCCCGCAGATGGCGCCGGCGGCGCTGGCCATGGCGGCCAGAACAACGATCTGACCCACGTAGACCCCGGCCACCTGGGCCGACCTGGCACCCAGGGACTGAAGGGTGGCGAGTGTACGCAGTTTGGACTGCAAATAGGCGCCAACGCTGTTGGCGACCCCCATGCCCCCAATGAGCAGCGTGCTGAAACCGATCAGAAGCAGCACGGATGCGACTTGGTTTAGACGATCACCCAACACTTCGCCGCGCTCTGAGACGGTTTGCACCTCCCATTTCGCATCGGGGAATGCCTCGCCCAAATCTCTGCGCCAGCGGTCTGGATCCTCATCGGTGCGCACCCGGTAACGGTAGTCGATCAGGCTACCCGGTTGCATCAGGCCGGTCGCCTCAAGGGCGCGCCGATGGATGATCAGGGGGGGGCCCCGCCAATCTGCCCGCAAACTGCGATCGGGTTGTTCCTCAATCAGCGCCCGGAGTTCCAATTCCAACGCCCCGACGCGCACGCGTTGACCTACGGCCAAACCCAATTGCTCCGCCAGCAGCGGGTCGAAGGCGGCGCCCCAGACGCCGTCCGACGACTGCCCGACGGCGGCGGTCAGGGACTGCGACGGCGTTAGCGCAACCTGCCCATACAACGGGTAATTCTGATCGACACTTTGCAACTCAACCACGGCAAACTCGCCGGAGGGGGCAGCAAGCATGGTCCGCAGCTCGATCAATCCGGAAACGGTGCCGCGGCTGTTCAACCAGACACGCTGGCGGTCGTTGATCGGCGTGCGGTCACGCAGTTCCAGATCCCCACCGAACAGATTGCGCTGCTGGCCTTCCAAACCACCGCGGATCTGTTGCAGCAGACCGCCACAGGCAGCGATCAATGCGATGCCGAGGAAAAGACAGGCGCAAAACACCCACAGAGAACGTGCCGCGCTGCTGCCACGCAGATCGCGCAACAAATACCTGAACATGGCCCGACCCGTCGCGATGTTCAGGGGTTCGAAGCCTCGGAGCTGGGAACCGCTGTGTCGTGCAAACGCCCCTCATGGAGGCGCAGCGTGCGATCACAGCGCATGGCAACCGCTGGGTCGTGGGTCACCAGAAGCAGGGTGGCGCCCGATTCGTTTTTCAGATCGAACAACAGCTCCATGATCGATTGCCCCGTGGCCTCATCGAGATTACCGGTCGGTTCATCAGCGAAGATGATCCCCGGGCGATGCACCAGCGCCCGGGCAATGGCGACCCGTTGCTGCTCGCCCCCGGAAAGCTGCGCCGGATAGTGGGTTTGACGCTCGGACAACCCTACCCGATTCAGCATCTCGCCGGCCCGAACACTGCTATCGCCAACACCCGCGATATCGAGTGGCAGCGCTACATTCTCGCAGGCGGTCAGACTCGGAATCAGATGAAACGACTGAAACACGATTCCGATCTCTTTGCGGCGAAGATCAGCGCGCTGATCCCGATCCATCGATTCCAGGGCATTTCCGTTGATCCGGACACTGCCGGATTGCGCTTGTTCAAGCCCGGTCATCAGCAGCAGGAGCGTGGACTTGCCGGACCCGGACGGACCGACGATGGCAACGCGCTCCCGCGGCCCGACGCTGAAATCCAAATCCCGCAGCACGGTGATGACGGTACCCGCCATCGAATAACTCATGGTGATGTTGTTCAGTTCGATCATGAAACTTCGGCTATTGAAACGGGTTGGATCGTGATTGGAAACAAAGAAGCCAGGTTCGTCAGCCGCATACGTGCGAATGGGAACGGATGTCCCGCAGCAACAGTCGACGCCGATCTCGCTTCCTTGAAATGTATGCCACCTGGCCCATGGCGCCATCTGGCTTGACTGCGCAATCCTGTTTCTTGGGTCTCAGATCCAGGCTGTAGTTCCATGCATACGATCGGATGCCCGATTGTCCTGCAATACTCAGTACATCTGCCTTGTTGCAGTTGCATCGCCCGGCTCAAACCAACCCAAGTTTGAGCCGGGTTTGCGAAGGGCGCCTCTGTGACGTTGCCGCCATGAGGAACTCATTCCGGGCCATAAACCAGCTCCTCAAGCAGAGCCTTGATCCTCAACGCAATCGGCCCGTGAGATTCGCGCTCCTTATTTGAAAGTGGTTGCCTTCCCCGGCCGGGTTCAAAACCGCGGACACGCATGGCGAGGCGAAAACCCTCGGGAAAGTCGACCCCGTTGAACAACGCATCGAACACTCGCAGTACCGTGTACTGCTGCTCACGCGCATCGTCGAGCCGGCCGTCCATGACGCTGTCGTAAAGGGCCCGTGTCAACTCAGGCGCGATTCCGCTCACCGCATTGGTTCCACCATCCGCGCCCAGAAGGAGCATCGGCATGATGACGGGATCCCAACCGGTCAGAAAACTGAAATCCGGGCGCTGGGGTCTCACAGCATCGATCATGCGCATCATGTTGGGCAGGTCGCCGGAGGAGTCCTTGATGGCGACGATCCGCGGACATTCGTTCGCCAGCCGTGCCACCGTGGGCACATCGATGGGCGAGGCGAACATGGGAATGTTGTAGAGGGTGACGTCCACCGGCGTATTGTCGCCGATCTCCTTGAAGTAGGCGTAGACGCTCTCTGGTCCGAGCTTGTAGTAGAACGGCGAGACAATGGCGACGGCCCGGACACCGAGCCCGGCATAATACTCACAGGCCCTCAGCGTCTCGCGTACATTGGCCTCGGCGGCGCCTGCAAGTATCGGCACACGCCCGGCTGTCTGGTCGGCCATGATTTCCACGATGCGCCTGCGCTCCTCGACGCTGAAGCGGGTGAATTCGCCGGTGGACCCATTCGGATAAAGACCGTGGACACCCTTAGCGATCAGCCATTCCGTGTAACGGCGCAACTCGGCCTCGTCGATCGCCCCCGCCGCATCCAGGGGTACGAGGTTCGGTGTGTAAATACCCTTAAAACGCTGGGGATTGTTGCTCATCGGAGATCCTTCCTAGGCTCAGAAAGTGACTGGTCGGTGGTGGCGGACAGTAGCCGCGTCCCGCGGTGACGTCCAACGTCGTTCTTGCTCCGGGCGCGGCAGAATCAGATATCGATGGGGACCAAAACCTGCCACGCCATTCGGTCGAGAACGATCCCTGTCTGAAAACGCCCCCAAGTTCAGGCGTTAACCGTGTGATAGTAGCGTGGGCGAGGGAAAGCCGCGAATATGGGCTGAAGGAGACCGCACTGCCCGAAAACTACCAACCTGAGACCGATTAATCTTACAATCCCGCGGAAATGCGGCGGATGTTCGAAATTGGACAAACGATGGCCGAGAACGGCGAGAGTTGGCAATCGGCTCCACCCGGCTTCCGACACTGCGGCGGCGACAAATGACGTTTGCGTGGTCTTACAATCGTGCGTTCAAAGCCGGCTCGGTGAACCCGGGCCTGCATCGTTGGCGGGCCGATCACTATGCGGACACCAAGCCGTCAAGGGAACCCAAGGCCTCAGGGGTCCGCAATGAGGCCCGGCGGACCCTTCTTCCACGGGTACCCTGCCAGCGCCATCTGGTAGCCGCGTTCGAAAAGCTTTCCCATGTACACGGGATCAAAGCCTTCGTCCGGTTCCTCAGTGAAATCTGACGGAATATAAGCCCACATCGTTACCCACAACCCGGTTCATGAGTTGCCCGTGTAGCTTCGATTGCGAGGACAAAATCTCGGCCACGCTGCAGCCCGATCCAGATCGTTTGGGGTCCTGGGAAACCATCGCCCTTGCGATTGAGAAAGCCACCAAAGCCGGCCACCATGCGCACCATCTGGTCGAGTGACGGCGGTTGTTCAGGCGGCGGTTTGCGTCTGGCGACGATGTAGACAGCCTGCCATTCCTCCTCGGCGAAGACCACATCACACGGCAATTCCGGGCATTGCCGTCCCAGCATGGTCAGATACAGCACCCGCCAGGCGATAATCATGTAGAAGGCCAGCGCCGGCTCCAGGCGCTGGAGCTTCTCCAGCTGCAGCTCCTCGACCTTGCAGCCGGATTTCAGGATTCTGAAATACACTTCCACCTGCCAGCGGCAAAGGTAGTATTGCAGCAGTTCGGCGGCCTGCTCGGGCGTGTCCACCGGCAAGCTGGTCAATAACAGCCACGCGATGGGCTCAGCTCCCGCGGGCGGATCCAACTCCTGAGCCAACAACGCGGTCACTTCGACATCGGGTAGTTTGTGGCCGGTGCGGGATGGCGCTTTGAGCGTGACCCGCGCCGCGCGCAGGCTCTGGGCGATGCGCTGGGCCTTGCGCTGCTCGCTCTTGGGCATGTCGAACTCGATCCGATCGAGCTCGGGGGCCTCATCGAGGGCCTGGCGCAGGGTGCGGCCATCGGCGAGTTTGCGATCGTGCTGGGCGCGAATCAGCCACTCGGCCGCGGGGGTCTGTGCGTCTCGTTCGACATAGATCTCGTAGATGTCCGCTTCCCGATCGGCGAGATAGATCAGCTGCGTGTCGGGGAGTTCGGCCTGTCGCTCACACACCCG
>Ga0316187_10003796_pt1 | contig 13122 bp, 9 predicted proteins | sample CroRivburrow1_MG_FD_204927 | JGI IMG/M metagenome (GOLD analysis project Ga0316187, IMG submission 204927) | Coastal sediment microbial communities from Maine, United States - Cross River worm burrow 1 | ecosystem: Environmental > Aquatic > Marine > Coastal > Sediment | place: USA: Maine...
CCAACATCGTCGCCGATAAGGCCGTGGTGCGGGAATTTTTTCAAGGCGATGTCAACCCGCAGACCCTGAGCGCGGAATTATTCGAGTTGATCGAAAATCAGCAGTACCGGCAACAGGTCAAGGCCGGACTGGCCGAGGTGCGGGAAAATCTCGGTGCCGGTGACGGCGCTCGTAAAATGGCGCAATTGGTCTTGTCGCTGTTGGAAAATAAACGTTTGCAGAACATTTCGGAGGAGTAATGGGTACCAGGGGACATTCTGAAGGCATCACCATGAGCGGCGGCGGACTTTACTCGCTCGCTACTATCGGCGCCAAACACGTTATCGATGCCGCCACGCCGATGGTTGTGGATGCAATCAACAGCCTGCCACAGCAAACCTTTGCCAATGGCTTTACTTTTTCAGACATGGGGACCGCCGATGCGGGAACTTCGTTGGCCATGATCGGCAAAGCAATCGACGCGGTCTCCGCACGCGCCCCTAAAGCGCCGGTTACGGTCGTCTACGCGGATCAACCGCGTAATGATTTCAACGCGTTAATCGCCAATGTTTATGGTCTTGGTCCGTTCGAAACTTATCTCGATCATCGCGGTGACATCTTTCCCATGGTTTCGGGAACGACTTTTTACAAGCAGATCGTTCCCAGCGGAACCCTGGACATAGGCTTCTCGGCTACCGCGATGCACTGGCTAAGTAACAAGGTTTGCAATATTTCCAATCACGTACAGGCGGTCGGGGCCAGGGGTGAAGAACTGGAAGCATTTCGTCGCCAGGCGCACCAGGACTGGCGGCAGATACTGTTGCATAGAGCGCGCGAATTAAAACCGGGGGGCAAGCTGGTGTTGATCAACTTCGCGCGCGACGAACAGGGCTACTATCTCGGCAACACCGGCGGCGTCAATATGTTCGATACCTTCAACCGGATTTGGCGGGACTTTCTCGAGCAGAATCGAATCACGCTCGTGGAATACAAGAATATGACCCTGCCCCAGTATTACAATTCTGTCGAAGAATTCAGTGCGCCATTGCAAAACCAGGATGAGGCCGTTTACCAGGCGGGCTTGCGCCTCGACCATATCGATACCCGAATCGTCAAGTGCCCGTTCGCCGAATCCTTTGTCGAGCATGGCGATGCCGCGCGCTTCGCCGAAGAGTATATCCCGACAATCCGCAGCTGGAACGAAAGCATATTCTTCAACGCACTAGCAGACGATCGTCCGCTCGAAGAGCGCCGCCAGATTATAGAGGACTACTACGGGACCTATCGCGAACTGGTACGTACCAATCCAGCCGGGCATGGCATGGACTATGTGCACGCCTATATGGTGATTTCGAAAGCAGTCGCCTGAGAGCGAGCAAGTGTCCCTTCGAAGGGGTCAGAGCACAATTTTCGGAACTAGAGGGGGCAGTAGATAAATGGTTGGCGAAAATTGTGGTCTGACCCCGAGTGTTCCGGGGCACTAAACCTCAATATCAGGTTTCTACCGGGTAGCCGGCCTTTTCCCAGTCCGGCATACCGCTATGACTGATACAGGTAATGTGGTTCAAACCCTGAAAATTCAAATTGGTGGTCGAAGTCTGGGCGCGTCGACCTGAGCGACAATACAGGTAAATCTGCTCAAACTGTTTCAGTTCATCGACATGGGCGTTTTCTGTGCCCATCGGAATGTTGCGACTGCCGGGCACATGGCCGCGGGCAAATTCCTCGGGCGTACGATTGTCCAGAACCAGGTTGTTTTCAGGCAAGGCTTGCCATACCTGGTGCAGGTCATTCATATCAAAGTCGCGCAGCAGGTAACGATTCGCGTCGAAGTTGATGCCGACACTCATGTTTGCCGGCACGGCTTCATTGATTCTTTTCGGCATATCCAGGTTCAGGTTATTCATCAAATCGATAAATTCCTGGCGGGAACGGTTGCCGCTCAGTCTCGGATTCCAGGCTTTTTCTTCGCCAATCGTCGATGAGGTACGACCATTGTAATCATGCCCCGGGTAAACGATGGTATCGTCGCTGAGCACAAACAATTTCTGCGTAATGCTGTCGTATAGCTGACCCGGGTCACCAAACTGGAAGTCCGTCCTGCCGCAGCCCCGAATCAGCAGCGTATCACCACTGAACAGCATGCCGTCACAAAAATAACTGGTGCATCCGCTGGTATGACCGGGGGTCGAAATAGCTCTTATCTGGTAATGTCCCAGCGTAATGCTATCCCCATCCTTGAGTGGAAAATCGATAGCTTCTATTCCCGAACTTTCACCATAAACAAGTTTGGCGCCGATGATTTCACGTATTTTACCCGCCGAGGTGATGTGATCGGCATGCGCATGGGTCTCGATCGCATACAGTAACTCCACCCCCAGTTCGTTGATGATCTGCATATCCCGATCGAAGGTTTCCAGCACCGCATCGATGATCGCCCCTTCACCGGTATCGGTATCGATCAGCAGGTAGGTATAGGTACAGCTTTCACGATCGAATAACTGTTTTACAGTCAGTTGGGGTGTGGTCATGTTGATTTTGTTCCTGGGTAAGCGAGGCTAGTGTAATTTTTACAATTGACGATGGCAAATGACAATGGCAATTTGGGGAGGTTCGGATATTATTCCTGTACATGAATCCAGATGAAATTATCGGCCAGCTAGAATTGGACCCGGCAGCAGTCGCACTGCTGATTATCGGGATTGCTATCGTTTTGATTTTACTCGTCACTCGTAAGCGCTTGCAGCTACACATCGGTGAATGGCGGATTCAACGTTGCCTTAAACGAATTGGCTGCGACCAAATCCGCAATTTTATTTGCCCTGACGGTCTCGATGGTTATTACACCATCGACCGGCTTGCCCTGGTTCAGGATGCGATCCTGCTGATTGCCTACAAACCGTACGGCGGCAATATTTACTGCGCCGAACGTATTGCCGAATGGACCCAGGTAATTGGGAAAAAGAGCTTCAAATTTGAAAATCCGTTGTTTGAGCTGGAAAATCAGCTCACTGCCTTGAAATTACTGGCCGGCGGGATGCCGGTACATGGATTTCTTTTCTTCAATCACAGTGCTGCATTTCCCAAGGGTCATCCGCAAGTGGTCCTGAATCCAGACAATATTCCGGATCGCTATCTCGGCGCAAACTGCAACCCGGTAAACCCGCAGGTTCAGGCTGCATGGGAACAGTTGAAAGCACAGCAGAAACAGCCCCGAGCGAATACCCGGGCAAGTGTTAAAACTTGAAATGTCCGCATAGAAGGCCCAGAATGCTAGCGTTGTATGAAGGGGTTCGAGCTCATAACTCCTGACCACTATAAAAATATAATCAAGCAACATCCTTACTAACGGAGAGAATCAGCAATGAAACGTCGTGATCTACTTAAAGGTGGCGTTGCCGCCGCCCTCGCCACCGGAGCTGCAGCTGTTTCAGCACCGGCGATAGCTGCAAAACAAATCGAAATTACCATGGTATCCACCTGGCCGCGTGATTTTCCGGGCCTCGGCACGGGAGCACAGCGCTTTGCCGAACGCCTGACCGCAATGACTGATGGCCGCATCAAGGTTAACTATTTTGCTGCCGGGGAACGGGTCAAGGCTTTTGACTCTTTTGACGAAGTCGCTTCGGGTAATGCGCAGATGTACCATGCCGCGGATTACTACTGGAAAGGCAAGCATCCGGGCTGGGCCTACTTTACGGCGGTTCCGTTCGGCATGACCTACACCGAAATCAACGCCTGGATGCAATTTGGCGGCGGACAGGAATTGTGGGATGAGCTCGCAGCCGGCTATGGCCTGAAGTGCCTGCCCTGCGGTAATACCGGCGTACAGATGGGAGGCTGGTTCCGTAAGGAAATGCGCTCCGCTGCTGACTTCAAGGGCCTGAAAATGCGTATGCCTGGTCTCGGCGGCGACGTCATCGCCAAACTCGGGGCGTCACCGGTATCACTGCCGGGTGGTCAGATTTATGAAAACCTGGTTTCCGGCGCGATCGATGCAACCGAGTGGGTAGGTCCCTGGAATGACAGTTTCATGAAGTTTTACGAAGCCGCCAAGTTTTATTACTACCCGGGCATGCACGAACCGGCGGCACAGTTGTCGGTCGGTATCAACAAGAAGTTCTGGGATGGCCTGAGCAAGTCCGACCAGATTATTGTAAAGGCCGCGGCTGAAATGGAAAATTCAGTCATGATGTCGGAATACAACGCCAAGAACGGAGCTTCACTGGCAAAACTGATTTCCGATCAGGGCGTTAAACTGAGGAGTTTCAACGATGACATTTACGACAGCTTCGGTGACGCCGCTGCCGAAGTGTTTGAAGAAGTTCAGCAACACAGCGCGATGGCGAAGAAGATTCATCAAAGCTTCCTCGCATCGCGGGACGAAGTGGGTGCATGGGCCAAGATTTCCGATCAGGCCTACGTTGCACAACGTAACCGGGTACTAGGACTCTAGGACTGGAACTGCTGTGAAATTGAAACGGAGTCTGCGGACTCCGTTTTCTTTCGTCCGTGTTTTGACTGCATGATGATAAAAGAAAATATTCCACTGATTACGCGTAGCTTTGCTTACGTCATGGTCAGTGGAATATTCCTCTACCTGATCAACAACTACCTGGTTTACTGGCAGGACATGCCAGGAAGTTACGCATTATTCTCTCACTACGGCTGGCTAGGCTTTGAAGTCGAAGCGCTCGCTGATGAGCAGATTAGCCAGGGCTGGATCCAGGTTATCGGTTACCTGCTGGTGTTACTGGGCAGCGTGGCTTACGTGGTTAAAACCGGTTCACGCACGCTCATCCAGGAAAGCATTCGCCTGTCGGCGATTTCTGCTTACATAGTTCGTTTCGCCTTCTGGTCGGTAACCCTGGTAGGTTCGATCGATATGCTGATCTCCTTTCTGCGCGTCGAAAGCCTGCTTGAGCCGATCGTCGGCGAATGGCTGACCCAGCAACTGGGGCGTCCCATATTTCGCGGCACCTATGTGCATTATCCATTAATCGTGATTTCGCTATTCGCCGCCGCCTGGCTGCGTCATATCAGCTTTACCTGGCTCGCGTTGATGTGTGTGCTGTCTGAATTCCTGATCGTAGTTACCCGTTTCGTATTTTCATACGAGCAGGCTTACATGGGCGATGTCGTGCGTTTCTGGTACGCGGCATTGTTTTTGTTTGCCAGCGCTTCGACGCTGGCACAGGAAGGACATGTGCGCGTAGACGTGCTCTACGCCGGATTTAAACGGCGGCGCAAGGCTTTTTTCGATTCGATCGGCTGTGTTTTTCTAGGCATGCCCGTTTGCTGGATAATTTTGATGCAGGGCATGGGGGGGCGCGGTAACAGCATAAATAGCCCGCTGCTCAGCTTTGAAGTTTCGCAGAGCGGATACGGCATGTACGTCAAATACATTATGGCCGGCTTCCTGATCATATTCTCGGTCACGATGCTGATTCAATTCGTCAGCTTCCTGCTTTACAACGTCAGTCAGCTGCTCGACCGTCACGGCGCTGAAGATCAGCCGACTTATAGCCAGCTGGTCAAGGAGAATAACACCTAGACATGGAGCTATATTTCCTCGTCCTGCTGATTGCGATCATGGTATTCGCCCTGACCTCGGGTTTTCCGGTTGCATTCGCCCTGCCCGGTTCGGCGATAGCTGCCATCGCCATTGCGGCCTTTTGTGGCTGGATCTTCGAGGGCAACGTCGATGCTTATTTTGTGCTCGGCGGACCTAATCAATGGCTTAGTGCCGGTGTCACCAATTATCGAAGTCTGTACTGGGTTGTCGAGCGCGATACCCTTATTGCTATCCCGCTATTTATTTTCATGGGGATCATGCTGCAACGCTCGCGGATTGCGGAAGATTTACTGGTAGCGATGGCGCAGTTGTTTGGACCGATACCCGGGGGATTGGGGATTTCGGTCGTGTTCGTCGGTGCTTTGCTGGCCGCCACAACCGGTATTGTCGGAGCTACGGTTATCGCCATGGGCCTGATTTCATTGCCGGCGATGCTGCGTAATAATTATTCCAAGTCGCTGGCCTGCGGCACCATTTGTGCGTCAGGCACGCTCGGGCAGATTATTCCTCCCTCGATCGTACTGATTATTCTCGCGGACCAGTTATCGAGCGCCGCGGATCAGGCCGCGATCACGCGCAAGGCGGAGTACAAGGAAGCAACCGGGGAGTTTTCAATGCCGGGAGACTTCGATGTGGTTACCGCCAGCGCAGGCGATATGTTCATGGGCGCCTTCCTGCCCGGCATGATCCTGGTCGGGCTTTACATGCTTTATATCCTTGTTTCTGCATTGATCAAACCCGAGATTGCACCTCCCGTGCCGTTCGCAGGTAAGTACGATCATAGATTTGTTATCAAGGTATTGCTCGCGCTGGTACCACCGCTGGCGTTGATATTCATAGTACTGGGTTCGATTATTCTCGGTGTTGCAACGGTAAACCAGGCCGGTGCGATCGGTGCGATCGGTGCCATGGTGATGGGTAGTTACCGGTTAATGGAAGGCAAGCCACGCGCTTACTACCCGGCTATCCTGAGCATTGGTTCCGTTATTGCGATTATCATCCTGCTCAATCTATTCGATCTCAATATCAAGAATATCCAGTCCAGTCACGACGCTCTCGGCATTGTCCTCGCTGCTCTCGCGGCGATGATCCTGATTGGCTCGATCGGCTGGGCCACCTGGCGAGCGTTCAAACTGGAAGACACCTTGCGCGGTGTAATGCTGGACACCGCCAAGACCACGTCAATGGTTTTCATCATCCTGCTGGGTGCCGCGATGCTGACCTCGGCATTTCGCGGGTTTGGCGGCGAAGAGCTGGTGAAAGATCATTTGACTGCACTGCCTGGCGGTTTCTGGACCCAGTTCATCGTTGTCATGGCGGTAATTTTCTTCCTCGGTTTCTTCCTCGACTTTCTCGAAATCGCGGTCGTAGTAGTACCGATTGTCGCTCCTATCCTGTTGGCTGATCCGAGCGCAAATGTCACCGCGGTCTGGTTCGGAGTCATGGTCGGATTGAATATTCAGACATCGTTCCTGACCCCGCCGTTTGGGTTCGCGCTATTCTATCTGCGCGGTGTTGCGCCCAAGAATGTGCGTACTATGCATATCTACAAGGGCGCGGTGGCATTTATCATCCTCCAGCTTTCAGGCCTCGCGATCGCAGGTATGTTCCCGAGTCTGATTAACTATCTGCCGAATAAAACTCACCTGGTATCGGAGACTGCGCCACCGCCAAGTAATCCGAAACTCCAGGAGTGCCTGGAAAACTACCTGTTCGTTGATTACGACAACAATAAAGTACAGCTTGAACAGAGTATCGAGCGGGTTAAGACAGCGCAACTTAGCTACCTGCCTGATGAGTACCAGGAGCGCCTGAATGATAGTTACAGGCAGGCCGGAGCTACCTTCGATCTGATCGAGGAGGTTCGGACTAGTAGCAAGGCGATGCAGGACTATTCGCCTGGCTATCGCCAACAACATGTCGAGGTACGCCGGATTCAGAAAACCGTGCGCCGGCTTAAGCGTGAAATCGAGGAGCTGGAGCAACAACGTCAGCGAACGATTTCGGCTGACAATGTTGATCAACAGCGGGTCGAGAAAATACTAGGGGAAAGCGCGGTACTTGAGTCAGAAATCATATCGCTGGAAAAAGGCATCCCCGAGAGCTGGATCGAGGCGCGCGCCAAATTCGAAGCGCTAGCCAAGGCCGAGAATTCCGCGCGACGGAAATATCGGCAAAATGCAGATGACAGCTACGGCATGATTGTCACCATGCGCCAAATACTTTCAGAAATAGATACTCTCGTCGCATTGCAGAATCGTTTCGATCCACTACTCGACCTGGTGCAGCAGCAATCCCCTGCTGATGGACTCGAAGCGGTTAAAGCCCTGGGCAATGAGATTGATCTGCTAACCGAGACTCACCGTATCAATGCAAAACTGACTCGCGCCAAGCGGGTCTTGCGAGGTAATACGCCTGACAAGGAGAAAGCCATCGCTGAAATCATGCTTGCCGCTGAGATTATGCAAACCGAAATTGAATGGCGTCAACGGGCGAGTGATGAACTCGCCAACGATCTCAAGCAGTACGACCAGGCGATCGCCAGCACTATTGGCATGCGCATGCAGGAACGCCTTACTTCAGATCAGGCCGAGTCGATTGCAGGCTGCCTCGCCGTGCACAAAGATATCTCACTTTATTTTTAACTGAAAATGCCACAAGCAGACTTGATCTATCGCATCGTCGCGATAATTTTCCCTGTCTTCAGCATTGTTGTTATCGGTTACCTGTACGCGCGCTACCGTAGCGAAACCGACATGTCGTCGGGTAATCACATCAACATGGATGTGTTCATTCCGGCCCTGATCTTCGATACCTTGTCGGCCAGCGATTATGCGTTATCCGACTACCTGTACCTCACCCTGGGCGGTGCAGTCGTAGTGCTTGGTTCGGCAATCATCGCCTGGCCTGCAGCAAGGCTGATGGGTTATCAATGGAAGACGTTTGTGCCGCCGATGATGTTCAATAACTCGGGTAATATGGGGGTGCCGCTAATCATTCTAACCTTTGGCGCCGCCGCTTTACCGGCTGCTGTCTTATTGTTCGCGATCGAAAACTTCCTCCATTTTCTGTTGGGCCAGCAAATGATCACCCAACGCTGGTCGATCAAGGTGGTCTTCAGGAACCCGATGATCATTGCAACCATTCTAGGCATCGGCGTGTCTGTATTGCAGCTGACGATACCGGAGTTTTTACGCCTGCCGATTCATATGCTCGGACAGGTTTCAATTCCACTACTACTTTTCTCGCTTGGCGTACGCATGCTGGCGATCGACTTCAAGGATTGGCAGATCGGGGCTGTGGGGGCGTTGATTTGCCCGGTTAGTGGAATTATTGTCGCCTTGCTGTTTCTTCAGCTTGTCGACTTGCCATCCGAGCAGGTTCCCATACTGTTGTTGTTTAGCGCCCTGCCCCCCGCGATACTCAACTTCCTCGTCGCCGAACGTTTCAACCAGGAGCCACAAAAGGTTGCTTCGATCGTATTGATCGCGAACTTCGCCAGCATCATGGTGATACCCGTTGTGCTATGGGTAATTCTTTGAATGGCTACAACCCGGCAAGCCCTTTGATCTTATCGCCGATAGCGAGGTCGTGGTTGTAATCGCCGAGTTCGAGAATGAAACGCGCGGCTCGTGGTGCCGAGTATACGGGACATGGGGAGCTACTGCAGGGTTCCAGGCGTTGCGCGCTGATTACCGTAAACTCATCGTCGATCCAGAACACACGTAAGGCTATGCGCATATTCTTCATCCAGATGCGATGATCCCCCGGTCGTGAATACACCAGTAACAAGCCTTGTCTTGAATCAAGTTGTTGACGATACATCAAGCCCTGGCGTCGTTGCGCCGGAGTGACGGCGAGCTCGACCTGGTAAGCAGATTGCCCTACTCCAAGTTCGACTATCTCGCCCGCTACGGTGTTGCCCGGTAACAGGCAAGACCATAGCAAAACCGCAACTACGAACGATCGATTTGCGATATTTCCGCTAAACATGTGCAAAAGTGAATTATTTACTGTCATTGATCACGCTTCATCCAATCTATTAATAAAATACCCTAATAACTTGATTATATTGAAAAATTAACTATATACACTGATTCTGTTTAGTGACGCAGTTCATATAATAACAATGAGAAAAGCGACATAAGTTATTGATATTGTTACCATGTCGCTCCTGTCAAAATCAATGTGGGGTGAAAAAATTGATTTCAAGTACAGATAGTAAAACCGATATACCAAAGGACTCAAACATAGAACCATACGAGAACGCCCGTCGACTGAGCATTCTTCGACGGCAACGTAAGGTACTAATCGTCGATGATGAATCCACTGGACGGACGATCCTCGCCAAAATAATTCAGCAAGCCGAAGAAGATGTCAGTGTCGACTCGTTCGATAAACCACTCGAGGCATTGCAATGGTTAGATCACAACCATCCTGATTTAATTATTACCGATTATCGCATGCCGGAAATAAACGGGGTCGAGTTAATCAAACAGATCCGCAACAAGCCGGCCTGTCAGGATATACCGATAATGATGATTACCGTGGTGAGTGAAAAATCGGTGCGTTACGACGCGCTAGAGGCCGGCGCCACCGCCTTCCTCACCAGACCGATTGATCAGATTGAATGCCGCACCAGTTGTCGCAACCTGCTCAAGTTACATGAGCAGCAATCCATTATTCAGGACCGGGCTGACTGGTTGGCACGCCAGGTCGAAGTCGCAACCCAGCAAATCGTTTCACGTGAGCACGAAACCTTGTTGCGGCTCGCAAAAGCGGGCGAATATCGCGACGAAATCACCGGCAATCATGTGGTACGCATGGCGAGGTATGCACGTGAGATAGCCGAAGCCCTGGGACTCAGTGAAAAAGAATGCGATGAAATAGAATATGCCGCACCCATGCATGATATCGGTAAAATAGGCATCCAGGACACCATTCTGCTCAAGCCCGGCAAATTCGAACAGCAGGAATGGATGATGATGCAGCAACATACGATTATCGGTCATTCGATCCTGTCCAATAGTCAGTCACGCTATATCCAGACTGGCTCGATCATTGCGCTTAATCATCATGAACGCTTTGATGGCAGCGGGTATCCAAACGGCATTTCCGGTAAAGATATTCCGCTAGTTGCTCGCATAGTCTCTGTGGCCGATGTCTACGACGCCCTGGTGTCTACAAGACCGTATAAACAACCATGGGATGTCAAGGATGCGCAGGACTATCTGCACAAGCATGCAGGTACGCAATTCGATCCGATTTGTGTTGAAGCCTTTTTTGAGCGACTGGACAACATTACCAGCATCCAAAAAACATTTAGCGATGGCTAACCGCCGACGAATATTTTCCGAATGGCATCTTCCAATACCAATGCCAGTTTCCTGAATCGTCTAAACAAAAGACTTAAAGGAACTGGGGACTCGGAACCCGAGCAATCCAAATTAAGGCTTGCGATAGGTTTCATTGTACTGATCTATATTTGTATTCCGTGGAGCGGCGAAGAAGATTTTATCGATCTTGTTTCATCACTTGCGGGACTCATAGTTATTTTGTACTACTCCAGTGCTGTGGCGATTTTTGCCGCCCTGGTTATCAATCCGGTACCTTCGCAGATTAGACGAGTGTGCGGCGCAGCCCTCGACATGGGCTCGCTCTCAATTCTCATGTTCCATACCGGAGCAGAAGTAGTACCGCTTTTTTTAATTTACCTCTGGGTTATTCTCGGTAACGGTTTCCGCTTCGGACTGACGAACCTGTACATCTCTCAGGCAATTGCGATCATTGGTTTTTCATTCGTCATCGTATGGGGTGAATTCTGGCAAGAACATCAAAGTTTCGGTATCAGTTTGTTGCTAATGCTCGCTCTCTTACCTCTATACGCCGCATTTCTAATCAAAAAGTTACAGGCCGCAATTAACATGGCCAAACAGGCAAACGAAGCAAAAAGTCGTTTTCTTGCCAATATGTCACATGAGCTCAGAACACCATTGAATGGCGTTATCGGTATGGGTGATCTGTTGCGTGAAACCAAATTAAGCTACGAACAAAAAGAACTCGTTAACACCATGCACAGTTCGGCCAACACCCTGCTCGAGCTTATAGAAAACGTACTGGATATTGCCAAGATCGAATCGGGTAAAATACTGATCGAATCCAAGGATTTCGACCTGCATGGTCTGATCAATTCAGTTATATACATGCTTTCACCAATGGGCAAAAAGAAGGATCTGACCATTTCATGTACTTTCGATCCTGAGACTCCCTTCGCGCTTAAAGGAGATCAACAGCATTTGCGTCAGGTTTTGATAAACCTGGTCAACAATGCAATTAAATTCACTGATAAAGGATCGGTGATACTCTCGGTAAGGCTAGTCGGAGGGACCGAGTCGACTCCACGAATCAGATTTGAAATCACCGATACAGGTATTGGAATCGCCGAAGAAGCAATAGACAGGATCTTCGAGGATTTTACTCAGGCTGATACGGGCATCAGCCGATCATTTGGCGGGACCGGACTCGGAACTACTATTTCAAAAGAATTAGTGGATTTAATGGACGGTGAAATCGGAGTTATAAGTGCGATTGATAAGGGTTCAACCTTCTGGTTCGAGATCCCTTTTCTCGCCAGCACAAATCCCGAAACGAGTATTTCAGAGAACCATGTCCTGCTATTAGCGGGAGAAGATACCGCCAATGTCATCAGGCCTTCACTGAAATACTGGCAGGTCGACTTTGACTGGGTCAGGACATCGACCCGTGCGATCTCACAAATGATCCAGACCAGCGACGAAGGTCATCCCTATGAAACTATCGTCGTTGACCAGTCCTGCCTGTTAGATATCAATGCCGTGCAGTTTGCGCAAATGGTTCAATCCGAAGGCTTGCTCGAGAATACCTCGATGGTGTTGATAAATTCATCTGACACCATGATCGATGCTAATAATTCACATCGCTATTACATTTCGGCAATTTCGCATCCGGAAGAAAAGCGGCTCTTGTTTAATGCACTCCATGCCGCGCAAAGTGTTAATTTAAGTGATACCAAGATTGTTACGATGGCAGAACACTATGCCAAGCAGGCAGGTGCCGCGGGCCTGAATATACTCGTCGCGGAAGACAACCTGGTAAATCAGCAGGTTATCGAAGGCATTTTACGCCACGCAGGTCACAACGTTCGTATCGCCAGTACCGGTGATAATGCGCTCGATATCCTGAGTGATGATCTCGACAAAATAGACATGCTTATACTGGATATGAACATGCCAGAAATATCTGGGGTTGAGGTTGTTAAATCACTTCGTTTCATGGATACCAGCGGCCGGCTACCCGTCATCATGTTAACCGCCGATGCAACGACCGAAGCCAGGGAGGCTTCGTTAAATGCGGGCGCAAATCGCTTCCTGACCAAGCCCGTCGACGCCCGTGGACTGCTCGAATGCATAGCTTCACTGTCAAAGAATATTCGTAAAGCTAAAGCAAGTAAGCCAACAACGCAGCATGGGTCTCGACGGCATTTAAAGAGTAACTTCGTCGAATCCGAATGGTATGACAATATCGTCTTG
>Ga0316187_10003797_pt1 | contig 13120 bp, 11 predicted proteins | sample CroRivburrow1_MG_FD_204927 | JGI IMG/M metagenome (GOLD analysis project Ga0316187, IMG submission 204927) | Coastal sediment microbial communities from Maine, United States - Cross River worm burrow 1 | ecosystem: Environmental > Aquatic > Marine > Coastal > Sediment | place: USA: Maine...
CAGACTGGAGATATTTTATGATGGCTGTAACCATCTTTGTAGTGGCCATTCCAGTAGTTAAATATTATCTGCCATTCTTCAGGCGATTGAATGTCACTACAGCCTATGAATATCTTGAAAGAAGATTCAATCATACTACAAGGATACTTGCCAGTGGTATTTTTATTGTTTTCATGGTGGCCAGGACGGCGCTGGTATTGTTTCTACCATCACTGGCGTTGACTACTGTGACTGGGATTGATATCTATATTTGTATCATCTTAATGGGAATAATCACAATTATTTACTGCACAATGGGCGGAGTGGAAGCTGTGATATGGGGAGATGTGATACAGGGATTTGTTTTAATGGCCGGAGCAATTCTGGCTGTGGTTTTTCTAATTCATGACACCGAAGGTGGTTTGCAAAGATTGATTAATATTACCGTTGATTATGATAAAATGCGGACTTTCAATATGGCCTTCAGTTTCACGAGCGCAACTTTCTGGGTTGTATTATTGGGTGGGTTGGCCAACAATCTGATATCCTACAGCAGCGATCAGACGGTGATACAAAGATATCTGACAACCCCTGATGAAAGGTCAGCAGGAGGGAGTATTATTATGAATGGCATACTGAGTATTCTGGTATCATTGGTTTTTTACTTTATTGGCACAGCTTTGTTTGCCTTTTACAAAACCAATCCTGAGCAATTGAACATCTCTATGAGTAACCCAGATTCTATATTCCCCCATTTTATAATGACAAAAATTCCTCAGGGGATTGCTGGAATTATGATCGCAGCCATATTCGCAGCGACAATGTCTACCGTGTCTTCAAGTATAAACTCCCTCTCTACTGCTTTCACAACTGACTTCTATCAAAGATGGATAAAAAATAAGTCGGATCAGCATTTCCTCAAAGTAGCCAGGTTAGCGGGTATCATTTTTGGAAGTATTGGAGTAGGCTTGGCGCTTTTGATGGCCATGTGGAACATTCTCTCCCTGTTTGATTATTTTAATTACATTCTGGGATTACTGGCCAGTGGACTTGGTGGATTGTTCTTTATGGGAATTTTTATTCCAAGAATTAAAGCCAATGCAGCAGTAGCCGGATTTTTAGGTGGTTTCTTAACAGTCCTGGTCGTGAAAACACAAACAGATATTCATTTGATGTTGTATGGTTTTATTGGTATGATAAGTTCCATTTGCATTGGCTTATTGTTTAGTTATATATTACCGGGAAAATATAAATCTCTAAGTGGTCTGACAATCAAAGCTTTAAAATCTGACCTATGAAGAAAGAAGAAATAATCACATATTTATCAATATACCGTAAAGGATTACTGGAGGATAATATCCCATTCTGGCTAAAATATTGCATAGATAAAGAATATGGTGGATTTATGACTTCGCTGGATTATGATGGTACGGTAATCGATACTGATAAGGGAGTTTGGCAGCAAGGCAGATTCACCTGGATGCTGGCAACACTATACAATGAAGTGGAAAAAAGGAACGAATGGCTTGACCTGGCGATTCATGGGGCTGATTTTCTTGAGAAACACTGCATGGATGCTGATGGTCGAATGTTCTTTCTAGTGAACCGGCAGGGATATCCTGTTCGTAGAAGGCGATACGTTTTTTCAGAAACCTTTGCGAGTATCGCTTTTGCAGCATTATATAAAGCCACTGGAGTAGAAAAGTACAAACAAATGGCCCTTACTCTTTATAATGTATTTTTTAAACATTTAAGTACACCCGGCCTGATTGAACCAAAATACATGGAGAACCGGCCTTTAAAAGGTATGGGATATCCCATGATTGGCATAGTAACAGCACAGGAACTCAGGAATAGTCTGGGAGATTCTTCTTTTACGAAATATATAGACGGATGGATCAATGAAATCAGGACGGATTTCATGAAAGACGAATTTAAAGCGGTATTGGAAACAGTTGGGCCGAATGGTGAATTTATTGATCATTTTGAAGGCAGAACACTAAATCCGGGGCATGCTATTGAAGGATCATGGTTTATACTCCAGGAAGCCGGAATCAGGAATAATGACCCTGAACTTATCAAAATGGGAACTACAATGCTCGATTGGATGTGGGATATTGGATGGGATAAGGAATTTGGAGGAATTTTTTATTTCAGGGATGTCAAAGGTCTGCCAGTTCAGGAATACTGGCATGATATGAAGTTCTGGTGGCCCAATTGTGAAACCATAATTGCTACCCTGATGGCCTATGCATTAACACATAATGCAAAATATGCAGGTTGGCATAAATTAGTACATGATTGGAGTTTCCGGCATTTCCCGGATAAGGCTCATGGTGAATGGTTTGGCTATCTACATCGGGATGGAAGTATTTCAAGTACATTAAAGGGTAATATCTGGAAAGGACCATTCCATGTGCCCAGAATGTTCCTCAAAACATGGAAGACCCTGGAACAATTGAAAACTCAATAAATTTATTATTCCACATAATAAAAGCATTCCAGATTATAATCTCAATAAAGTTTGAAATTCTTGAATATTGAGGAAGATTAATTTGATTTTATAATTCAGCTATTCCATTTATCTATCTTGAATTATCCCGTTTACATATGAAACAGCCGGTGGCGTTATAGTTTTTAGGCTTTATAATAGAATAATCTCAAAATATTCTGATGACGATAAATTTTAATCCTCATGAACTTACAGGTATAACTATTCTATAAAAACAGGAAAATATGTAAATTATCATGCGTAATTGGAGAAGAAAGGTAACGGCAGCGTCAGATAATTATATGAATGTTATGAGGATGACACCGAGAGAACGTATAAATACAGCAATGAAACTTCAGCATCCGGATCGGGTGCCCCTTATGTGCCAGTTCAGCATTGGTTTCATCAATCAGCAGTTAAAAGGATCCGGTATCAGTCCAATGCAAGTTTGGCTCGATCCTTATAAATATGCAGAAGGTTTGATGATCCTTCGTGACCGTTTCAAATTCGACGGAATCCTCGTTTCTCTCCATGGTCAGGATGAAAACTGGCGTTCCACGACCCAACATTTAGAGCGGATAAATGGGATAGAGGTTGCCACTTTTAATAACAGAAAAGAATCTTATCCTGATGATGACCTGCCCTATGCAGAATTTTTCCATACCAGGATTCATGATATTAATGAGTTACGTATTCAGGATATATCAGATCAGATCACATACATTCCTGCCTCAAAGGATTGTTACGCCTATATTGATCAAGCGAATCCATATCTGGTTTTTGATATAATCGATGAGCAAATTAGAGGGTCTTGTGCGATACACGGAGAAGTCACTTCCCCATTTGATTATTTGCTTGATATGTTCGGATATGAAAACGCCCTGATCGCATTACTTTCTGATCCGGATAAATGTAAAAAGATCCTTCAACGGTTCACGGATGGCTTATTGCGCTTAATTGATGGTATGTGCAGGAAAAATATTGATGCCGTGAAGATATCTTCTCCTTTTGTTGGAATGGGTTTCATCTCACCAGGGCAATATCTTGAATTTGAACAACCTTATATCAGGCAGCTTACGGATGCCATAAGCAAGCATAAGAAATATTCATACATCCATACCTGTGGACTGATCAATGACCGGCTGGAGTTCATGAGGGATACCCGGCCCAATGGATTGGAGTGTCTCGATCCACCTCCAATTGGCAATGTTGAACTACAGGATGCTTTTGACAGAATCGGAAAAGAGCTGTTCATCAAAGGCAATATCGATCCTGTGAATACACTATTTAAAGGTTCAAAGGATGTTGTGAAAATGGATGTGGCAGCAAGACTGAAAACAGGAATGAAGAATCCGGGATTTATCCTGAGTAGTGCATGTTCCATTGCACCAAAAACACCCGCTGAGAATGTCCTGTTGCTAAGCTCGTTTATTGAAAAATATGGCTACTACTAATCAATAACTTATGGGAATATCAATTAATCCTTTTCGGTTCATACCAGACCAAAGCCCTGGAACTTTTGTCCGTAATGTTCCTCCTGACCTGGAAGGCCAGAGAATTACTGAAAGCTTTATAAATATAATATTCCTTATAGGAAAAGCTTTCCCCAGTATAATCTTGATAAAGATTGAAAATCTTTTATATTGAGGAAAAATAAAGGTGTTTTTTAAATTATATTTTTTCAGACATGGATCATACCTTTATGGGGATTGAAATCGGCGGAACTAAAATCCAGGTTTTCTTAACAGATGTTAGTCAGAATATTATTGAACGTGACAAATTTTTTGTTGAGGATAAAGAGGCTGGTTTTATCATGGCAAATCTTGAAGAAAGGCTAAATAATATCCTTCAAAAATACAATGTGGATGCTATTGGTGTTGGTTTTGGTGGACCCATTGACTATCAATCCGGTGTAGTTAAAACCTCACATCATATAGATGGCTGGAGTAATTTTCCGCTGGCTAAATGGCTTTCTGATTTCGCTGGTATTCCAGTATCGGTTGACAATGACGCAAATACCGCAGCCCTTGCGGAAGCCTGGCAGGGAGCTGGAAGAGGTTTTTCAAGGGTATTTTATATTACTATGGGAAGCGGGGTAGGAGGAGGTATGATCATAGATGGTAAAATATACCATGGTAATAAGCCCACAGAGGTGGAGATAGGACACATTCGATTGGATAAATCAGGAGCAATCCTTGAAGATAGTTGTTCAGGGTGGTCCGTGGATAAAAAAATTAGAAATTATATACGTGAAAATCCTGATAGTATAATTTCTGGTTTGGTCGGTTCTGAGAAAGCAGGAGAAGCTAAGCATTTGGTCGATGCAATTGTTCGTGGCGATAAAGGTGCAAAACAGCTTTTAGAGGAAACGGCTGACGATTTTGCTTTTGGCTTATCTCATGCAGTACACCTGTTTAATCCGGAAATCGTTATCCTTGGAGGAGGATTGTCATTTCTTGGATATACCTACATCAACCTGATAAAAGATAAACTAAGTGGCTATATAATGAAAGCCATGAGCCCACCTGAAGTCCTGCCTTCAGAGTTAAAGGAAGACGTTGTTTGTTTAGGTGCTTCATTATTGGCTAAGGAAAGGTTTTTAAGTTTAAAACTATAATGTAATGTTAAAGAAATGGATGGAAGACTATATGTCTGATTATAAGAAGGCTGTTGAAAATATCCCTCTTGATTCCGTATACAAATTAATTGAAAGATTTGCCAGAGCAAATACTGAAAGAAAACAGATTTTTGTTTTTGGGAATGGCGGCAGTGCGGCCAATGCCTCACACTTTGTTAATGATATGGCCAAAAGTGCTTCAGATGTATTGCCGGATAGATTTAAATGCTTGTCATTGAATGAACATATGAGTTTGATTACGGCAATAAGTAACGATTATGCTTACAAAGATATATTCAGAAGGCAAATGGAGAATTTTGCTAATAAGGATGACCTGTTATTGACCCTAAGTGTAAGTGGGGATTCTCCAAATCTTGTAGAAGCTGTAGATTGGGCGAATAAAAATGGATTGCACACAATCGCTTTTTTAGGGGGAAAAAGAGGCAGATTAGCTGATTTGGCCAGAGAAAGTATCGTTGTGGATTCAATTCATTACGGACATGTTGAGGATATCCATATGTTGATATGTCACATGATCATTTATGCTTTTATGGAAAACCCCGGTATCGTTAATTCTAATTGAAAAGATATAAACTAAATCCATTCTCTTAGCAATCACTAAAGCAATAATAGAATTCCAGTACTTTATGAAATTCGCCACCATTGACTTCATTATTTTTTTCGGTTATGTAATCCTTGTTACAGGTGTCGCGCTTTATGTATCCAGAACCAAAAAAGGAATAAAAAAAACATCAAAAGAATATTTCTTAGCCGATAAATCACTGCCCTGGTGGGCCGTAGGGGCTTCTCTAATTGCTGCGAATATATCTGCGGAACAATTTATCGGTGTATCCGGATCCGGATATGCCATTGGTCTGGCCATGGCCAGTTATGAATGGACAGCCGCGATCGCTTTGATTGTTATTGGCAAATATTTTCTCCCGATTTTCCTGAAGAAGAATATTTATACAATGCCGCAATTTCTGGAGCAAAGGTTTGATAATCGGGTTAGGACAATACTGGCGGTATTCTGGATACTGCTGTACATTTTTGTTTACCTTACTTCGGTAGCATATCTTGGAGCGCTTTTCCTTCAGACAGTTTTCGGCATTAAACTAATTTATGGGATATTCCTTTTAGCGGCTTTTGCTGCATTTTATTCAATCTATGGTGGATTGCAGGCTGTTGCCTGGACAGATGTTATACAAGTGGTATTTCTGGTTGGCGGTGGTATCCTGACTACATTTCTGGCATTGCATCATTTTTCCGGAGGAGCTGATTTTTTCAGCGGGCTTACCATGCTCATCGATAAGGTCCCTGATAAATTCCATATGATCATCGAGAAAGGAACCCTGATGATCCCTGATGGTAAGGGGGGGGTAAAAGATGCCTGGATGGACCTCCCTGGATTAAGTGTTTTGATAGGAGGACTTTGGATCGGTCATTTCGCGTATTGGGGCTGCAATCAATATGTTACACAAAAAGCTTTGGCAGCAAAAAGCTTAAAGGAAGCCCAGAAAGGACTAATTTTTGCAGGATATCTAAAGGTACTCATGCCATTAATTGTCGTGATACCAGGTATTATTGCTTTTGCACTGAATGCTGACCTCGCAAAATCCGATGAAGCCTATCCCTGGTTGCTTCAGAACTTCGTTCCCGTAGGATTCCGTGGGGCAGCGGCAGCAGCTTTGGTGGCGGCCATTGTATCTTCACTTGGTTCAATGGTCAATAGCACAGCCACTATATTTACCATGGATATTTATAAACCATTCATCAATCCCAAAGTTGTTGACAGTAAGCTTGTACTAGTCGGCCGGCTTTCTGGTTTAGCTGCCCTATGTATAGCCGTATTGACAGCTAAACCTCTATTGGGGGACCTTGACCAGGCATTTCAATACATTCAGGAGTACACCGGTTTTACAACACCGGCTATTTTTGCCATATTTATCTTCGGTTTGTTCTGGAAACGTACCAGGCCCAATTCTGTGCTCTGGGCAGCGATCCTATCTATCCCGCTTTCAATTGCCTTTAAAATTCTGTTACCTGGATTGCCTTTTATGAACAGATGGGTAGTTGTATTTATAATTCTGGCAGCTGTCATTATTATCATCAGCCTGCTGGAATCTTCCGAAGATGATCCAAAAGGGATTCAGATTGACAGTAAACTTTTTTACACCAGTAATGGATTCAATATAGGTGCCGTTGGGATTTTAACGCTCCTCGCCGTTTTATATATCCTTTTCTGGTAATTGATTTCCGTTCGACAAATCATCAATACCCTAAGTTGGTATTGTATGGGATCTCCATCAGGTGGATAATTCACGCAGTAAGGTTGGAATCCCTTACAGATCTTTGACAATGGACTTTAAATTAAATTCAGTCTATTGTCCAGTATCGGTATCATTACGGTTGTCAACATATCCTACTGGCGCCTCGCAGGCCTGGAGCGGTTGTGAAGGATCTCCTAATCCATCTCCATCCTCATCCCTGTAGAATGTCTGAACATCGCATGTTCCGGCCTTTATGGTTTGATCCATGGCACGCATTAAGGACAAATCACTTCGCAAAGTATCACATGATATTTCCCAGATCATAACACCTCCCAGTTTTTCTTTCGCCATTTGGGTCTTTCTGACGATCATCGGGATTCCATTATAATACCTCATACCTGTAGAATCGTGGTAGGCTAATTCTGCTTCGTCTTTGATAATTTCTTTGTAATTGATATATCTGGCAGGCGGTGTAAAGTCAAATCCATAAAAGGGAAGCCCAAGTATAATCTTTTCCATAGGTATCTTTCTTACTTCATTCCAATATTTTACCGCATCCACAGCATAAGAATAAGGAGAATGTGGGCCAATCGCATTAGGCCTCCATATTCCTGTTTTATCATAGACCATAACATTGATAAAATCATAAGCAAATAAAGATTCCTGGGTGACTGCTTCGTGCACCCTTGTTGCTCCCAGCGCTGTTGTAATCCCTTTCCCCTGAGCATGCAAGGCATCCCTTAGTTCAAGCACGAAAGGAGTATATAAGTCACCAATGTATGGTAAAAGATTTCCTTCTATATCTACATCTACGCCATCCAATTGATTTTCTGCCACGTAGTCAAGGATTCCCTTTATGAAAACAGATCTTTTTTCAGGACTAAGCACCGATTTCCAGATTGTGGTATCTGGTCTGCCACCTCCCGCCAAAGATACGAATACTTTAAGCCCGGCTTCATGACCCTTATTCACAATGGGTTTGATATCTGCATTCCTGCTGAAAACCAGGTTGCCATTCTCGTCCGGATTGCCAAAAGCAAGGTTCAAATAGGTTAGCTTGTCAAGTTCGAGGTCATCAATCTGTTTGAAACCACCTGCTGCCAGATATCCGACAACTTTAAAGCCTGTGTCCTCAACATAAATATCAGGACCCGTAGCGTATGGTTCTTTTTCACATGAATTGAATAGGATAACAACTAAAAAGGATAAAAAAACAAGTTTGAGTGTTTTCATGTCGGGTATAGTTTAAAAATATTATTGAAGTTAATGGATTCCGGACCATAAATTAAAATCTTATCTATTATTTCTGAAAATGAATAAAATTTCAGGTTAAAAATTTGCCTATATCATAAATAGTTGTATATTTATACTATATATATATGACAATATATTAATATTACAATGGTAGACTTCAATTTAGACCCCAGAGTTGGCACACCTTTTTACAGGCAAATCATTGACCAGATAAAATTTGGAATTGCATCAGGAAAACTGAAGGTGGGAGAACAACTGCCTACAGTAAGGGCATTGGCGGTAGAATTAAAAATAAATCTTAATACCATCGCAAAGGCATACAAGGAATTAGAAATACAGAATATTCTGGAGACACAACAGGGGACGGGTACCTTTATAAGTGAGATAGAAATTGAGATCCCGGATAAGGAGAGAGACAAGAAATTGCAGGAAATTTGCAAGGAATTCTGTACGATCGCATTTAGTTATGGATTCACTGTCAATGATTTGGTAATTCAACTTCAAAAACAATAATATCATGGAAACGTATAAAAGCCCAAAACATTTTTTAAATCCGATCTCAACTACATTTTTGTTAATATTGTTCGCCGTATCAATCGGATTATACTATTTCGAAGTAGTTAACGAAATTCAACTGGCTGGCTTGTTAATAATTTCAATCTTTATAGCAAGTTCTATTCGTATCGCCGATCAGTGGGAAAAAGCAGTAGTCTTGAGGATGGGAAAATATAAAGGATTGAGGGGGCCGGGAATGTTTTTAATCGTGCCTATTATTGACAGGATTGATGATTATATCGATCAGCGGGTCAGGGTAACTGAATTTGTAGCGGAACAAACGCTTACAAAAGACACGGTACCTGTAAATGTTGATGCAGTTGTATACTGGACAGTATGGGATGTTGAGAAGGCAGCACTTGAAGTTCAGGAATACGTAAAGGCTATTGCATATATAGCGCAAACGGGATTGCGGGATATCATAGGTAAACATGAACTGGCAGACCTGTTGCAGGAAAGAGAAAAAATAGCAGATGATCTGCAAAAAATTCTGGATACGAACACCAATCCCTGGGGCATCACCTGCCAGACAGTAGGAATAAAAGATATTGTAATTCCACAGGCCTTAGCAGATGCCATGAGTAAACAAGCCCAGGCTGAAAGGGAAAGAAGAGCAAGGGTGATTTTGGGAACAGCGGAAACGGAAATCGCTGAGAAATTTGCCAAAGCCAGTGAACATTATAGAGATAACCCGGTTGCACTTCAATTGAGAGGGATGAACATGCTCTTTGAGGGATTAAAAGAAAAGGGTTCCATGGTAATAGTGCCAAGTTCAGCATTGGATTCTATGAATCTTGGGGCCATGGGCGGATTGGTATCCTTGGCTAAAACCAACGATCTGGAAAACCCAAGTTAAGGGATTGCTTAATTGAGATATCTTTCTCAAAATTATTCTTTTTCAATACCTAAAGAAGTGTCCTTATTCTTAGGGATTGTTAGAATCCTAATTTTCTGAATTTTTTGATTTATTATTGATTCCATTACAATTTATTGGTGGAATAGCTTAAATTTATTAAGCTTTAACGGCCACCCGCCAGAAGCTAATTTTTAGATGTTTTGGATTTTTTAACTAAATGTATAATCATGAAAAAGACTTTTATTTCTTCCATTATCTTACTTTTTGTATTCTTAGGCTCGAGTGCACTCGGCGCGCCATCATTTAAATGGATACGGCATAATACAGATCAGGTAGGATTATACGATAAACTTGAGGTCACCTTTTGGCTTGAAACAGAATTCGAGAATCCTTTCGATCCTGAGGACATCGATATTATGGCCACTTTTACTGCTCCTTCAGGTAAAAACTGGACTATCCCAGCCTTTTATTCAGCCATATCTGATCGCTCCTGGTTGTCAAGGTATGCCTGGCTGATCAGGTTTTCAGCTGATGAATTAGGCAAGTGGACTTATGTTATCAATGTAAAAGACAGAAATGGAGAAGTGACCAGTGAAAAGCGAAGTTTTGAAGTGGTTGAGTCAGAATATCATGGACGGATCAAAGTGGCCGCCAATAAACGATACCTGGAATATGATGATGGAACACCTTTTTACGGTGTAGGAATGTGGGTGAACAACCAGGAAAATGAGGAAGTAATGGATGAGATGTTAGCGGTAGGTGCCAATTACATCAGTTATGTGATGACCCCATTGGAAACCTGGGCTAGCGGTATGGGGCGTTATGATCAGCATGTATGTGCGCGAGTAGATCATCTTTTAAATATCCTGGAGGATAGGGATATGCAACTTGCCCTGAATTTCTGGTTTCATTCCTATATGTCTGAAACAGTATGGGGAGGTGGAAACGTCCGGTGGTTTGCAAATCCTTATCAGACAATAACCGAATGCAAAGATTTTTATAGAAGTGAAGAGGCCTGGAAATACCAGGAGAAACTATACCGGTATATGATAGCCCGCTGGGGATATAGCCGGTCGCTGGCCATCTGGTTCATAGTAGATGAAGTAAATGGTACTGATGGATGGGTTACAGGAGATAGCACTCAGGCAGGAGTCTGGGTAAAGAAAGTGCATGACTATTTCAAAGCCAATGATCCCTGGAATCATCCCACAACAGGAACACGAAGTGGAGGTATTAAAGAATGGTGGCAGGATGCGTATGAAGCAACGGATCTACCAGGGAGAGAGATTTATGAAGCGCAAGGATTCCCGATCAACAAAACTGGTCAGATCGATAAAGATGAAATACATTCTCTAACACACAGCTATAGAAACTATCATGGACAGGTCAACAAACTATGGAATGGATTTGAAAAGCCATGTCTCATTCCTGAAACGGGTTGGGATCACACCTTCTATGAAATGCAGATGCCGGGATACCAGGCACAATATCACAATGCGATATGGGTCAGCCTGGCTTCCGGAGTCTCTATGTCTCCCTTCTGGTGGGCATATTCTAACAGCCTGAATGATAATGTAGTTACCAATCAAATGCTCAGCCTGAGGCGTTTTACAGACCAGATCCCTTTTAACAAACTTACAAACCTGGGGATCGTAGAGGCCAAAAGTTCAGAGGGCGATGCATATGCGGTTGGTAGCGATCAGTTGATATTTGGCTGGGCAGTGAATCCAGTTACCGATATGGCCGGGAAGAAGATTACTTTGGAAAATATTGAAAAAGGTAAATATAATCTCAAACTTTATCACACCTGGCGTGGTCGATTCCTTATGAATGAAGATCGATCGGTTATGGAACAAACCATTGAATCCAAAGGAAAATCAGTATCATTTGATATTCCTGTTTTAATAGTTACCGGAGGACATGCCCGGTATATTGGCCAGGACATTGCGTTTATCCTTGAACCGGTTGAATAGATAATTCAGTATAAACTATATAATTAGGATAAAGTTAATTGTTTTCATATTATTGATCTTAGGTCATGATACTTTCACTGATCCAGTGTGATGAATTTCCTGCCAATGTTAAACATTTAATACTTCAATGACTATGAGACATTTATTAACTGCTTTGATGCTATTCTCTATCCTTTCCTGTGATTCAGGGAAAAAATCAGAGAACGAAAATCAAGTGAAAAATGAAGAAATCACAGACCGATCAATCATATACAAGCTTGAATTGGTTTGGGTATCAGATACTTTATTAAGAACACCTGAATCAGTATTCTTTGACAAAGAACGAAAGTTACTATACGTATCCAATGTGAATCTAAACCCCTGGGAAAAGGATGGGAATGGATTTATAACAAAAATGGATCTGTCCGGAAATATTATCGAACTCAAGTGGGTTGTGGGCCTGAGTAGTCCCACAGGAATGGGTATAAGCGGAAGTTCGCTATATATTGCTGATACTGATGAAATCGTACAAGCAGATGTAGAGACCGGTGAAGTAACCAAAAGATACGGTATTGATGGAAAACCAAATTTGAATGACATTACTGTTGGCGATGATGGGGTAGTGTATGTGACCGGATCCGGCTCAAATACAATCTATGCCCTGGAAGATGATGCCATTTCTGAATTTCTTGTTGGAGAAGACGAATCGTTTAACGGATTGTATTGGGAAAAAGACCGGCTATTATTACTCACCGCTGGGAGCAGTCAGTTTAAAGAAATTGATTGGGACACGAAAGAGGTTAACATTATATCTGAAAATATGGAAGGTGGTGATGGTATTGTTTCTATTGGTGATGGGGCATACTTGACTTCCAGTTGGGCGGGTGCGATTTTTCATGTATCGGCTGATGGGGTTGTGACCAAATTGCTTGATACAGAAGCCGATAAAGTAAATACTGCTGATTTTGATTATTCTGCAGAGGATAATCTGTTGTTTGTACCAACTTTTTTCGATAACAGGGTTAAAGCCTATAAGCTAGTCAAATAGGCTGGATGTGTTCCGTAAATGGATTTTAAAGACATTTTTGAAATAAAATTGTCTTTAAATCCTACATTTTTCATTAACTTCCGTTATTGCAAAGGTAT
>Ga0316187_10003800_pt1 | contig 13113 bp, 8 predicted proteins | sample CroRivburrow1_MG_FD_204927 | JGI IMG/M metagenome (GOLD analysis project Ga0316187, IMG submission 204927) | Coastal sediment microbial communities from Maine, United States - Cross River worm burrow 1 | ecosystem: Environmental > Aquatic > Marine > Coastal > Sediment | place: USA: Maine...
TTATGTAAATCTTAAAAATCCTGAAAACCAGTTTTCTTTATTTTATCATATCGTCGGGATTTCCTTCGCATTTATACTCCTTCTTATTTTATTCTCCTGGTATATATTTCCAATACTACAATCCAGCATGAGAATACCTATGGTTAGTCATTTGCAAGTATCGGTTGCGGTTATTCCTATAGCTTTGGTAACATTAGTATATTTTACTTTCTTACTAATAAAAGATCAGGATCATGAACTCCAGAAATCCAGACGTTTTTTTATAATCTTTTATTTATCTAGTATTTTGATACTCGGGTTAAGTTTCCCAATATTGCTTCAGGCTCCTGACAGACTATTTAATCCATCTATTCCTAATCCGGCATATGAACCAGGTATTGGTCCTTTGATTTATATTGATGAAGGGCATAATAATTTCCATACACTTCAAGATCGGTTGATTACTACAGGAAGAATTCTTGAAAAAGATGGGTATACGGTAAAGTCATATAAAGGATCCTTTAAAAAGGATCAGCTAAAAGACTGTAAAATCCTTATTATAATTAATGCATTAAACACTGAGAATATTGAAAAGTGGTCCCTGCCTACTCCTTCAGCCTTTTCTCCAGAGGAAATTGAAGTCGTTAAGGAATGGGTAGGCAATGGAGGTTCTTTACTACTTGTAGCTGACCATATGCCGATGCCGGGTGCGGCATATAATCTTGCTAATGCCTTTGGGTATGAGCTTGAAAATGGGCATGCCAATGACACAGTCGGGATGCTTGATTATTTTTACCGGGGCAATGGCACATTGCGTAATAATGTCATTACAAATGGCAGGAATTCGTTTGAAGAGGTGGATTCAATTATCACTTATAGTGGCCATGCTTTTAGAATACCAGATAATGCAATCAACATAATGACATTTGATTCAAATTATTTGCAATGGAATCCTGATACGGCATGGCATATGTCAGCAATTACGCCGTATTCAATTTATAATTATTCTCAAGGAGCATATAGTACATATGGAGAGGGTAAAGTGGTTGTTCTGGGAGAGGCAATGATGATCACTGCTCAGCTTGGCGCAGGATTAAGTATGATAAAAATGGGTATGAATTCCAATGAAGCCAGATATAATTACCAGTTATTATTGAATATAATTCATTGGTTGGATAGTATTACTGAATAAGTTATTTTTTAGCTTGAAAAATGTCCGAACTTTTGATTTTTTATATTTGATAGTATACTAATAGTTGAATAAAAGTATCATATATGTTTGTATCTGGTTGAATTTTTTTTACCTGTTTTCCTTTTTAATAATAGGATTGGTTCCTGATTTTTAGAATTCTAAAATTTGAAGGTATGGAGATGGTTATCATAGGATTTTTAATGACTTGCGGGTTTGGTTTATTAGTCTATTTTTTATGGGGGTTTTTAGTTTCACTTCGAGAAAAAGAGCTTCAGGCAGCTTCCCGTTTATTAGTTATGTCTATTCTTATACCCTCCTTTTATATTGCCATTGCATTATTGAAATACCCTTTTCATGGACCTGTATCCTATTTATTGTCAATTATTACCATTTGCTTTTTATTCTTATTGATTTCCCCTTTAGGAAGTCAGAAAGCATCGATGCAACAAAAAATCATCAATAAGATTGATGAAAGAGATACTATGTTTTCACGGAAGGAGTTGGTACCAGGCAGTCCTGCATATTCTGCCTATTATAACAAGCATCCTGAACGAAAGTCACTTGATGATATTTTCAGGAAAAAGCCAGGTCTTTTAAAGGAAGGTTCATCTCAATATAATCCTTTTCAATTCGCTTCAGCAGGTGCAAGTTTTGAGATTATCGGAGTACTAAAAAACAGGGTTGAAGGAAACATAAGCTCGAAAAAAATTCAGATAAAAGAAAGTGAAATCACACGATATATTAAAAACTGGAGCAAGAAACTGGGTGCTATAGATTGCGGAATCACAGAATTAAAGCCTTATCATTTATATTCGGTAGGTGGGAGGGCTGAGCGCCGTGATCAGGAGATAATTAATAATCATTCTTATGCAATTGCTTTCACTGTTGAGATGGATAAAGAAATGGTAGATGCCGCACCTTCCGGAGCAATTGTCATGGAATCGGCACTTCAGTATTTAGAATCAGGCACCATTGCCCTTCAGGTAGCAAGTTTTATCCGAAAATTAGGTTTTGATGCAAGGGCTCATATCGATGGTAATTATCAGGTCGTATGTCCATTGGTAGCGAAAGATGCCGGGCTTGGAGAAATTGGCAGAATGGGATTGCTTATGACACCGCATCTAGGGCCAAGAGTAAGGATTTCAGTGGTAACTACTGATCTGCCATTATTAAATGACATACCCTCGAACGATTATTCAGTTATAGATTTTTGTGAAAAATGCAAGAAATGTGCTGATTCTTGCCCCTCCAATGCCATTTCCTTTAATCCGAGAGAAGAAATTGAAGGATCAAAGAGATGGAAGATAAACCAGGAAGCTTGTTTTACACTTTGGTGTCAGTTAGGAACGGATTGTGGCAGATGTATAAGAGTTTGTCCATATGCACATCCTGACAATAGCTTTCATAATATTATTCGTAAAGGTTTAAAGAATTCCAGCTTTTTCAGGTATATAGCATTGAAAATGGATGATTTCTTATATGGAAAAAAACCTCCTACAATCCCCTTGCCTAAATGGTTGAATATTCCTGAAAGACATTGAATTATAATCTATCAGGTGTTTATATTTCTTATAGTTACCTATACTTGGAATAATGATGTTTAATAGATAATTGTATTAATCCATTCGGAATATGGATGATTGAAATTATTATTACTTATCTTGCGTCAAATTTTTAGAAATGATAATATACAGGCTTTTTTTATATATTTTCTTAATTGCAATTTTATCCATTCATCTTTCCGGGTGTGAAGGAAGGATGGATGGCAAATCTACTGATCCTGAAGCCATTATACTTAAGTATAGGGAATATAGGGAATCTAATAATCTTCATGAGGCATATGCTATGTTGTCTGATTCTTGCAGATCTCTCATAGAGGAGGAAGAATTTATTTCTCTCAATAAAATACCAGATAGCCTAATTGACCTTCATGAATACAAAACACTTTCAATAGAAGCATTACCTGTGCCGGGGGAAGTTACTAACTATGCCCGTTATAAAGTTAATTATAGCTTTATCAACAAAGTAAAATCTGATACTATTGTGAGTTCCTGGTTTTATACCCTTTTTCTTGAAGGAGGTCGTTGGAATATTATATGGACTTCTAGTTTGCTTGACAGAGCTTATTCCTATCTAACGAACAAGCAGAATGAAGAAGCAAAACTCATATTCAGGATAATAATTGGTGTAAATCCTTATGACGATCTAGCCCGGCGTGGATTGGCATCTGCTCTTGCTAATGATAACGAATATCAGGAAGCAATTTACCAGGTTAAGGTAGCCCTTAGGATCAAACCTGATGATGTGCAAAGTTATGTTGATCTGGCGGAACTGTTTAGAATGGTGAATCAATACGACAGTTCAATTAATTATTATCAGAAAGCTATGTCTATTCGGACAGAGCCTATTTATCATGTAAACCTTGGTATCTGTTATAAGCTAAAAGAGCAGTATGTAGAGGCTGAAGAACAATTTAGAATAGGCCTTGAAAAAGACTCTTTGCTTACGCAGGCATGGTGGATGCTGGGTGAACTTTATTCACTTAACCTAAAAGATCCTGATATGGCAATTGCCAGTTATGATGCTGCTTTAAAATCGAAGCCAATGGCAACTTATTATCAGAATAAACTGAATTTCAGCTATGCCCGGGCTCTTGGAAGTTATCTTTTTTATAGTCAGGATCAGTTGAGCTCTGCCAAAAAACATGAAATGCTGGGGAAAGCGAAAGAATGTTTAAACGAAGCCATGGAAACAGACCCATATAATCCCGAATACCAGGAACTTCTTAAACAGTTGGAAAAAGATTTTGAGAATTTATAGTAAAACAGGCTAGTCCTTTTTGCGATCTTTCTTTTTAAACAGGTTGTTGAAAAATTTCTTGACTTTTGAACCTTCGTTAGTCTCAGTAGAATCTACTTTTTTTCCTTCCTTTTTCTGAAAAATATTTTCAAAAAACCGGTTTAATGCGCCTTTTGTTCGGATGCCTTCGCATTCCATTGCAGCTTCATAGTGCGAAGAAAGCCTGAAAGGTGTCATATAAGTGTCTCTTAGGTTTTTTTGTTTTTCTATACTTTGTAATAAGTTCCCTGCTATAGGAAGAGCTAGAGCTGAGCCACTTCCTTGCGCACCTTTTGAGAAATGAATAGATGGATCGCGGGCGCCAACCCAAACCCCACAAGTAAGTCCAGAAGTATAACTGAAGAACCAGGCATCACTATAATTCTGGGAAGTGCCTGTTTTTCCAGCTATCTCCGACCTTAACTGGTACTGGCTTCGAAGCCTTGCTCCAGTGCCTTCGTTTACAGCTTTTTGAAGAATGGCCGTAATGGTATTGGCCACTTCTGTTTCAACAACTCTTTTTCCGTCAGGGATATCAGAAGTATAGATCGGGTTTCCGGAGCTATCCAGTATTCTTTCAATCATAATTTCCTCATTCATTAATCCCTTGTTAGCAAATGCAGCATACACACGGGTGGCTTCCAGTAGGGATATGCTCATGGTCCCCAATGCTATGGATGGATTATCGGGAGGATCCTGTTCAATATCCATCAGATAACACATTCCTGCCAATTTCTGATACCCGACTTTAAAATACAAGTCAACTGTAGGGATATTCAAAGAATGTACAAGGGAATACCAGAGAGCACGTTCATCGCCACTGGTGCCATCATAGTTCTTAGGAGCCCAATCATCATACTCTTCATACACTTTCTCTTCGTTGTCAAGATAATCACAGGGCTGAAAACCATCTTCCAGGGCAGTAGCATAAAGAATAGGCTTGAATGCAGAGGCTATCATGCGTTTTGATAATACAAGGTCATAGGGGAGGTACCTGAAGTGATTGCCTCCAATCCAAACCCTTACTTTTCCTGATTCTGGTTCCAGAATTAATGTGCCTGCATTCAACATACTCATATAATGCCAGGCACTGTCTAGTTGAGTGGTTTCTTTTATTTCCACTCCGTCCCAGGACCATAATTCACGATTGGCAATTGTGTCTGATTCAAAATTCTCACGTAGTTTATTTTTTTCCTTCTTTACATTTGGATCATTATCCAATAAATCCTGCATATGAGATAATTGTTTACGAACAGATTGTAATCCTATTTCCTGTAGCTTCATATCCAGGGTTGTTTCAATAAGCAAACCATCTTTTTCGAGGTCATATCTGATCCCTTTTTCTTTTTCAATGTTTTCAATGATTTCATTTGCCTTTTTTTCCACCTGGTAGAGAAAATACTGAGCTGGCCCTTCCTGACTAAAGTTAGAATAATCAAGACCCAGAGGTAGGGAAATAAGCCTGGCTAAATCATCTTCGGAGATTTTTCCATTTTCATTCATTAATTTTAAAACCAGGTTCCGTCTGTCTCTTGCCCTCTCAGGATGAATTCTTGGATGGTAATACGTATTACCCTTTAACATACCAATCAATAAAGCAGATTCATCAATGTCCAGAGCTGAAACCTTTTTGTTAAAATATCGGTTAGCTGCAGCTTCAATACCGTACACATCTTCCCCAAATGGTACAGAGTTAAGATATAACTGTAGTATGTCTTGTTTATTATAAACATCTTCAATTCTTACCGCAATAAAAGATTCCCGTATTTTATTAACAGGCATCGACAGGATTCCATAACTTTCTCTTCCATAAATATTTTTTGCCAATTGTTGGGTGATGGTGCTTCCTCCTCCTGATGATTGATTTCCCATGAGGATGGACTTTACAATTACCCGTATCAAGCTCCGGCTGTCAACACCATTGTGTTCATAATACCGAATATCCTCTGTAGATATCAAAGCATCTATCAGGTAATCAGGAAGTACATCAATGCTTACGGGAGTCCTGTTTTTTGCAAATATTTTCCCAATCAGGACTTTGTCAGAACTATATACCAGCGTAGCAGTTTCATCTTTTAAATTAAGTAATTCTTCAGTATCTGGTAGGGGTCCAAAAATGCCAATGAAAATACTACCGATAAATAATCCAATAATTAAAAGACAGAAGACTACCAGTTTCAGGATTAATCCTATCATAATTCCCCTTAAGCTTTTTCTCTTTTTTGGCATGTATTTGATAAACTCTCCGATGCGAAATTATTATAACTATTAAATAATTGTACACAACAAATCAGAATATTAATTTTAATCAATTAATATTACCCAATTATATATTGGTTAATTAGACTGTTAATTTTGAATTTTTTTAAGATGAAAAGACAAAAATCCATCATCCCTTTTTTATTTACGATTGCCCTTCTATTCCTGGGATGTAGTTCTTCTGAACAGAATAATGTTGAATCTCTTCCCAATATTGTTTATATCCTGGCAGATGACATGGGATATGGCGACGTAAATGGATTAAATGAAAATTCAAAGATTCCTACTCCCAATATGGATAAATTAATGAATCAAGGCATCTATTTTACTGATGCCCATTCCCCATCTGCGGTATGCACCCCAACAAGATATGGTATCCTTACTGGAAGGTATTGTTTCAGAACAAGGCTTCAATCCGGCGTTTTAGTGGGGCATGAACCTTCACTTATTGAGGCCGGTAGATTAACTATTGCCTCTATGTTACAGGATAAGGGATATGAAACAGCATGTATAGGAAAATGGCACCTCGGTCTTGATTTCAAGAAAAAGGACCCTGAAAAACCTTTAGTAGAAGGAGACTGGTGGGACTTAACGAATACTTCCAATGTAAATTATTCTGCTGAAATTGATGGCGGTCCAATAGACCATGGATTCAATTATTCGTTTATTTTACCTTCTTCACTGGATATACAGCCATATTTTTACCTTCGTAACAAAAAAATTGTAAATCCTGATATGGTGCACATCGAAGGTGTAAGAGATGAAAATTTTCAGGGTAAATTCTGGAGACAGGGTGATGCCTCACGTGATTTTGATTTTTATCAGACATTACCAACTTTTACCAATGAAGCTGTTGGATTTATTAAAGACCAGGCAGACAGAAAGACCGGGAATCCATTTTTTCTTTATTTCCCATTGCCTGCACCCCATACTCCCTGGTTGCCGCTTGAGGAATTTCAAGGAAAATCGGAAGCTGGCACCTATGGCGATTTTGTCACTCAGGTTGATTTTACGGTAGGTGAGATATTAAAGGTTCTTGAGGAGTCAAACCTTTCAGAAAATACAATTGTTTTTTTAACAAGTGATAATGGTGGTTATTGGTTTCCTGAAAATATTAAGGAATATGATCACCGGTCCAACTATATATTTAGTGGCATGAAATCCGATTTATGGGAAGGAGGACATCACATCCCCCTGATTGTTAGGTGGCCTGGGAAAGTAGAACCAGGTAGTTCAAGTAACCAGCTTGTAAGTCTTACAGATCTTCTTGCTACCTGTGCGGATATCGTAGATTATAAATTACCATATAATGCTGCTGAGGATAGCTACAGTCATCTTTCTGATTTGATAGGCGGTTCAAACGATAATTCAAGAGATGGCCTTGTAATGCAATCATTCAGTGGTGAGTATGCAATCAGAGAAGGGAATTGGAAATTGATCCTTTGCAGGGGATCAGGCGGATGGACTTATGAAGGCGCTCCGGATGAGCCGGAAGGACAATTATATGACTTGTCAGTAGATATCGAAGAAAAAAACAATTTATATGAAACCTATCCTGAAATTGTTCAAAAATTAAAAGATCGGTTGGATATGATTCAAAAAGAACGAAGATCCAGATTCTAAGAAGACTAATTAGTCTTTGTCTTTTTTCTTTTTTCGATAGTGTTTCTTATACTGTTTCCCATTATTATCAAACTTGTAAGCACTACGGTATTGAATGTCATTAATATAGTCGGCATCCACCTGGTTAGTCCTGTTATAATATTCCGCATTACTTGGTTTTGATCCAATATCTGCTGGTTTACAGCTGACCATAAAATAAGACCAGGTGCTGATGAACAGGACAAGAATAAAAAATTGAAAAGTATACCTTTTCTTCATAATAGCTGATTTATGTGTCATTAATTAAAGAATAATCAACAGATCATACTTCCGTCATAATACTCTGGTCGAGCCCAGACAAGATGCTGAGGTCCGCCCAGATGAGCAAGCCTTTCTTCTAATTCCTTATTAAAATTGAGAGCCTGAGGAGATTTTTTATAATTACTAGCAAGGTTTAGGTTTTCTTTTAAAGGATCCATTCCGGTCATGCTGACAAGAGAACAACTAACACCATCAAGATTCCAGGCATAATCCAGCAACTCTTTTGGTTTTGCGTAATCATTAACAATATCCCGCATTACTTTCATAGCTATAACTCCAAGATTTTTTTCGCGGGCTGCGGGTAGTGCTACCTGGCTGAAATTACCATAATTGGTAGGATTCATTGCTAACAAAGTTATATCAAAATCCAATTTTTCAATAAGTTCTTTGGAACGTTCGGCACTATCCATGCTTGAAAATCCGATATAACGCACAGATTTTTGCGCCTTCAAATCCTGAACAAATTGATAAACTCCTGATTCAATATCTCCGACGAGGTCATCCTCGGTGATTGCGTGAATAAGAAGAATGTCAACGTAGTCAGTTTTTAAACGATTTAAACTTCTTTCAAATTCAGCTTTGGCTTTATCTACATCACGATCATGTATTTTGGTTAGTAAAAGTACCTTATCTCTAAAGGAAGGAATGATTTCTCCAAACCTTGATTCACTTGGCTTTTCGGCATCTTCCCCGTAGGTAGAAGCAGTATCAAAATAATTGATGCCTGCATTAAAAGCGTATTCTAAATGAGGCTCCCACTCACCATCTGGCATTTTCATAAATTGTGATCCGCCACCATAACCTAAAATACTTACTTGCTCTCCTGTTTTACCAAATATTCTTGTTGGCATGCCAGTAATTTCACTTTGTGACTTCGGTTTAGGATTGCAACCCGGAATACTCGCACTACCAACTGTAATGGCTGTTGCCGCCAATGAAGATTGCAAAATAAATTTTCGACGTGAGACGGTTTCTTTTTTCATTACTTTTTATTTTAAGTTGAAACGGCACATAAAATTAAATAATTTAAAATCTAATACATCATTGGAGGTATATATAAATACGTTATTTTTGATCAAAAATTATGTTTCAGCAGATTAACTTGAATTGATTTCTGTCTTCAAAATTCCATAATTGTTGTTTTTTTTTATCTTTGAGTTCCATTTTAACATTTTTATAAAAGCAAACATATGACTTTCTCTACATTAGACATCATTGTATTCTTTCTATATGTCCTTTTTATTGTTGCCCTTGGATTATGGATTTCCAGAACAAAAAAAGGTGAACAGAAAACCAGTCAAGATTATTTCCTGGCCAGCAGATCTTTAACCTGGTGGGCGATAGGGGCATCTTTAATTGCCGCCAATATTTCAGCAGAGCACTTCATCGCTATGTCGGGATCCGGATACCGTATTGGCCTGGGAATTGCTGCTTATGAATGGATTGCTGCTATTACTCTTATTGTTGTTGGCAAATACTTCATCCCAGTCTTTCTTGAGAAGAAAATTTATACTATGCCTCAATTCATTGAGGGCCGATACAACAAAGGTGTAAGTACTGCTTTTGCAATCTTCTGGTTGCTGGTATATGTATTTGTAAACTTAACGTCAGTTACCTGGTTGGGTGCTCTTGCTTTGCGTGAGATCATGGGCGTGCCTTTGATGTGGGGAATCGTGGGATTGGCTGCTTTTTCTGGCCTTTATTCAATATATGGTGGTCTTAAGGCTGTAGCATGGACAGATGTTGTACAGGTTATATTCCTTGTCGGTGGTGGACTCGTAACAACCTTTGTAGCGCTTGACGCAGTTTCAGGAGGACATGGAATTTGGAATGGATTTACTGTAATCTATGAAAGAGCAACTGATCATTTTCAGATGATCGTTCCGGAAGGTACTATGGTTCCTGATGGTACAGGAGGAATAAAGGATGCTTTCGTAGACTTACCTGGTTTAGCGGTTATTTTTGGGGCCATGTGGCTTACCAACCTCGGATACTGGGGATTTAATCAATATATTATTCAAAAAGCGCTGGCGGCAAAGGATCTTTCACATGCTAAACGTGGATTGATATTTGGTGGATACCTGAAAATATTGGTTCCCTTATTGGTGCTTATTCCTGGAATTACAGCCTATGTATTGTTCAATAATCCTGACCTTCTTGAGGGTGTGGACTCTATTGGTGAAATTACAAAGGCTGATGAAGCCTATCCCTGGTTATTGAAAAATTTTGTTCCGGAAGGAATCAGAGGACTGGCTTTTGCTGCTTTGGTTGCCGCAATTGTGTCTTCTCTGGCATCAATGATCAATAGTACTGCGACCATTTTTACGATGGATATTTACAAAGCGCACTTTAATAATAATGCTTCAGAGAAGCAGCTGGTATTCGTAGGTAGACTCGTATCTTTTATTGCTCTTTTTATTGCAGTAGTAATGGCGAAACCTCTATTGGGTGGTCTTGACCAAGCCTTTCAATATATTCAGGAATATACTGGATATATTTATCCTGGTGTTGTTGTTGTATTTTGTATGGGCCTCTTCTGGAAGCAGGCAACTTCAAAAGCTGCCTTATGGACCGCTATCCTTACAATTCCTGCCGGAATAATCATAAAACTTATTTTTCCAGAAATGCCCTTCATTCTACGTATGGGATATGTGTTTATTGTGCTTTCTTTGATTGCCACTGTAATCAGTTTATTGGATAATCAGGGAAAAATAAGCCGTGAAATAATGATAACCGAGAGAAGTAAAAAATTAGCTATTATTGGTTGGAGTTTTATTGCACTGGGTGGAGTTTTCTTAATAACAGGCATATTCCTGTTTAAGCCTCTGGGTTATCTTGGAATTGAATCAATATTTACTATGGCAACATTATTTGTCTTCCTGGGTTTAATTTTGATCTTGAATGAAAAAATGAAATTAGTTTCTAAGAAGGCTTATTCTACTAATCCTGAGATTTATAAAACTTCCACAGTATTTAACCTGGGAGCTCTGGGTATAGTAATCATTATCGTTATATTATATTTCTTCTTCTGGTAGATATGAATATTATTGAAATAAAAGAAAGTTTTATTGAGCGCTTTGGTAGCGATCCCAGGATTATTGAAGCACCCGGAAGGATAAACCTGATAGGTGAACATACAGACTATAATGATGGATTTGTACTTCCTGCCGCTATTGATAAAGAAGTGATCTTTGCAATAGGTGAGAATAATTCCAGGACCATTCGATTATATGCTAAGGATCTGGATCAATATTATGAAACGGATATAGATGACCTGAAATCTTCTGACCTCGGATGGCCGGATTACCTGAATGGAGTTGTTGATCAATTATTCAAACGAGGACATACCATCAACGGATTCGATTGCGTATTTGGCAGTGATATCCCAATCGGCGCGGGATTGTCTTCTTCAGCTGCTATTGAATCAGGTCTGGCGTTTGCTTTGAATGAAATAAATGATTTAAATATAGATAAGTTTGAGCTTGTTAAACTGGCACAAAAGGCAGAGAATGAGTTTGTTGGGGTAAACTGCGGGATCATGGACCAGTTTGCCTCAGTGTTTGGAAAAGCAGGTCATGTTTTCAGACTCGACTGCAGATCACTCGAATACGAATATTTCCCCCTTGAATTAAAGGACATTGGAATATTGTTGATTGATACAAAGGTGAAACACTCACTGGCTTCTTCAGAATACAATACCAGGAGAAAGGAGTGTGAAGCTGGAGTGGAAATGTATGCTAAATATGATCCTTCGGTAAAGAGCCTTCGGGATGTGTCCTTGAATCTTCACCAGAATTTGGTAAATGAAATGGATCCCATTGTTTATAAAAGATGCGATTATGTTATTCGGGAAATAAGACGGGTAGAAGAAGCATGTGAAGATTTGAAGGCTGGCAGAATTGAATCTTTTGGGCAGAAAATGTATGAAACACATCATGGGTTGAGTAATGATTACCAGGTGAGTTGTGCTGAACTTGATTTTCTGGTGGACCAGACCATACAAGATGATTTGGTATTAGGAGCGCGAATGATGGGAGGGGGTTTTGGAGGTTGCACGATAAACTTGGTTCGTGAAAATCATATTCCCGAACTAATGGAAAAAATTGCGAAAGCATACAGTGTACAATTTGGAATTAAACCTTTGTTTTATAAGGTAAAAGTTGGAGATGGAGTTCGAGAAACTGGTATCGTTTAAACAAAAACCATCTTACCTGGATTTTAATCTAAGCTTTTTATATCCTTCCTCTACTGATGAAATGAATGTTTGTGGGTCCATTCCCTCTTCAAGGCTGTTTGAGATATCCTTTTTGTGAATCGATAATATATAGAACTCTCCATCTTTTGACTCCATTAATTCCTTATTTACGGAATCAAACTTATTTTTTGGAGCATAAAAATGCATATTGAGGATATGGTCAACCTTATAAATGCTTGACAAATCCAAATTGGCAGCTTTATTAGGAAGTTCTCTTTCAATCTTCTTTACAATATCTTCAATTTCCCAGGTGATTTTAACACCATCATTGTATTGAATACTACCCTCCATCCAATGATGTTTATATAATTTATTTCTATCTTTTTGATTACTTTCAACAGTAGCAGTAAGGCGTTCCGGAGAGATAGGACTTGAAAAATCCATTTTAAGTTGAAGATTATCTTTAATATTACCATCCAGCAGGTATTTTTTTAATAAAGGAACCACAAAGATTCTTAAATTATTCCCAATATCTATCTTGCTAAGTGTAATGTACATAAACAGGAAATAGAAAAATATTAGAAAAAATCCGATGGGAAAAAAAAACATAAATGGTTTTGAAATAGTCAGGATAATGGTGAATACCATAAACAATCCAAATACCACTGATAAGCTTCCGGATTTTTGCCTGGTATCATCACCAAGGGTATCTAATTCTGCAATTTGT
>Ga0316187_10003801_pt1 | contig 13111 bp, 13 predicted proteins | sample CroRivburrow1_MG_FD_204927 | JGI IMG/M metagenome (GOLD analysis project Ga0316187, IMG submission 204927) | Coastal sediment microbial communities from Maine, United States - Cross River worm burrow 1 | ecosystem: Environmental > Aquatic > Marine > Coastal > Sediment | place: USA: Maine...
CTTCTCGGACTCGTCGCGTTCGCGGCAGTGGCCATCGGCCTCACCACCCGCGGGAGCAACCCGGCCGACAATGAGGTTGTGGCCGACGTTGTCAACACCGCCGAGGTGGTCACAACCGACCTCGTCGAAGTCGACACTCTCGACGGAACGCTCGGTCGGGTGGCCGAGGACCCCATCAGCTCGCTGAACTCCGGCATCCTCACCTACGTAGCTACTGCCGGCGATGTCATTGACAACGGCGACGTGCTCTACCGGGTGGAGGGCGACCCGATCGTCCTGCTCACAGGTGAGGCGCCGCCGTATCGAGACATAGCCCTCACCTCCGGTACCAGCAATGTGACAGCGGGCGTGAACGGCACCATCACGGCAATGCCTGAGGTTGGCGCAGTGATCGATCAGGGCGACGTGATCTTCGAGATCGACGGCGAGCCGGTGGTCGCCCTGTACGGAGACACCCCGGCCTATCGCACGATGCTGGATCTCTCAGAGAACATGACAGGCCTCGATGTGGCGCAGCTCGAAACGGCGCTGGCGACTCTTGGCTACACAGGTTTCACGGTCGATGACGAATTCAGTGACGCCACGGAGAACGCGGTGGAGAATTGGCAGGAAGACATCGGAACCGATGAGGACGGCATCGTCAATCTCGGCGAGATCTTCTTCATCCCGGGCCCGTCGATCATTACGAGCGTTACTCAGGTCGGCACTCAGGTAGGCGCCGCACAAGCAGTGGTGGTCGTGGCGACCGAGCCGCTGACGCCGGGTGTCGACGTCGCCCAACTGGAGGCGGCCCTCGTGTCCCTCGGATACGGCGACGGACTCACCGTTGACGACACCTTCACAGCGGAAACGCGCGATGCCGTGCTCAGCTGGCAGGCGGATATCGGAGCCGACACCGACGGCATCGTGAACCTCGGTGAGGTGTACTTCTCAGCCGAGGCCCTCCGCATAAGCGATCAGCTGTCCTCGATCGGATCCACGGTCGGGAACGGGAGCCCCGTGCTGGCAATCACCGCTGCCGACATCGTCGTCAAGGTCAACCTCTCGGCCGACGATCAGGGACTCGTTGCCGCCGGTGACAGCGTGGTCGTCGTACTTCCGGGCAACGTCGAGGTGATGGCGACTATCGACAGTGTGGCGACCATCGCAACCTTCAATCAGCAGGGCAACGCAGTATTCGAAGTTGTCATCTCGCTTGATGACACCTCTGCGGCCGCCGGGCTCGACGAGGCCCCGGTAGATGTGGATGTCGTGTCCGACTCGGTGAGCGGCGTTGTCGCGGTTCCCGTGGCGGCGCTGGTGGCCCTTTCCGAGGGCGGCTACGCCGTCGAAGTCCAACAGAGCGACGGCACCACCGTTCTGGTCGCGGTCGAGCCGGGTTTCTACGCCGATGGCCTCGTCGAGGTCACCGAAACCCAGGTCACGCCCGGCATGCTGGTGGTAGTCCCGTGACGGCTCTTGATTTGGAACCCGGGGCGCCGTCGGCGCCTCCGGGGCTCGTCCTGTCGATTCAGGATGTCACTATGGTCTATCCGACCGAGCCCCCGGTGCACGCTCTTGCCGGTGTCAGTCTCGAGGTCGAGGAGGGCGAACTGCTGGCCGTCGTCGGTCCCTCAGGGTCCGGTAAGTCGACTCTCCTCCACGTCATGGGCACGCTTGATCGACCCACCAGCGGCGATGTGGTGATCGCCGGCCACAGCGTCAACGCACTCACCGACCGTGAGTTGTCATCACTCCGCGCCCGTCACATCGGCTTCGTCTTCCAGCAATTCCATCTCCTCAATGGATATACGGCGCTCGACAATGTGGCCGACGGCCTGCTCTATACCGGAATGGGCCTCTACGATCGCCGCGAGATGGCGGCCTATGCCTTGGTTCGGGTTGGGCTCGGCGCCCGTCTGATGCACACGGCTACCAAGTTGTCAGGCGGTGAGAAGCAGCGTGTTGCAATTGCCCGAGCGCTTGTCGGCCGGCCGGCCATCGTTCTGGCTGATGAGCCGACCGGGAACCTCGACACCAAGACATCCGACTCAATAGTTGAGCTCATCGAGGAACTTCACGAAGAGGGTGCCTCGATAGTGGTGATCACGCACAACATCGAGATCGCCGAGCGGTTCCCCCGGACCGTCTCGTTGCGCGACGGCCTCGTCGAGTCCGACAACCGCAACGGAGGCCGCTGATGGCCAGGACAGACTTGGCCCCCAGCCGGCTCCACATCGGTGATCTCGGCCGGACCGCCAGCGTCGGCCTGCGCACACGCAAGATGCGGGCATCGCTGTCGGCCGTCGGCATCATGATCGGGATTGCGGCCATGGTGTCCGTCCTGGGTTTGTCCGAGTCGAGCAAGTGGGATCTCCTGGCGCAGCTCGATCGGCTGGGCACGAACCTGCTCACGGTCCAAGCCGGCCAGGGAATCGGCGCCGGATCCGGCCAACTGCCCGACGAGGCGGCCGGAATGGTGGCCCGCATCGCACCCGTCGAGGCGACGAGTTCGATCTCGAGTGTCGACGCCAACGTATATAAGACGGACTTCATCCCGTCCGGCCAGACCGGAGGCATTTCCGTGCAGGCTGTTGATGTGAATCTGCTCGAGACCCTCGGGGGCCGAATCGCCGACGGCGATTTTCTCTCAGCGGCAACAGCGGAGTACCCGACGGTCGTGCTTGGATCGGTGGCGGCGGAGCGCCTCGGGATCAGCCATGTCGACGATCAGCCACTGGTGTGGTTGGGCGATCAATGGTTTGCGGTCATCGGCGTGCTGGAGGAGTTTGAGCTCTCGCCGAACCTCGATCGGGCAGCCCTCGTCGGTGTGAGCGCGTCAGAGACGTTCTTGGACCATGAGGCTGTGCCGGAATCGATCTATGTCCGAACCAACCCCGAGTTCGTTGACTCCGTCATGGACGTTTTGCCCGCCTCGGCGAACCCGCAGAACCCGGAGGAGATCGAAGTGTCGCGTCCCTCCGATGCCCTCGAAGCGCGCGAGGCGGCGAGCGATGCCTTCACGACGTTGTTCCTGGGCCTGGGTGCGGTGGCGCTGCTCGTCGGCGGTGTCGGGATCGCCAATGTCATGGTGATCAGCGTGCTGGAGCGGCGGGCCGAGATCGGTTTGCGGCGGGCGCTTGGCGCAACGCGACGCCATGTGGCCGTGCAATTCCTCGGCGAGGCGCTGTTGCTCGCGATTATCGGCGGGGTTGGGGGTGTGCTGCTCGGCGTCGGAGTGACGGCGATCTACGCCAGCTCGCAAGGCTGGGCCATCCTCATCCCGACCCTCGCCTGGGCCGGCGGCCTCATCGCCGCCATCCTGATCGGCGCCATCGCCGGCCTCTACCCCGCTATGCGGGCATCCCGGCTGTCCCCGACCGAGGCCCTGCGGACCAGCTGAGCCGCAGGGTGCCGGTGTTGCAGCTCCAGGTCATTCCCGCGCAGCCCGGAGTTCGATTGCATCGAACTCGAAGCTGATTCCATCACCCGTAGTCAGGCAGCCGTCGGAACCTGGTGTGCTCGAAGATGATCGACGTCTCGATATGTGCCACCTCCGGCTGTGCAGTGAACGCTCCCATCGCGATATCCCGGAGATGATCGGAGTCGCGAACGACCACGTGCACTAAGAAGTCGTTGGTCCCGGCCATGTGATAGAACGCCACCACCTCGGACAGCTGTTCGGCGTATCGGCGGAATCGAGCGACCTGGGAAGTCTCGTGGCGATGCAGCCGGACGGCGATCATTGCCTGTAGCCCGACACCAAGGACCGCGGGATCGACGTCGGCGTGGAATCCGCGAAAGACGCCTGCTTGCTCGAGTCGCCGGATGCGCTCTGAGCAGGTCGACTGGGCTATGCCGACGCGGCCCGCGATCTCCTTGTTGGAGAGGCGCGCATTCTCCTGGAGAAGGGCCACGACGGCGCGATCTGTTCGGTCGAGCATCGGAGTTTGGGCCATTTGCCGAATACCTTTCACTTCCTATTGACGTTCTCCGCAGGAAACATAGTATCAGTCCGATATGGTCGAAGAATGCGCCGTTGATCCGGTGTGGGAACGAAAGGCAGTCGTATGACCCGTCGCAGCTGGGCCGAGCCGTACAAGATCAAGGTCGTCGAGCCGATCCGGATGACGACCCGCGAGGAACGTGTCGCCGCTGCCAAAGAAGCGGGATTCAACACGTTCCTGATGCGTTCCGAAGATGTCTATATCGACCTCCTCACCGACTCCGGCACCTCTGCTATGTCGGACTACCAATGGGCCGGAATGATGATCGGCGACGAGGCCTACGCCGGGTCCAAGAGTTTCTACAACCTGGTGGGTGCCGTGCACGATGTGTATGGCTACGAGGAACTCGTTCCTACGCACCAGGGCCGGGGAGCCGAGCACATCCTCAGCCAGATCCTCATCAAGGACGGCGACTACATACCCGGCAACATGTACTTCACGACGACCCGGTTCCACCAGGAACACGCCGGTGGCACCTTTGTCGACGTAATCGTCGACGATGCCCATGATCCGGCCAGCCTCCATCCGTTCAAGGGGAATGTGGATCTGGAGAAGCTGCAGAAGCTCATCGATGAAGTGGGCTCCGACAAGATCCCCTATATCTCTGTCGAAACCAACGTCAATATGGCCGGTGGCCAACCGCTCTCGATGGCCAATCTCAAAGCCACCTACGAGCTCTGTCATCGACACGACATCCTCGTCATGCTCGACGCCACCCGTGCAATCGAGAACGCCTGGTTCATCCAGCAGCGAGAAGCCGAGTACCACGACAAGACTGTCGCGGAGATCATGCTCGAAATCTGCTCCTACTCCGATGGCGCAACCGTGTCCTCGAAGAAGGACAACCTGGTGAACATCGGCGGCTTCCTTGCACTGCGCGATCCAGAGCTAGCGAAGCAAGCGCGGGCTCTGCTGGTCGCCTTCGAGGGCCTCCACACCTACGGCGGTATGTCCGGGCGCGATATGGAGGCCCTCGCTCGTGGCATCCGCGAGATGGTTGCCAGCGACGATCACGTCCACGCTCGTGTCGGACAGGTGGAATACCTGGGCAATGCCCTGATCAAGGCGGGTGTTCCCATCATTCGCCCGGTCGGCGGACACGGCGTGTTCCTCGACGCCATGGCCCTCCTGCCGCACATCCCGCATGACCAATTCCCTGCCCAGGCGCTCGCTGCGGCGCTGTACATCGAGTCCGGAGTGCGCGGCATGGAGCGAGGGGTCGTGTCGGCAGGACGGGACAAGAAGACGGGCGACCATAACTACCCAAAGCTGGAGTTGGTTCGGCTGGCGATACCCCGCAGGGTGTACACACAAGCTCATATGGATGTCACCGCTGAGGCAGTTGTCGACGTCCTCGAGCACCCCGAGTCGGTCACGGGACTACGTTTCACGTACGAGCCCGAGTCGCTTCGTTTCTTCCAGGCTCGCTTCGAACCGATCGTCTGAACGACCGGAGGTTGCGAGCCGTGCTCGGCTAGCTTGCCTCCATGACTCCTGAAATTCGTGACTGTCCCGAACGCCTCACCGCGATGCGGCGCCAGGTGATTCATCCGCACGACATCGGGATGACGATTGGGCGCGGTGCGCAGCAACTCAGGGAACAACTGGTCGCCGCTGGAGCTGAGATACTCGGCGCTCCCTATGCCCGGTATCACTCCTTCACCAAGGACGAGACCGACATCGAGGTGGGCTTCGAGGTGTCCGCACCGGTTGACCTCGACGACGTCCAGGTGAGCACGCTATCGGCAGGCCGCGAAGCGATCCTGACTCACCACGGCGCGTACATGAACATCCCCAGGACGTTTGCCGCTCTCGAGCTGTGGGTCGGCGAGAACGCGATCTCCCGCGGGATTCCTCGTGAGGTCTACCTTTCCGACCCCGACAGAATCCCGATGGCGGACCGAAACACCGAGATCGTCTGGCCCATCGAATAGAGGAGCCGGCCTTCAGCGTTCGTTGTGCCTAGAACGCTCTATTCCTGCGGATTAAGCACAACGAACGCGAGAAGCGCCGCCCTGGCGCTTAACGCTCAGCCTTCTGTATGGCTTCCGTAAGCAGATCGCGCCAGCGGACGTCGTCGTCGACTGCGGCCCACTCCTTGAAGACCTTGCCGGCCGGCGCGAAAGGCGATGCAACTCCCTCATCGATCAGAGCTGTGACTCGGGCCGCGTTGAGCTTCACGATGAGGCGACCTGTCTTCAATCCGGCATGGCGACAAACTCCTTGCCGAGGCGCAAGCACGCGTGGCCAATGATGATGCCCTCGACCAGGCGCTTGTCGGCGGCCATCAGCTCGCCGGCAACATCCCAGAATTCTTCCGCCATGACGCGCTCCTGTCCCGTCGCTCCCGACGCTACTGCGTCAGGGTGGACCCAGGATGGCCTCGATGACACTCATGTTGGCAATGGCGTCGTCGATGCCCACAGGAAAGGCGGTGTCGTCGAGAATCGCCTGGGCGAATAGCTCCGCTTGAATCGTGTACTGATCGGCTGGAGGGAACTCGATCGTCTCCGCCGGCTCGCCGGCCCGGACCAAGAGGATCCGGCTCTCGAGGTCGGGCGGGATATTGAACGGGACCTCGATATCGATCCGGCCGGCGTCGCCGATGATGTGAACCCACTGACCTGGCGCCGACCGGGTGGCGCATGTGAAGGTCGCCTGGCCGCCGCCGGGGAATTCGAGGATCGCCGAAGTCAGAGTATCGATGCCCATCACCGGATCCCGGCGAACTGAGGCCGCCACGTGGACCGGCTCGGCGGCGAACAGCATGCGGGACAGGTTGATGTTGTAGCAGCCGACATCCATGACGGCGCCGCCGCCGTTGTCGACACGGTTGCGGATATTGGCCGGGTCGTCGTTGTAGTAGCCGAACCAACTCTGCACGGCCTGCAACTCGCCGATGGACCCCGCCGCCACGAGCCGCTGCGCCTCGACCCAGATGGGGTGGTGGCGGTACATGAACGCCTCGGCCAGCTTCACGCCGGCGGCGCGGCAGGCTGCCGCCATCTCGACAGCTTCGGCGACGGTCATTCCGAGCGGCTTCTCGCACAGCACATGCTTCCCGGCAGCGGCCGCCTTCATCGTCCACTCGGCGTGCATGTCATTGGGAAGCGGGATGTACACGGCGTCGATGTCGGAGGCGGCGAGCAGTTCCTCGTAGCTGTCGTAGGGGGCGGCGATACCCAATTCCTGGGCCGCCGCGGCCGCGCGATCGCCGTCTCGTGACGCAATGCCGACAACTTCGCAGTTGGCGGCCAACTGGATCGCAGGAGTTACCTTGGTCATTCCGATCTTGGCCGTGCTCAGGATGCCCCAGCGGACGGTATTCATAGTGCCCTCGTCCAGACGCCGCCGGCGGCGCTCGACTCCAGAGCTGCGTTGACGAATTGCACGCCGATTAGCCCATCACGCGCGCTGGGAAAGTAGAGCGCCAGCGGGTCGGCCGCGAGCCCGGAGCGGCGGGCGGCGATTGCTTCGGCGGCGTCCGAGTAGATGTTGGCGAAGCCCTCGTGGAAACCTTCGGGATGACCGGCGACGATCCGACTCGCCCGGGCCGCCAGCGGCAGGGTGCCGGGGCCGTTCGGCGTGCGAATCTCAGCAGGCGCCCCCAGCGGGCGAAAGACGAGTTGCGTCGGATGCTCTTGCATCCACTCGATGGTTCCGGCCGTCCCCGAGGTTCGGATCCGTAATGAGTTCTCGACACCAGCGGCCGCCTGGGTCACCCAGAAGCTGCCTCGGGCACCGTTGTCGAAACGGAGCAGCGCCCCGGCGAAGTCATCGACAATCCGGCCGGGGACCACGTGGCCCACTTCGGCGGCGACTTCGGCGACCTCGATCCCGGTGATGAAACGAACCAGGTTGTGGGCATGGGTTCCGATGTCGCCCATTACGAGCGATGGCCCGCCGCGGGCCGGGTCGTAGCGCCACGGGATGTCGTCACCGGGTGGGGGGTCGTTCTCACGGGCCTTGCCGCCCTGGACGTACTCGACCTGCACGAGTCGCAGCTCTCCGAGCCGGCCGTCCTCGACCATTGCCCGAGCCTGGCGCACCATCGGGTAGCCGGTGTAGTTGTGCGTCAGGCAGAAGATGAGACCGGTCTCCTCGACACGAGCGACTACCTCGCGAGCCTCTTCGAGTGTATTGGTGAGCGGCTTGTCGGCGATCACGTCGAAGCCCCGCTCGAGCGCAACCATCGCGTAGAGGTAGTGGCTGTCGTTGGGGGTCATGATGGCGACGACGTCGGCCCCGTCATCACGGGCCGCTTCTGATTCGAGTAGCTCGATGCCATCGCCGTAGGCGCGCGTGATTCCCAAGGCGCGGCCGGCGGCTTCGGAGCGTTCGGCGTCTGACGACAACGCCCCGGCGACGAGCTCATACCGATCGTCGATCCGCGCCGCAGCGCGATGCATTGCGCCGATGAAGCTCCCGGGGGCGCCGCCGATGACGGCGAGCCGCAGCCGGCGCCCGAGCATTTCGACTACGGGATTCGTGTCCATGCTGTCCTCCTCTGCCTCAAGCTACTGGTCATCGAGCCACTGCGGAGGTGCGGGCTCAGGTGACGGCCGACGGTTCGCCGACGCGATAGTGGACGTCGGATAGCTCGCGAAGCCGCTGCGCTGCCTCTTCCGGTGTCAGGTCGCGTTGCGATTCGCCGAGCAATTCGTAGCCGACCATAAATTTTCGCACGGTGGCTGAGCGCAGCAGTGGCGGGTAGATGTGGGCGTGCAGTTGCCAGTGTTCGGTGGCGTCGTCGTGGAAGGGGGCGCCGTGCCACCCCATCGAGTATGGGAACGGTCTTGCGAACAGATTGTCGTATCGGGACAGGAGGCGCTTGAGCAGGGTGGCCAGACCGGCTCTGTCGTCGTCGGAGAGCTCCGGTAGTCGCGCCACACGGCGGCGGGGGAGAATGATCGTCTCGAATGGCCACGTCGCCCAGTAGGGGACGACGGCCAACCACTCCTCATTCTCAACGACGACCCTGGTGCCTTCGGCAGACTCGGCGGCGGCGTAGTCCTCGAGCAGGTTGGTGCCGTAGGCGGCACGGTAGGACGCCTGATGGTCGTCTTCGGCCGCGGCGTGAGTCGGCAGCGCCGCGCCCGCCCAGACCTGACCGTGCGGATGGGGATTGGAGGCGCCCATCATCTCGCCCTTGTTCTCGAATACCTGCACCCACCGATAGGCCTCCCCCAATTCGGCGGTCTGGTCGGCCCAGAGATCGATTACGGACCGAATCGCTGCAGTGTCGAACTCTGCCAGCGTTAGCCCATGGTTGGGGGAGAAGCAGAGCACCCGACAGGTTCCAGCGGCGGCCTCTGCTCGAAACAGCGGAGAAGTTGCCGCGAGCGCCTCGGCCGGATCCGGCAGCAGTGCCGGGAAGTCATTGGTGAATGTGTAGGTGTCGGGGTAGTCCGGGTTGGCCTCACCGCGGACGCGCGGGTTGCCGGGGCACAGGTAGCACTCCGAGTCGTACTGTGGTCCGGGCTCGACGGCACCGGTGAGTTCGGTCTTGCCTTGCCAGGGCCGGTCGGTGCGCTGCGCCGAGACAAGCACCCATTCCCCCAATAGCGGATTGAACCGGCGATGTGGCCCGGCCGCCTCCGGGGCGAGTTTTGTCATTCGGTGACCGTTGTTGCGATGCCGCGATCGCGGATCTGATTGACAAGTTCAGGGGGAGCCGACGGTCCCGTGATGAGGACATCGACGTCGGCCAGATCGGCGAAACGTGCCACGCTGATTCTGCCAAGTTTGGGCCCTTCGGCGACGACGACCACGCGGTGCGCCGCCTTGATCATGAGGGTCTTCACCGCAGCTTCCGGGAGGTTGATGTTGGTGAGACCCTCCTCGGGATGAACCCCCGTGCATCCGACGAAGGCGGTCGTGACGTTCACCTGCTCGAGTATGAGCCCGGCCAGCGGATCGACGAGCGAATGTTGTCGGGGCCGCAGCCGGCCGCCGGTCAAGATCACCGAGATGCGCGGAATCTCCGGTTCGAGTTCGGCGGCAATCGTGAGGCCGTTGGTGAAGACGACCACATCCTCGAGGTCGCGGCGCCGCGCCAGTGCCCGGGCTACCGCGGTGGTCGTGGTGCCGACGTCGATGATGAGCGATTCACCCGGTATCACCAGGGCCGCGGCGGCCTCCCCAATGGCGGCCTTCTCGTCGGCCGAAGCCACTTCGGATTGCTCGAACGTTTGCTCGACGTGGGAGCGGCCGTCGCGCACCATTGCGCCGCCGTGGACCCGCTGGATACGCGGCGAGGCGTCAGGATGATCGAGGTCGGATCGCACCGTGACTTCGGATATCCCGAAGATGTTGCTCAGATCGGCGACCCGCATGAATCCGCGTTCTTCGATCAGTGAGAACATGCGACGTCGTCGAACGGCGCCGGGAAGGCCTCTTGTCGCGGGTGGTTCCATACCGAAACTTTTGTTTCTTGACGGTTTCTTGTCAAGTTGACAACAAACCGTAAGGAGTCGTAGCCTCAGCACACTGCGGCCAAGTCTGCCGCCGGCCTTTTTGAGGAGGGCACACCCAACATGAAGAAAATGAAGACACTTCGTTTCGGCGCAGTCCTGCTGGCACTAGCTCTAGTGATGGCAGCCTGCGGCGATGACGCAGACGAGACAACAACTACGGCGGCGGGGGGCACTGACGCCCCGACGACGTCGGCAGCGGCCATGACCGAACAGGTCGAGGTCTTTTCCTGGTGGACCGGCGGCGGCGAAGCAGCCGGCCTCGACGAGATGATCAAGTTGTTCGCCACCACCGACCCGAACATTGAGTTCCTGAACTCGGCCGTGGCCGGAGGGGCCGGCACCAACGCCCGCGCCGTCCTGGCTTCTCGCCTTCAGGCGAACGACCCGCCGGACAGCTGGCAGGGTCACGCCGGCCAAGAGCTCATCGGCACCTACGTGGCAGCCGATCAGATCGAGGCGCTCAACTTCCTCTACGACGAGGAGGGTTGGCTGGACGTCATGCCCGACACGCTGATCCCGCTGATCTCCAAGGATGACAATATCTACTCCGTGCCGGTGAACATCCACCGTGCCAACGTGGTGTGGGCCAACCCGACGGTTCTGGCCGACAACAACATCGACATGCCGGCATCGCTCGACGAGTTCTTCACGGCTCTCGACACGCTGCAAGCCGGTGGAATGGACGCCCCGCTCGCCATGGGTGAACAGTGGACCACGATGCACCTGTTCGAGACGATCATGCTGGCCTCCATGGGCCCGGATGACTGGAACGGGCTGTGGGACGGTTCGGTCGCATGGGATTCGGCCGCTGTGAAGCAGGGCATCGAAGACTTCGACAAGATCCTGACCTACACCAACTCGGATGCTTCGGCTCTGTCGTGGCAGGATGCTGGCCAGCTCGTGCTCGACGGCACCTCGGCGTTCAACATCATGGGCGACTGGCAGGAAGGCTTCTTCCGCGAGCTGAACATGGTCCCGCAGACCGACTACATCTGGGCCGCCACACCGGGCACCGACGGTAACTTCCAGTTCCTTTCGGATAGCTTCGTGCTTGCCAAGAACGCACCGCACCGTGAGTCCGCGATCGCGTGGCTCAAGGTCGCCGGTTCGAATGCCGGCCAGGACGCCTTCAACCCCGTCAAGGGTTCGATTCCGGCTCGCAACGATGCCGATCGTTCGCTCTACGGCGAGTACCTGCTCTCCGCGATGGACGACTGGGCCTCCGACACGGTTGTCGGCAGTCTGACCCACGGCGTTGTCGCCAACGACTCGTGGAAGTCTGAGATCGACACTGCGATCGGGCTATTCCTGGTCGATGGTGATACGGCTGGATTCCAGACCGCCCTGACCGCCGCCGCGGCGGCCAGCGGCTGAGCCAACTCGTTAACTGCTTGAATGACGGTCCGTCCTCTCTTCGGAGGGGGCGGACCGTCTCTTTTTTGGGAGTTCATGCATGGCGGTCACGTCCGCTGAAACCGATGTGCTGAAGCCGAAGCGCAAGGTCTTCCGGATGGAGAACTGGTGGGGTGTGCTGTGGGTCCTGCCGTCGCTGATAGCCGTGATGGTGTTCGTCTACGGGTTCATCGGCTGGACGGCCCGGGTGTCGGTGAGTGCCTGGAAGGGGCTGCTGGCCGACTACACCTTCGTCGGTGCCGACAACTACACGGCACTGGCTTCTGATCCCCGCTTCGACATCGATATCCAGAACACCGCCATCTTCACCGTCGTCTTTGTGCTCGGCTGTCTTGCGATCGGCCTCGGCCTGGCGATCCTGCTTGACAAAGGGATCCGCGCCGAAGGGTTCTATCGCAGCCTGTTTCTCTTCCCGATGGCAATCTCTTTCATCGTTACCGGAGTCGTGTGGCGCTGGCTGATGAATCCCGCCCAGGGAGAGCGCATCAGCGGTATCAACCTGATCTTCGACAAGCTTGGTCTGGACTTTCTAATCAACAGTTGGCACGCCACGCCAACATGGGGGATCGCCGCGGTCGCGATTCCGGCCGTGTGGCAGATGTCCGGCTACACGATGGCGCTCTATCTCGCCGGCCTGCGGGCTGTGCCGGAATCTCTGCGGGAGGCGGCCCGGGTCGACGGCGCCTCCGAGTTCCAGGTCTATCGCAAAGTGGTGCTGCCGTTGATTCGGCCGGTGACTCTGAGCGCCATCATCATTCTCGGCCATATTTCGCTGAAGGTCTTCGACCTGATCATCGCCATGGCCGGCAAGCAGGTGGCCCTCGACGTTCCCGCGATATACATGTGGACGACGACGTTCGACGGGTTCTTTTTCGGACGGGGCGCCGCGATCGGCATGGTTCTTCTCATGTCGGTCGCAGTCCTCGTGATTCCGTACCTCTGGTACACCCTGCGCCAGGAGCGAAGCGGATGACGACTGCCGTCGGACCGGGCACGCGCCGTAAGTGGGTCTATCTCCCCCTGACGATGATGGCGTTGTTCTATCTGGTGCCGATGTTTGTGATGCTCAACACCGGCTTCAAGAGCTTCGATGAGGTCAGTCTCCGCACGATGTGGCAACTGCCGTCGGCCCTCTCTTTCGACAACTTCCAGGCGGCGTGGGAGGCGCTGCGGCCGAACCTTTGGAACTCGCTGAAGATCGTGATTCCGGCCGCCACCATCTCCTCGGTCCTCGGT
>Ga0316187_10003803_pt1 | contig 13108 bp, 12 predicted proteins | sample CroRivburrow1_MG_FD_204927 | JGI IMG/M metagenome (GOLD analysis project Ga0316187, IMG submission 204927) | Coastal sediment microbial communities from Maine, United States - Cross River worm burrow 1 | ecosystem: Environmental > Aquatic > Marine > Coastal > Sediment | place: USA: Maine...
GGCCAAAAAAGCATCATCCTTACCCAAAGGCTTGCGTGCCGGCACCCTCCCGGCCAATCTTTATAGCAAAATTAAAGAGGAAGGTGAGGCCACTTGGGATCAACTCGCTACCATCATTGCCGAGGAAAAAGACAAGGAACCGGCCCAGTGCATGGGTCTCGCCCTTAGAACCATTTCCCGCAAGGTCGCCAAGGCTGTTCCCGTTTCAGTCATGTTTACAGGCGAAGACGCCGAGGCTGTCTTTGTGCTCGACGAGGAGGACGGGGACGAGGATGAGTAGATGTTAAGAGGGTTCAACTATGGCCTAATAGACTAACAAAGAGCTGGCATCTTCTCAGGTGTCAGCTCTTTTTTGACGGAGGGAAACATGGCACGAAGAATTAAGAAAAGAACACATGACTCAAAACAAATAAAAATCAAAACCCAAAACTTCATCGACTTGTTAAATCATGTACATCTGGGCGGCGTCATATCTGAGTGTATAGTGTCGATCAACAGAGGCAAGGCAAAGGTACATGCCGTGGATGCTACCCAAAGCCTTGTAGTTATAACACATGCCAACATTATGTCTAAAACAACCGACCTTGAATTAGGCCTGGGCAATGTGGAGTTACTCAGTAAGTTTCTGGCAACTATCGAAGACAACGACGTCACGGTAAAGCACGCCAACTCTGTCTTCACTCTTATGCGAAAAGACGGTCGCCGCAAGTTAGAGTACCTGTTAACTCAGCCCGAGTTTATATCCACCAAACTGGTTGATGAGGACAGCAAGAAGGACCCTTATAAGACGATGGTAGGGCTTACAACTGTTAACGCTGAATTAACATCCACTTTTATTAAAGACTATCTAAACTACATAAATATGCTTAAAACAAAGGACACCACTATCGTCTTGGACAGAGCTGGTCTTAAATTTATTTGTGGCGGCATAGACGACCACCAGTTTGAGCTAACTCTAAGTAGTGATGTGGAAAGTGAAGACGACGATTGGTTTGAAAGCAAGGCCAATGGCGAGCATTTGGCAAAAGTGTTGAGTACTGTTTCTAATGAGTATGACCAGGACGAGCCACCAGTTATAATGCTTGGCGAAAGAGTACCTACAGTCATAGAGAACGGGACTTCCCTTTGGGCACTGATGCCTTTATATGATACGGAACAAGACGGGGATGAGGACGAATGAAACAACTAATATGGTACGAAAAGTACAGGCCACTACAACTCGACAATTTAATCCTGCCGAGAAGTCATAACAGAGCATTTAAAAAATTTATTAAGCAGGAAGAAATACCTCACCTGCTTTTTCATGGGCCTGCCGGTGGCGGCAAGACTACCCTGTCACAAATCCTGATATTAAAATGCGCAGGACGGGCGTTGGTATTAAATGCCAGCAGCGAAGACCGTGGAGTCGCTACAATCAAGAAAAGAGTAACGCAATTTGCTTCATCGCAGAAGACCAGCGACAAACTGAATATCGTTTTCTTTGATGAGGCTAATGGCCTGACTCCAGATGCCCAAGAGGCACTCAAAAACACCATCGAAAAATACCAGCGAAACTGTCGGTTTATATTCACTACAAACGAGTTTGATAAAATCACCGAACCCATTGTTTCACGTTGCCAAATATTCCAGTTTGACTCATTTCCTAAAAAGGACCTGCGTTTATATCTTACGAACATTCTTAAAGAAGAGAACATAGAATATGATCGTAAAGACTTACGAGTAATTATGAATCGCTACTATCCAGATATACGTACAATTATAAACACAATGCAGTCTTGTAGTATGTCTGGCACACTTAATCTCGAAGAGGTTATATCTATCACAGATTACGATTTACTCGCATCGCATATTGATCAAGGCCATGTACTTGCAATAAGGAACATGCTGTCAGGTAGTAAAGACTTTCTTGGCATCTACAGATACTTGTTTAATACATACATCCCACATAAGATGAACGATGGGCAAAAATCAGAAGCTGCTATAACGGTAGCAGAGTATCTTTCCAGAGACAGGACTGTTATTGATAAGGAAATAAACATGACTGCCTGTCTGTTAGAGTTGATGTCCTTAAATGGTGTCGAAGCTGATTTTAATACAGCATTTTAAAGAGGAGGTTATGGCAAATCCTTTCGAAAACGTAAAGCAATTATTCCAAGAAGAGGATGTGGAGGTAGAGTCACCGTTTATGGCAAACAGGATTTTAAGTTTTTTACCTGAAACTTGTATTACTGCCATTCGTCTAAATCGTTACTCTACATATCTCCCTCGGTGGGCTATTAATGCATGCTTTAATCTGTGCATTCCAAAACGCAAGCGACTACCTTGGTTTCGCTATGCTAAAAAATCCAAAGGCATGAACTTAAAGTTGACTGCCAAAATAAGACAGGCATTTTGCGTCAACGAGTACCATGCTAAACAGATTATAGAGCTGTACAATAAAATGGATGAGAATCCAGCGAGCTACTTTGGACTGAAGGAGGGTGAGTAATGAAAAAGGACATTACCCTGTTCATAAATAGAACATCACACGAGCAGGGTCTCATTAAAAAATTTACAGAGTTAGTCAAGTCGGTCAAAACCAAGACGCAAATGCGCGAGTTAGAGATGCGCCTACTACGCCCACGTCCATTGCGGCGCTATAAAGGGAAACGTCCGGGTCAAACAGCATTTAAAAAACGCTGCATGATGTTAACATTTAAATCTAACAGTGTCATTAAGGCCTGGGCACGGCACTTTAAAGTTAACACTTATGTAGAGAATAATACTTACGATGTGGACTTTCTGGTGGAGTTGTTCCGGCTAATGGACGATGGTCAAATTAAATGGGACAGTAAAAAGAAGAAGTACGAAATTAATATGTTCGAACAGAAACGCAAGATTAAGAGGAGACGAGTAAATAAACGTAAAATAAAGAGACGAAAGAAGTAAGAGTACTATGCTTTTGTGAATTCAGCCTTCATGCTGTTAGGAGGATAACACTATGAAAAAATCACAAGCATCAAAAATGATACCACCGCCCGTACCAAGTGATGTCAAAAAAATGGGCATTAAGTTAATCAAGATGGGATTAGAGTTGATAGAATCAGAAGAGCCTTACTACCCTTTTGGAACACCAAAAGCACCACCAATGCCGCCTGTGGTAGACGAAGAGGAAGAGGATGAAGAGGGTGAAATACCCAGACCACCCAAAAGGGGTAAAAGATATGCATAAAATAACATAAAACAAAGTGTAAAGGCTGAATTCACAAGAGCATATTGGAGGAGGTAGTAGTATGTTTAAATGGACAAAAGAAACGCCGACAGAAGCAGGTTGGTACTGGACGAGAGATATCCATGCGGGCAGGCATGCCGCAATTCCGCGTATAGTTCAGATTAGATGGTATGTGGATAAGTTATGTGTAGGAAATTGGGCGATCTCAACAACAAATGTACAGTGGGCTGGCCCGATTCCTATGCCAAGAACGATTAGACGAAGGAAAACAATCAAACAACGACTGGAGGAGTAATGAATATAGAAAAAGAAATAACCAAAAACAGTCTTGCCTTTGTAAAGGAAAACAGAGGCATGAAATTGGATATGGAAAACAAGCGCGCACTAAACTACATCAGCCCTCGCATAAGTAGTGAGTTTATGGACTGCTCGATGCCTATGACGTTTGACCACTACAGCCACTGCTCGTTGGGCTGCACATACTGCTTTGCATATATGTTTAAAACAAGCAACATCAGCTTCAGCCGGAAACTACACTCAGTTGACCCGTACAAAATGATAAAATCAATAAACGGTGAGCCCATCGGTTCAAGGAACAAGTCGTTGTGGAAACACTTCTACTCGCGGCGGTTCTTACTACACTGGGGTGGGTTGGCCGACCCATTTTGCAACTTTGAAAAGACTAATGACATCGGATACACCATTGTAAAGGGATTAGCAAAGGCCAAGTACCCAACTTTGTTTAGCTTCAAAGGCTCGGCACTCTTCCGACCTAAGTGGGTTAAACTATTTGATAAGTACTCACGAAATAAAAACTTCGCTTTTCAGGTGTCTATCATTGCACCAAGAGATGACATGAGTAGGAAAATGGAGATAGGTGTGCCGGTGACAAGCCAGCGTATAAAAGCAATTAAAATGCTGAGTGACATGGGGTACTTCACTATACTTCGTCTGCGTCCCTTTGTAATAGGGATTAGCGATGAAGGCTTGGATGAGCTATTAGACCAATGTTTAGAGGCTGGAATTCAGGCCATAAGCATGGAATTTATTGCTATAGATCAGCGGTCTAACTTCGGCGGTGGGTCAGGGTTGCGCTACAAGTGGTTGGGTAAACAGATTGGGGCCAAAGATACATTAGAGTACTTTAAGGCTCTGAGTCCAAGCAAGCGAGGTGGTTATTTGCGGCTGAATCGACTCGTTAAAGAGCCGTACGTCAAACAAGTGTACAAGTTCTGTTTGGACAATGACATCATATTCGCTTGTAGTGATCCGGATTATAAAGAGTTGAACATGACTGGTTCCTGCTGTGGTATGCCAGATGACTACCCAGAAAACAGGGAAATGGAAAACTGGTCAAAAAACCAGTTGACTTACGCCGTAAAGGAGCTCCGTAAAACGTACCATCAGTCTGGTTTAATGCAACGTATTAAGTTTGACAAAGTCTTTCGTCCGGACATCGACACCTACCTAAAGAGTAAGGCTTTGGGTCAAGATCATGCTTGCGTAAGTCAAAAGACTGCTAGTGAACGGCACGGAGCTGACTACCATCGTTATGCGCGTGAAGTTTGGAATAACTTGAAGTCACCAGGCAATCCTCGTAATTACTTAGATGGCAAAGTTATCCCAATACAAACAGACGAACATGATAATCTCGTCTACATCTACGAACCCACTGAATACGAGGAAAGGTGGGTAAAAGAAGGCATCAGTTTAAAAAAATAAACGGAGGTGTGAAATGTATTTTCAAAGATGGCAATGGTTAGTGCTAGTTATCGCTGGACTGCTTATTGGCCTATCTTTTTTGTGGCCAATGCGGGGGATAGGGTCAATCCTACTATAACTCATGAAAAGGCAACGGTGCAAAAACTACGCAGTTTGCAAAGGGTGGCAGCTTGTACCCAAATACGAGCTATGCCGAGCTTGTTACAATAAGATGAAAGGGTACAATACTGCCGCCTGGAGAAACAGAAAAAAGGAGGGCAATAAAAATGCCAGAAAAATATCCACTACCACATAGCCCATTGAAATGCAGTGTTACAGTCAGTGCAGGGATTATCATTGATGAGGCTGAAGTAACAAGAAACTGGAATTTCACCGCAGATGATCTTGAAAGAGTAGACCATAACCGCGATAGCTACGTTGATCAGATGGGGGCAGCAATGAACTACGCCATGAGTCTTCAAAATCCAAACAAGTACAACTGGGTTAAATTTGAATGGCTTTGGCTCTAAACCAGAAAGGAAAACCAAATGCATAAAACACAGATGGACAAAAAATCAGAAATGTTGGATGCCCTGGCAACAGCTATAGATGAAGTCTTGGAAGAGCTTTATTGCCAACGGATGGGGTTCGCTCTATTTATGTTTTCTTTTGGGCCCAAAGGACAGGCCGGAGACTACGTGAGCAATGGTAAAAAACCCGATATGATTAAATTTATGCGAGATGTAGCTGACAGGTTAGAGGCTGGCGAAGATGTAGCAATACCTTTAGGATCAGCATAAGGAAATAGACACATGAATTCAGTACTCCTAATTTATCCACCATTTGAAGGGAAGAACTACCTCAAGAAGCGCAGTCCCTTTCCACTGGGACCATTGTACATAGCTGCTTTCTTAAAAAGCAAAGGTATTGATGCCTTGGTAGTTGACTTCAGTTGGCCGCCAAAGAAGCGTAAAACCAGCCGGCCAAAGCAGCTAAAGACCGGACAGAGTAACTACTTTCGGTTTGGTTGGACTGACTTACAAATAAAAAAGTTTTTAATATGGCACGCCAGGGATTATGACTACATTGGTGTTTCATCTTTAATGAGCTCTAACTGGAGTGGTGCGTACAAAATAATAGAACTGATTAAAGAGACTACCGGCCAGGATGTTATTATTGGTGGGCCCCATGCAACCGCCTTTCCAGACCATGTGGCGAAGCACTCCAAAGCTGACTACATTTGCATCGGCGAAGGCGAAGAAGCAATGTGGGCCCACTGTACTGGTTTAAAGCACCCTGCTATCATTAAAGCCAAAGGTAGTTTAAAACATTCGGTGCGGGATAGTTTTATCGAAGACATGAACTCGTTGCCATTTCCAGCCAGATCACTACTAATGGATGACAGGCCTACAAAGGAACTGTACATAACTTTTAGTCGGGGTTGCCCACACAAGTGTACATTCTGTGGTAGCCACCTTATACAAGGCCGAAGATGGCGGCACAAGGATGTAGCCAGATGTATAAAAGAAGTACACTTTTACATTAAAGAATGGGGTGTAAAGAAGTTCATAGTTGAAGATGATAACCCATGTCCCGGACCAAAGGGCATTAAGCACCTAAAGAATTTCTGTAAAAGGGTGATTAACGAATTCCCACGACTACGGTTTGAAGTAAGTCATGGCATCCCTGTCTATGCTACAGCCGATAAAGAGTTGTGTGACTTGATGTGGCAAGCTGGTTTTAGAAACATGACTTTCCCTATTGAAAGCACAGACTCACGAGTACTGATGGATATGAAAAAAGAAGACACTGTGGATCAATGGCTACACGGGATACAGAACTGGAAGTACGAGAAGAACCATCCAGCTCAAATTATTTTAGGGTATCCGTTTGTAGAAACCATAGCTACCATGCTAAATACAATGATAGACGTTGCTCACGTGAAAGGCCGGATTTGGGCCTCACATTTTAGGTTAAACAAGGGTACTGAACTGTTCGATCGTTGTCTGAGCGCTAAATACATAAGCGACTCATACGACCCTATAAACACGCAAGCCTTTTATGTTGAGACAGAGCGATTTAATCTTAAAGACTTGCAAGAACTTATGCAAATCAGCAGGGGTATTAATTTCGCAACAGAAAGAGGCTTTAATCCTATAGAGCGAGTACCGGAGTGCACAGACTTTTATGACTTCACACTGCCTGAGAAACCAGGCGACATAGTGGCCAAAGGCCGGTTCAAATTTGTCCGAGGCCAAAACTACTGCGCATCCCTTCTGATCGCCCAATTAAGCAAAACCGTTGCCGGTAGGCCGATTTGTAGTTTTAATGCTGGACGTGATAGAATAATATATAAGGGTGAAAAGCCTTCACTCGTTTATGACACTCTTATAGAGTTACTCACTGGCCGTAAAAGGAAAACGATAGAGGACTTCCTATAATGAGACAGCAACAATTTGACATTCTTCTCCGCAACCGCCTATGCTTTGCATGCAAAGGGCCACTACCCAAAGACTATGAGTTTGCTTGGTGCTGTGATGGCTATCATTGTGGGTGTCACGGTCGTCCAGTTGAACCCTGGGCGTGCTGTGAAATTTGTATGAACCTGGGGTGGGCGTATAATTGGATTGAATACAGATATATGTGGGGGTAAAAATATGAAAATTGCAATCACACTCTACCTCATAAATAATCTCGGCGGGGTAGTAAATCACCTTGAAAACTGTGCCAAGGGATTTTTAAAACTTGGGCATGCTGTGGACTTCTACATACTGACTCCCAAGAATCCACCTACAAAGAAATACACCAGTAATGACTTTAAACGCAAGGATGGATGGCAGAAGGGGGTATTTGGCCCCGTCCACCAGTACCACGGTTGGCGTTTACTGCCAAAATGGTACCTCAGCTACAAGGATGAGGAGTCAGCTAAGAAGTCAGCGCAGGTACTCAGCAAGTACGACCTGATACTATGGGAAATGCCAATGCCTCGCAAAAATAAAGAAAATAAAGGTAACCCTCACTGGCTGCATCTTTATGGTACAGCCGATAAGAATGTTTCTGTTTTCCGCGATGGACATCTCTTCACCTACCCCCACATTAGTGCTGTTCTAAAGTATTTCGATGGCTTCGGCTGTAATCATATCTGTGGCTACAACATCGCCAAGAATATCTCCACTCCTCGGGCGCTTATCTTCTCCCCCCACGATGTTTCCGACAAATGTCGCAAGCCATACCTCGAACGCCGCAAGGGTTTTCTGAGTATACAGACATTTAAAGGTTGGAAGCATGTAGATGATCTTATTAGAGCAATCCCGCATATGCCGGAAGACTTAACAATGCATGTGGCGGGTGGCGGTATAGAGTACGCCTACATGACGAGTAAGGATAAATGCAAGCCGCAGTATTTTGCGCGTCGTAAAGAAGACCCCGACTACAGAGGACGAGATGGAACCGAGAGAATATTTAATCGGGCGCTGGACGGTGGGATGAAGTGGTATGGCTGGATTACAGAAGAGAAGAGAGACCGCCTACTACGATCTGTTAGATGCCTTATCGACCCCAGCTGGAACATGAACTTTGCCAAATTGGGCGACCACTTTAACAGGGTCACTACTGATGCTATGATAATGGGGTGCATACCGATTGGTAGGAATTTCGGTATGTCAACTAATTATCATGGGGCTGGGGTAGTATTTACTCCAGATAAAAATTATATAATGATACCCCATGACGCTACCCCCGTGGAGTTTGCTAACCGTGTAGGTTATGCCTGTAATCTGACTAAGAATGTGGCTGCAAAAATACAGGAAAATAACTTCAAACTGCTCGAACACTTTGATAATATAAAAGTAGCTGAACAATATATTGATTTAGCCGAAGGACGGCCTACAGGCTTTTACAATTCCTTAGAGCAAGGAAATACAAGCTCAAAATTAATAACAGAAGGGAGGCGAGACCTATACGAGTTCTTTGGTAAAAAGAAGTCAAAATCAGATGGTATAAAAAAGTTCCTATGATGAGGAGGAGGTATGGCTACAATAATCCGTCGAAGAGGCAAGAAGAATGAAAGAGTCGAAGCGGATATTCCAGCCGGTGTATTTATCGAAGGAAAACCGCTGGAAGAATATCTCGAAGATGTCGAGCGCGATAAAAAATCAAAGGAGGTGGAAGGATTACGCAAAGAATTTGAAAAAAAGAAGCACAAGTCGCGCGGAACCTATGCCAACGAACGGCAGCAACAGGACACTCGACGAGTGGCCAAACGAGTCCAGTGGTTTACAAACCACGAGATTCGGAAGGAGTATGGAATCATGGAAAAGCCTTTTGAAAGTCAAGCCGAGAATGCAATCTGGGTTATTTTGCAAAAGGGACCAGTAACTGTAAAAGAGATAGGCCAAAACCTTAAATGGAACGGAAAACCAAACACCCTATCCGCTATGGTAGCTACTGTATGGTCACGACTGGGTAACATGCATCCAGGAGCCGCCAAAATAATAGACAGGGAGAAAGACCCGCATAGTCCAGCTCATAGGTACTTTAAGGCAAAAGGGATAGACATATCCCCGGAAGCGGCCATTGAGCAGTACAAGCTGACAGGCACAAAACAACACAGAATGAAGCGAGCCGCCGCTCGAGGTGAGCAACATGAAGAGCCTGAAACAAAACCACCACCAACTACTGTAAGAAAACAGTTAACTTCAAAAACAACCACTGCCCCTTCAACTACTTTAAACAAGGTGGTGGAGGAGGTCATACAAACTACGCTGGGCATTAAGGTGGAAGTGTCTGGCAAAGTTGAAATTGTATTTAAATTCGGAGGATAAATGAAAAACTCTGACTACTGCCATCTACATATTCATAACGAATTTTCGCAATTAGACGGCTTTGGTACTGCCGAGTCATATGCCAAGAAAGCAGCCAAAATGGGCTTTAAATATCTCGGCTTAACCAATCATGGAAACCAGGATGGCTTAATCAAATTCCAACAAGCATGTAATAACGAGGGGATCATCCCTATCCTTGGCTGTGAAGGATATATGATACCCGACAGATTACTCAATACTAAGACTCGTAAACTTGGGCATATTTGTCTATGGGTAAAGAACCAAACCGGATTTGAAAACCTATGCTACTTACTCAGTTATGCAAATCTGGACGGTTTTTACTACCGTCCTCGATTCACATACAGCAAGCTATTAGAACACTGCGAAGGCCTGGTTATCTCTACTGCTTGCCTAATATCTTGGACAAACCTATTTAAAGATGGCATTAATTTCTTCTACGACCTGAAAGATAAAATTGGAGATGACTTGTACTGTGAAATAATGCCGCATCAGATAAAAAAGCAAATCATCTTTAATAAGAAAATGCGGAAACTTGCAAAAGAATCCGGTAGTAAGATAATCGTTACAAACGACTGCCACTACGTAGAACGAAGAGAGTGGCGCTCACAAGAAATACTACTTGCCATTCAACGGAAAGCAAAATGGACAGATAAAGATAGGTGGAAATTCAGCATTCGTGGTCTCTACCTTCGCTCTGCCAATGGCATGATAAGGATGTTAAGGAAAACACATTTCTTTAAAAAAGAATATCTGTACAATACGTTGGAAGTGGCGGAGAAGTGTGCCGAGTACACCATACCCAAAAGGGAAGTACAGTTGCCACGAGTCAAAGGTGTGGGATTGCAAGAAGCAAAATTTATGGAGTCAGTATGTGCTGATGGTTTCCAAGACAAATTCGGCCGCAGCTTATATGGTGACAGACTATACTATGAGCGTTTTCAAGAAGAGTTTAAGCTGATTAAAAAGAAAAAATTTGTTCGCTACTTTCTAATTGTCTGGGAATTAGTCAACTGGTGCCGACAGAGTAACATCCTATTGGGCCCAGGTAGGGGATCAGTCGGGGGATCACTTATCGCCTACCTTATGGGTATAACGTCTGTCGATCCAATTAAGTTCAATCTACTGTTTAGTAGGTTCATTAAAGAAGACAGGATTGACTACCCAGATATAGACATTGACTTTGAGCATACCAAACGTGAACTTGTACAGCGGCATCTGGAAACACTTTACGGAAAAGACAAAATTGCCAACGTGAGTAGTTTCAACAGAATGAAAGCCCGAGCCGCCGTGCAGGATGTAGCCCGAGTCTTTAATGTGCCAGCAGGGGAAGTCAATCGTTTTACGAAACTCATCGAAGACAATGATGATCATACCGGGATAGAACAAGCAATTAATGCATATCAAGAAGGGCAGGAATTCAAAAAGAACTACCCCAACGTAATCAGGCAAGCCAAAAAATTAGAGGGTCAGGTACGAGGCTACAGCCAACATGCCGCTGCTATCGTGTTATCACAAGACCCAATCGCCTCAGGTGGCCGTTGCAATCTTCTCAAAAGAAAAGACACTCTACTCGTTAACTGGGAAAAGGAAGACACCGAGTATGTGGGCCTTATGAAATTAGATGCCCTGGGTTTGAAGCTACTATCTATCTTGGCAGAAACAATCAAGCTGGTAAAAGAAAACCATGGAAAGAACATTGACTTGGATAAATTAAATTTAGAAGATAAGGACGTGCTAAAAGAAATCAGCACTGGCAACACTACCGGTCTGTTTCAGCTTGGCGCTTATGCCACCGCTAGCCTTATTAAAGACATGGGTGTAGAGAAGTTTATGGACATAAGTGATGCGGTAGCATTGGCCCGACCCGGACCAGCAAATAGTGGCATGACTGCTGACTACGTACAAAGAAAACGTCGCAGAAGCAGGTGGGAAAAACGACACAAGGTATACGAGAAGATAACCGCAGATACCTATGGGTTGCTGGTTTACCAAGAACAAGTCATGAGCGTAATACACGAGGTTGCGGGATTGCCCTATCATACTGCTGATAAAATACGAAAGATCATTGGCAAGAAGAGAGACCCTAAAGAATTTAAAGCCTACAAACAACGATTTATAAAGGGCTGCAAGAAGGAGCAGATATTTAATCGAGAAGAAGCCGAAGAGTTCTGGGAAGGTCTTCAAAAATGGGCTCACTATGGATTTAATAGAGCCCACTCAGTCGAGTATGCCATGCTTGGCTATTGGTGTGCGTGGTTAAAGAAGTACTACCCAACAGAGTTTATCTGTTCATCGTTAACTTATGGTGCTAAAGACAAGAAGTCACAACTTGTAGAGGAGGCCTATCGCCTGGGCCTAACTCTTGTTACACCCAAGGTTGAGTTAAGTGATCCGGTGAAGTGGGTCGCCAAAGGCACAAAGCTATACGTTCCGTTTATTGAAATAAGAGGTATTGGCCCTAAGAAGGCTCTTATCGCCGCCGTATCACCAAACAAAAAGAAAGGCATAACAAAGTGGTTTAATAAAAAACAAGACCCTAAAATGGCAGCCCACGATGGTGCCCTTGGTGAGTTACTCACAAGTATAAATGCCTACTCGCAAGACGAGCCGGCCCAACAAGATGTTAACGTAAAAGAGCTGTTTGACTTCAGGGTAGTGACTAATCCACGTGATAATTACAGGAAATTATATGAACTCTACAATAACAAAATCAGACTTGATAGGTTGGATCCAGTCATCGAAGGTGACCGGAAGTCCCTGCGTTCCTTGGCCGAGCATGCTACAAAGAAAATTATCAGACGAAAGAAGTTCAAAGGATTTAAAAATATACTGTCATGCACAGCATGTAGTCTTTACGAAGAGTGCACAAGACCCGTACCGCCGTCTCCTGGGCAATATAACATAGCGATGATTGGGCAAGACCCAGGTTACGATGAAGATCAGCAAGGAAAAGGATTTGTGGGAAGATCGGGCGAGTTGATTTGGGCTTATCTGGATAAAAAAGGTTACGCCCGAAATATGTTCCACATAACAAACGTAAATAAATGTTACCCCAAACACTCGAGAAGGTCAAACAAGCAGCAGATAAAAACATGTACTCAGCTTTGGCTGAGTAAAGAGCTAAAGATGGTGCGCCCCATGGTCATACTGGCTTTTGGCGCCTCGGCGTTGTACTTCTTCACTGGGCGCACTGGTGGTATTACTGAACTCAGCGGAAAAGTACAATGGAACGAACAATATGGCGCCTGGATAGTGTGGTGTCTGCATCCAGCCGCTACACTTCATAACCCAGATAATAAACACTTATACACCAAAGGCATGAATAGCTTCTGCCAGTTGGTGCACTCCTTAG
>Ga0316187_10003804_pt1 | contig 13105 bp, 16 predicted proteins | sample CroRivburrow1_MG_FD_204927 | JGI IMG/M metagenome (GOLD analysis project Ga0316187, IMG submission 204927) | Coastal sediment microbial communities from Maine, United States - Cross River worm burrow 1 | ecosystem: Environmental > Aquatic > Marine > Coastal > Sediment | place: USA: Maine...
GGAAGGGTTGCCCAACGGACTCGTCGGGGTCCTTGGGCAGACCGAGCACCCGTTCACCGAGGATGTTGTGCTGGATTTCGTCGGTTCCCCCCGCGATCGACTGGGCCGGGGTGCTGATGAGTACCTCGGCCACGATCTCCTCGGGAGCCCGTTGCTGTCTGGTGGCCGTGGTGGTTGGATCGTCGGATGGGGCGGACGAGGCATCCGCCCCGGTCAACATCCCGGCAGCACCGGCGATCGAGGTGTGGGCGGTGTGCGAAAGGCGGGCGATGTCGCTCAAGTGGAGCTTGGCCAGCGACCCTTCGGCGCCCGGTGGCTTGCCTGCTCGTCGGGCGGCCCGGGCCCGATCGGTGGTCCAACCGGAAATGTCGCGCAATGACAGCGCCCGGGTGATCTCCTGGCGGACGAGAGGATCGTTGGTTCGTTCCCGTCGCCGGGCCTCCGCGCCCAACATGTTGGCCCGTCCCGCCCGCTGCGGATACCAGCGGTAGGTGGCGAAATAGGCGTCGGCCTCAGCCCGGGCCTCCTCCACGCTGCGGCCGGCGTCGAGAGCGAATCGGGGCCGGCGGGTGGCCACGGCGGCCCGCTCGTGGGCCAGGGTAGTGAGCGCCACCCGCCAACCTTCCCCGGTGGCCCCGATCAGGTTCTCCTGGGCGATCACGGCATCGGTGAAGAACACCTCGTTGAACGACGAATGGCCGTTCATCTGTTGCAGGGGGCGGACCTCGATGCCTTCCTGGTCCATGGGGATGGCGAAGAAGGACAGCCCCCGGTGCTTGGGTGCGTCCCAGTCGGTGCGGGCCACCAGGATGCCGTAGTGGGCGGCGTGGGCTCCGGAGTTCCACACCTTCTGGCCGTTCACGATCCACTCGTCGCCATCACGTTCGGCCCGGGTGGTGAGTCCGGCCAGATCCGAGCCGGCGCCTGGTTCGGAGAACAGTTGGCACCACTTGTGCTCCCCGGTGAGGATCGGGCGCAGCAGGCGGCCCAACAGTTCGGGCGAGCCGTGCTCCAACAGGGTCGGCGCCACCAGGTACATCGAGATCCCGGCCGCCACTCCCACCGCCCCGACCCGATCGAACTCGGCCTGGACCACCCGGTCCATCGTCGAGGGCAGTCCCCGGCCGAACCAGTCGGTGGGCCAGGAGGGAACACCCCAACCGGAATCGACGAGGAGATTGCGCCATGCCAACAGGGGCCGCTCGGGCTCCCAGTTGGCGTCCAGCCACGCTGCCGCCTCCGCCCGTACCTCGTTTTCGGAAACCCCACTCATCGATGCCGACACGACCCCGACCCTAGCCCTGCGGGCCGGACCGATTCATCCTGGTGGCGGTCGAAAGGGGGACAGCCGACTCGAGACTCAACGTGCCTCGGTGAAGCCCGCACGGGTGAAGTCGCCGCCGAAGGCGAGTGCATGGGTGATTCGTCGTCGACGCATCACTTCGAAGCTGACTGCATCGACGAAGGAATACTCATGTTCGTCTCGTTTTTGGAGCCATGTCCACGCGGCGTCGTGAGTATCCGCCGCAGTCTCGACGATCGCTAGTCGCGGTGAAGCCCGTAGGGCTCCCAGTACCTGGACCGCGGCACCGTGGTGCTCGCGGCGACGCATGAATGTCCATGTCTCCCCTAGCACGCCGACGGTTGTGATCACTGGACCGGACTCGGCTCGCCACAGTTCCACTGCGGTGACGTGGTGTCGTTCACGGGACCGGAAGAGCGCGATCAGAAAGCTTGTGTCGACAAACCTCATCTCGTGGAGTGATCAGCCGTAGATGACATCGTCGATCGAATCGGCTGGCGCGCCGTCGAAGGCACCGATGAGTCCATCGATCGGATCTTCGGAGGTCGTGGTGCCGAACCATTCGGCGACGGCCATACGGACGAGGGAGGCCTTGGAGACGCCGCGCTCGGCGGCTTCGGTCTCAAGGCGGTCGTCCAGTTCCTCATCCATGTAGAGCTGTATGCGTCGCATGACTAAAGTATGCACATATTCAACGTCGGGAGTGGCGGGCTGCCCTACGGCGGCGGCGCAGCTTGCGACGGAACCACTGCCCCGTTTTGACTACGGTTTCGATGACGGCTTCGAGCGCCAAATCCAGCATTACTGCACCTGCCATGTTGTAGCGGAATTGCCGAGGTCGAGTCGTTCGGTGACCGTGAGGCGCACGTCCTCCATGGCGGCCAAGCCCTCCCACAGTCCGTTCCAGGCCTCGAATACCTCGGGCGGTTCGTTGGGTCCGAACAACGTCGATGCGGTTATCGACACGGTGTCATCGGCGGAGGTGGAGGCGGTGGCCCCAGTGGCAATGACGTCGAGCGACGAGCCGTGGCCGGCCAGCAGGCGGCGAAGGCGGACTGCGAACGGCGCCCCGTCAGTGCCGAGCAGGGCCATGATCGATCCGTGATACTGCATCCCGATCTGGCGACCGGCCACCCGGCCCACGGCCGCGCCGTCGGCCGGGCCGAGTACTGACATCAGCTCAGGGAGGATGGATTGCACGTACGCCATGGCGTAGTTGCGCTCGACCTTGGCCAGACGCTCACCGCTCCAGGTCGGAACCGGTAGCTCCACCGGGGGGTTCGGGGGTCGTTCGCCCGGGCGGAAGCGCACTCGGTCCTCGGGGGCCAAAGGCGCATCCTCTTCGATGTAGTAGCCCTCTAGGCCCGGTTGGCCGTCGGTGGTCTGCATGGTGGCGACAAACCCGAGGCGGTCGTTGCCCAACGAGACCCCGTTGTGGCCATGCCAACCTCGCAACATGGCACGACTCACCTCGGTCGGAATCCCACAGACGGCGGTGCCGTCGAAGATCCAGCGGGGTGGCAGGTAGCGCACCCACGACTTGGTGTCGGACTCGGGAATCCACACCACGCCGACCCCGCCGAGGGCGTTGGACAACACGTGGTACTGGGCACAGGCCACGGGGTGGGGTAGATCGTCGAGGCCGAGCTTGGTCAGGCCGGGCAGGAACTTCTCGAGGTGCTGACGTCGGAACGTGCGGTAGACGACCTCGGTGGCCCGGGCCGTGCCCTGGCGTGACACCAGGGCGAGGATGATCCCGGTCAGGTAGCGGTGGTACAACTCACCGAGGGCAGTCCAGGCGGCGCGGTCGTCGGGGTGGGTGGTAGACATGGGTCGGTCAATCCTCAGGTGGGGTTTCGGTCGGGGGCGGGGTCGGTTCAGGGAGACGCCCGGCCCGACGTAGGGCATCACGCAGGGCGAACTCGATCTGGGCGTTGACGCTGCGCAGATCGTCGTCGGCCCAGCGCACGATGGCGGCGTGCACCGTCGGGTCGAGGCGTAGGGGGTAGTGCGGCGGGCGGCAACCACGGCCTCGGCGATCTCGGTGGCGTAGGCGAGGTGGCTGGGTCGTCAATGGCCAGATTTTGTAGGTCCTTCTGTTTTGGGCTAACTGCCAGTAGTTCGCTTGTCGTCGTTGCATCGCGGGCCGCGATTACCTCAGGCACTGAGGAGGCAGCGTTGGTGGTGCCCGCTGAAGAATGGGCTGAGTCAGATTCCGGTCGAGATGCAGGAGGTTCGCCGAAGAGTCGTCTTTACCTGATGAGGAGGCTGAGGGGCCGGTGACCTTCAGTGTCGGTGACACTGTGGCGTTGGGTGACCTACAGTTCGTACTGGGCGCAGGCCACGGGGTGGGTGGTAGGCACGGGTTGCTCAGGCTTCGGCTGGGATGGCCGTGTTCGAACGCTGCGGGAGAGGGGTCCGGCCGCCACCGAAGTCGAACGACTCGATGTGACCCCACGGGTTGCCGGGCTCGACGATCCAGCAGTCGATGCCCGCCGTCTCGCACAGGCGGCGCTTGGCCCCCGGTCCACCGCCGTGGTCGACGGTGAGAGGATTTCGACCACGAGCAACAGGTCAGTGGCGGTCACGAACTGAACGTTGGCCTCCAACAACGCTTTCCTTACCACGACGACATCGGGCACCACCCAAGATATCGAGCCGAACCTGACCCGCAGATCGGTGACCGGTTGGTGTCCTTCCTCCACGAGGTCGCTCAAGGCCACAAGAAGCCTCGTCAGGGTAAGGGTGTGAAGTCCGGCTGGTCGATTCAAGATGGCCTGCCCCTCCAGCAACTCGGCCCGCCAGCCCGGTGCTGCTTCCTCCCGCGCGTCGAGCAGTCTCTAGGTCTCAACATCTGAGGTAAGCGATTGCTCGATCGCGGTCATGGCCCTTTCAGCATAGAGTAACCGGTCAGTCGAACAGCGACGGGGGCACGGCGGGGCAGCCCTCGATGAGTAGCATCCGGCGCTTGGTTTCGATCCCGCCGTTGGCCGAAAATCCGGTGAGGTGGCCGTCGGCCCCCAGCACCCGATGGCAGGGGATGACGATGGGGAACGGGTTGGCCCCCAGCGCCCGACCAACGGCCCTGGCCGCCCCGGGGTCGCCCAGGCGCTTGGCCACCTCGCCGTAGGTCAGCGACTCGCCCGGCTCGATGGCCCGGGTAATGTGGTAGACGGCCCGCTCGAAGGAACCGAAGCGGTTGGGGTGGAGATCGAGTTCGATGAAGGCGAGGTCGGTCTGGGCCCCGTCGAGCAGGGCGGTGATGGCGGCCATGGCCTGCTCGATCACCGGCGGGGGTGGGGCGGGCCTGGGCCCGTCGGGGTCGGTCGAAGCGGAGGCGGAGGCGAGCCGGGTCAGGGTGGCGGCGTCGCTGTGTTCGGGGATCTGCACGGCGCTGACCGTCGACCCCCGCCACGAGATACCGACCCGGCCGATGGCGGTGTCGAACAGCGCCGTCCCCTCCGAGACTACGCCCGAGACCTCCTCGCTGCCGCCGCCCGCTTGGCTCACTTCGGTCGACGCTCCCGGAGCAGGACTTCCTGGGCCACGGAGGCCACGTGGCTGCCGTCGGCGGCGAACACGTTGCCGACGGTCATGCCCCGGGCTCCCCGCAGGCCGTGGCAGTCCCACTCGTAGAGGTGCCACTCGTCGGGCCGGACCGGGCGGTGGAACCACATGGCGTGATCCAGGCTGGCCCCCATGAACCGGTCGTGGTGTTCCTCCTGGGGTACCTGGAGCGGGTGCAGGCTGCGGGCGGCGCTGAACTGCACCGTGTCGGAGGTGAAGGCTAGACCACTGACGTGCATGGCGGGGTCGTCGGGTAGGGGGTCGACCAACTTGACCCAACCCATGGAGCGACCGGCGCCGGGATGGCTCATCATCGTGCGCCGCTCCATGATCCAGGGCCAGTTGTCGGGTTGGGGCCGCATGTCCTCGGGGTTGGGAGCGAGGGGCATGCGGGCCGTCTGGATCTCGGCGTCCTCTTCCTCGCGCTGGAACGAACACGACAGGTGGAGGATGGCGCCCCCCGACTGGCGGGCCACCACCGCCCGGGTGGCGAAACTGCGACCGTTGCGCAGACGATCGACCTCGTAGCGCACGGGTTCGGTGAGGGTGCCACCCCGGATGAAGTAGGCGTGTAGGGAGTGGGGGCGGTACGCGTCATCGACGGTCTGCAGGGCTGACCACAGCGCCTGGGCCACCACCTGACCACCATAGATCCGGCCCCAACGGTAGGTGGGACTCGTCCCCACCCAGGTGTCGGGGCCGTGACGCACCAGGTCCAGGACCTCGGCGAATGTGGTTGGTGCGGAGTCGTCCATGGTGAGTCAGGGTATTCGCCGGGGAGGAGGAATGCCCGAACGATGTGCAGGTGGTGCAGCGACTGGCCGACAATGGCACCAACCCATCCTCGGAGGATTCCATGGCTGCAACCAAGCCCTCGTACATCGGCATGCTCAACGCCATCGCCGTGGCTGAAACGGCGGCCGAGCCGCTGTTCGACGCCTGGGCCGAGATCACGAACGACAAGGAGTTGGCCGCTGAGCTGCGGATGGTGGCCATGCGTGAGGGGGAGCACGGCAAGGCCTTCGCCAAGCGTCTGCTTGAGCTCGGCTATGAGGTGCGCCAGCCGGCCAAGCCCGGACCGAACAAGGAGGCGCTGAGGATCGCCGGGTCGGGCCGATCCGACCGGGCGAAGTTCAAGGCGCTGGGGTTCGGCCGGGGCCAAGGCGAAACCGACGTCTTCGACACGATGTTCGACGACAAGACCATTGACATCACCACCGGCGCCCTGCTCGGCCGCTACATCGCCGAGGAGCGCGACTCGGTACGACGTCTCACCGCTCAATGCGAACGGATCACCGCCAGAGCGGCCAAGAAGGCGGCCAAGTCCAAGTCGAAGAAGGGCTCAAAAAAGGGCTCGAAGAAGAAAAAGAAGGGGTCGAAGAAGAAGTAGACGTCCCTGCAAAACTGCCAGCTGTCACGTTTGGACCGGCTGTCTCGTCGAAAAGGGTGAATGACCACCAAACGACGGGAGTAGTCATGGCTACACGAGTTGCCATCATCGGCGCCGGGCTCGCAGGCTTGAGCGCAGCCAACACGCTGGTTGACGAAGGGGCCGACGTCACGCTGTTCGAACGGGCGGCCCACCCCGGAGGGCGGGCCGCCACCACCGACCATGGCCCCTACCGGTTCAATCAGGGCCCCCATGCCCTCTATGTCGACGGCGTCGCCCGCCGTGAGCTCACCCGGCTCGGGATTACCCTGCGGGCCCACCCGCCAGTTACCAAGCGGGCGAAGGCGCTCTACCGCGGCGAGCTCCACGCCTTCCCCGACGGTCCGCTGCGTCTGGCCCGGGCCCGCTTCCTCGGGCTGCGGGCCAAGCGGGACCTGGCTGTACTGCTGGCCCGGGCCGATCGCATCCCGACCTCCGCCCAGATCGGAAGATCGGCCGCCGACTGGATTGACTCGGTCAGCGATCAGCAATCGGTGACCGCCATGCTGGAGGCCCTGGTCCGCCTCACCACCTACACCAACGCCCCCGATCTGATTGATGCCGGAGCGGTCGTCAACCAGTTGCAGTTGGGGGTCAAGGGCGGGGTGCTCTACCTCGACGGGGGTTGGGGTCAGATCATCAACGCCTTGGCCGATCGGGCCAAGGCCAAGGGGGCAACACTGGAACAGCAGTCGATAAGCAAGGTCGACGAGGTGCTCGCCAACCACGATGGTGTGGTCGTGGCCTGCGGTGCCCCGGCTACCGTTGCTGCCATGATCGACACCGACCAGGTGGACGGTGCCGACCTGGTGAACGCCGCCGGACCGCCGGTAGAGACGGCCGTGCTCGAACTGGGGGTGACGGCGGTGCCGAAGATCCGCTTCGTTCTTGGGGTTGACGAGCCGCTCTACGCCTCGGTGCACGCTCCACCGGCCGACCTCGCCCCTCCCGGGCACAGCGTCGTGTACCTGGCCCGCTACCTGGCCCCCGGGGAGCAGCACGAACCGGCCGAGGTTCGTCGTCAGTTCGGCGAGTTGGCCCGCAGCATGGGTATCGCCGATGATTCGGTGGCCGAGGAGCGTTATCTTCACCGTATGACGGTGGTCAACGGGATCCCTCTGGCATCGAGGGGAGGTTTCGCTGGGCGACCCGCCAGCGACCTGGCGGGCGACCCGAGGGTGGTGGTGGCCGGTGATTGGGTTGGCGGCGCCGACGGCACCGTCGCCGGCGACGGTGGGTTGCTGGCCGATGCGTCGGTGGCCAGCGCCACCGACGCCGTGCGGAAGCTCCTGGCGGGCCGACCGCAACAACGTGGCGCTACGACCAGGGTTCAGGCTCCGCCCGCATCGCTGGGGGAGCGGACGTGAACCTGGCCCAGAGCGCGGTCGAGACCTTCGAGCAGGAACGGTCGCGCCTGGAGGGTCTCGCCTACCGCATGTTGGGCTCGGTGGCCGACGCCGAAGACGTCGTGCAGGACGCCTACCTCCGCTGGGTCGGTGGGCACCCCGATCACCCGACCCACCGCGAGGTCGACAACCCGGGGGCGTTCCTGTCAACCATTGTCACCCGGCTGGCCATCGACCGGTTGCGTTCCGCTCGTCACCAACGCGAGCAGTACGTTGGGCCGTGGCTACCCGAGCCCCTGGTTCCGGGGCGGGGGCCCGAACCCGAGATTGGGCCCGATGATGAGGTCGTGCTGGCCGAGTCGCTGACACTCGGTTTCCTGGCCGTGTTGGAACGCCTGGGTCCAGTGGAGCGGGCGGTGTTCCTGCTGCACGACGTGTTCGCCCTGCCTTTCGCCCAGGTGGCCGAGGTCGTGGAACGCAGCGAACAGAACTGTCGCCAGATCGCCCGGCGCTCACGCACCAGGATCAACGCCGAGCGGGTTCGCTTCGTGCCGCAACCGGCCGAGAGCGAGCCTCTGGTCGACGCCTTTTTCGCCGCCCTGGTCGAGGGTGACGTCGTCGGCCTGGAGAAGTTGCTGGCGGCCGACGTGGTTCACGTCAGCGATGGTGGGGCCGACCGTCACGCCGCCCGCAAACCCATCACGGGTCGGGCCCGGGTTGCCCGTTTCCTGGCCAACATCGCAGGCCGGGCTCCGGCCGGGACGCTGGTTCAGCGCACCACCGTCAATGGCGAACCTGGTCTGCTGGTAACCGTCGACGGTGAGCCGTTTGTGGTGCTGACGATCAGAGTGGTTGGCGAGGAGATCGTCGGGGTGTGGGCCGTTGTCAACCCAACGAAGCTGGCCCACCTTGGTGCCGCCGATGGTTGACCGGGTCGGACCCCAGGCCGAATCAGGACTGTTGGTTCAGGACTGTTCGGGTAGGCGCCAGGCCTGGAGCTGGGAGATGTAGGGCAGCTCGAAGGTCGGACCGAGGGGGGCGACGATGCGGCGCACCTGGTTGACCACATCTTGTTGGCGATCGGGGGCAAGAGCAGCGATGAAGCTGGTTGACAGAACCCGATCGATGACCCCATGGGCGCTGATCACCTGGGGATTTGCCACCCGCGCCTCGTCAACGGGCCCCAGACGATGGTCTGCGTTGATGGCCCGTCGCCAGTTCATGTCGCGGTAGCGGGGGGCGTTGACGGCGTACTGTTCAATGACCTTGCTGTACTCGGCAACCCAGCGGATCGACTCGTCGCGCACATTCCACACCGTGACCAGGTGCCCCTCGGGGCGCAGCACCCTGACGATTTCGTCGAGTGCGGCCGGGGGGTCGAACCAGTGGAAGGCCTGGCCGGCGATAATGGTGTCGACGGAGTTATCGGGCAGGGGGATATTCTCGGCTGACCCCACCCGTACATCGGCCTCGGGTACCGTCCCTGACAAGGTGGTGCGCATCGAGATGACCGGCTCCAGGGCGATGACGGGGACCCCCAGATCGATCAACTGGCGGGTCAGGATGCCGGTACCCGCCCCCAGTTCGACAACCCCGTTTTGGCCGTAGCGGCTCGCCACCCGCTCGATGATCTCGGGGTGGTAGCTGGGGCGGCCGCGATGGTAGCGATCAGTATCCCGGGCATAGCCAATGGCTGCTGTTTCGTGAACCAAGGCCTCCATGTTGCCCGAATCTGGAGCCACCCGCGCCCGCATTCCCGGCATTTTGTCTCATGAGCCCGGTGAACCGGTCATCGGGGCGGAATCCGGGTGCGGCTACGCTCATCGGGTGAGTATTGAGCTGGTGGTGTTCGACTGCGACGGAGTACTGGTCGATTCGGAGGTGCTTGTCGTTGAGGTCGAGGCCGAACTGCTCACCGCGGCCGGGTTCGAGTTGACCGCTGCGGAGATCATCGATCGGTTTGTCGGCCTCAGCTACACGACGATGATGCAAACCCTCGAGGCCGACTACGGCCGTGAGATCCCCGAGGATCTCAGCAAACGGGTTCAGGAAGCGGCCCTCGACCGGCTCCGACGTGAGGTCCGTCCGGTGCCGGGCGTGGCTGAGGCGTTGGCCGAGCTGACCCGATCACGACAGCGCCTCTGTGTTGCCTCCTCCAGCGACCTCGACCGGGTGACCATGTCGTTGGCCGTGAGCGGCATCGATCAACACTTTGCCCCCGAGGCCATCTTTTCCGCCCAGATGGTGGAGCAGGGGAAGCCCGCCCCCGACCTTTTCCTCCACGCTGCCCGCACGGTCGGGGTCGCCCCCGAGCGGTGCATCGTGATCGAGGACAGCCCCCACGGAGTTGAGGGGGCGGTGGCGGCGGGGATGGCCGTCGTCGGCCTTACCGCCGGTGGTCACGCTGGACCAGCCCTGGCCCGAAGGCTCAGCGAAGCCGGGGCCGATGCGGTTTTTGCCACCGTGGCCGAACTGTCGGAGTACCTGACCAAGGTGTGCCGGTCCGAGGGTGGGCACACCTCGGAGACTCCCGGGGTTGACTGAGTTGGCAACCCCGGGGCCCAGCCGGACTGTTTAGGCTGCCTTCTTCGTGCCGACGATGTCGGCCATGAGCTCCACCGCTTCCTCCTGATCGGTAACGACGGTGAAACCGGTGATCCCCGAGTCGGCCCACGCCGGCCAGCGTTGCTCGATGCGTTCGATCGAGCCGTAGAGACCGGCCTCGTCGACGTACTCGTCGGGGATGGCGTTGATGGCCTCCTGCTTGCGTCCCGCCAGGTAGAGCTCCTGGACCTTCTCCGCCACCTCGGGGTAGCCCCGTTGCTTCATGTGTTCGTTGTGGAAGTTCAGGTCTTTGTGGCCCATACCGCCGACATAGAGGGCGATGCCGGGCTTGACGCGGGCCAGAGCCCCGGCCACGTCGTCGGTGATGAGCACGGTGCCGCGGCCCATGATCTCCAGGTCCTTCCAGGACTTGCCGTTGCCTGCCCGGCGGAACCCCTCCTCGATCCAGGGGCGGAAGAAGTCCATCCGTCCCGGTACGAAGTGCATGGGCAACCACCCGTCGCAGAGCTCGGCGGTGAGCTTCACCGTGGCCTCGGAACCCGAACCGAGCCAGATGGGCAGGGCCTTGTTGGTGTGCAGGATCGACATCAACGGTTTGCCGATACCGAGTGCGCCCTCGCCGGTGAAGGGCAGTTGGTACTCGCGGCCCTGGTGGGAGACGGGGTCCTCCCGCAGGTTTACCTTGCGCATGATCTGGATGTAGTCACGTAGACGCCAATAGGGCTTGCCCCACGGTTCGCCGTACCAACCCTCAACGATCTGGGGGCCCGAAACACCGAGCCCGGCGATTACCCGGTCGCCGCCGGCCAGGGCGTCGACGGTCTGGGCCTGCATGGCGGCCATGGCCGGAGCCCGCCCCGCCAGCTGCATGATCCCGGTGCCCAGGCGGATGCGTTCGGTCTGGGCCGCGATCCAGGCCAGGGGAGTGATGGCGTCGGAACCGTAGGCCTCCGCCGTCCACACCGAGTCATAGCCGAGGTGCTCAGCCAGCTTGATGCGATCGATCGGAACCCGAAGTTTCGATCCCGAGTAGCCAATGGACAGTCCGAGCTTCATGGGTCCGATTCTTCCATGTCCGGCGCTTGGGTGTCAGGCCCGCATTACTTCGTGTACCTCGGGTGCGTTGACCTCTTTGCGTTCGGTCCGGTGGAAGACCCGAAGGGGGAGGTACGCAATGAGTTCGGCTAGGCCACCGATGATGATGGCCACCAGCACGAAGAACGCAGGGATGGCAACCAGAGCCAGGGCGGGGATGGCAATCACCACCATCTTGGCGAAACTGACGATGCCCCCGTCGAGCCACGAACTCGGACCTGCCGCCCAGCGGACTGCGGTCCACATGAGCCAGCGGCGTAGAAATGGCACCTTCAGCTCACGCAGCGCCCGGTTGAAGATGGCGTCGGCATCGACCTTGGGTAGCTGTCTGCTGCGGGCCAGGTGCCAGAGGTAGTCGTGCAGGATGGCGGCGGGCGTCCAGCGGCCGTAGCGGGGGAGTAGCCACACCACGAGGCGGGGGACCGAGGCGAAGTCGGTTTCGAACCCGGCGGGCACGGTGAACAGGTCGTGTCGGCCCTGGTATTCAAGCGGCTGCACCAGCTTCCAACGCTTGCCCTCGGGCGGTATGGGTGAGACGACGACTTCTCCCAGGAACGGCATGGTCTCATACTCGCGCCGGTGTGCGGCCGCTGCACCGATATGCAGCTGGTTTCATGGTTATCAGAGCTTCGGCAACAGACGACGCACGGTGTTGACGGTGCGGATGGTCTGCTGACCGAGGACGTCACCGATGGCCTTGAGGTCGAGGGTGCTGTCGGCCATGCCGCCGGAGGGCAGCCAGTGCAGGGCCCGGGGGCCGAAGGCGAGTTGGTCATCCGCGGTGCTGAGGGCCAGGACCTGCTTCTCGGCCTCGGAGGTTGGCTCGGCGAACAGCAGCATGACCTGGGGCTTGCCATCGGAGGCGGCCAGCTGCTCATCGCTGAAGGGGGCTGAGGTGGCCAGAACCACCATCTGGGCCGGGGTGCGCAGCGTCGTCGGCACGGCGTAGCCGAGGGCCTGCTCCAGAGCGGCGGCAATGGTGGCCTCGATGTCGGCAACGGCTTCGGCGGTCTGGGGGGTGGTGGTTGGCTGGAACAGCACATTGCCGCTGGCCAGGAACGTGTCGACCCGGGTGTGGCCGATGTCGGCGAACACTGCGATCAGTTCGTCCTTGGTCACCCGGTGGCCGCCGACGTTGATGCCCCGCAGGAACGCCACCGAGCGGCGTTGTTTGGAGCGGTCAGCGAGCTTGGACGGGGCCATGGTGGGTCACGGTAGCTGCGGCCGAGCCGGGCGGGGACCCGGTTCTGGTCGGCGCTCTGGTGGACGCCGCCAACGACGGTTAACCCTCGGTCTTCTCGGCTTGCGTCATGGGATTGCTGGCTGGCGGCCGTCAACGGAGGTGGGTCTCGTTGGTCGTGACGGTTGTTGCCATCGGCTCGCTCGTGGTTCCCATGGGGGTGCGCCCCGCGGGGGCCTGCATCTGCGCCGCCGGAACGGTCGAGGAACTCCGCGACCGCACCGACGTCGGTTTCATCGGCACCCTCATGGACAGGGGCGAGCCCGGCTCAGCCCCCGCCGACCAGTATCCGGGATGGGACACTCCCTACCAGTTCGAGGTTGAGCGTTGGTTGCACGGCGACGTGTCCGGAGGAACCATGGTCATCAGCGCACCGGCGAGCGGCGGTGGGTGTGGCTTTGAGCTGCGGATCGGTGAGCCTGCCGCCGTCTTCGCCACCGAGGCAGGGGGCCGCTATGTCGGCGGGTTTTGTTCGACGCTACCTGCCGGTGTTGCGCTGGCCCAGATCGAGCCGCCCCAGGCCATGGATGGCTTGGCCGTGTTGGCCGTGTTGGCGGTGG
>Ga0316187_10003805_pt1 | contig 13105 bp, 8 predicted proteins | sample CroRivburrow1_MG_FD_204927 | JGI IMG/M metagenome (GOLD analysis project Ga0316187, IMG submission 204927) | Coastal sediment microbial communities from Maine, United States - Cross River worm burrow 1 | ecosystem: Environmental > Aquatic > Marine > Coastal > Sediment | place: USA: Maine...
GCATCAGTGATTATTTACTGAATGATGTTGAATTAAGCAGCATACTGGTTAACCCTGGTATTGATCGCTTGGTTATCCTCCCTGGGCATAAAGCTTTTTCCAGTTCATCTGAGACGCTTTCTTCTCCTAAAATGGTTGAGCTAGTAGAAGAGTTAAAAGCTCGTTACCCATCCCGTATTGTGCTATTTGACCTTCCACCTGTATTGCCGTGTGATGATGTTATTGCATTTGCTCCATATGTTGATGCCGCGCTGATCGTTGTTGAAGATGGAAAAACGCAAGAGAATGAACTGAAACGTGCCGTAGCATTGCTAGAGTCTATTAACATACTTGGGACAGTGCTAAATAAATCGACTGAAGGCACCATGGCTCATCACTACTGATCATGTATGAATCTTATTATGGTCTTAAAGAGAGACCTTTTTTACTATTGCCTGATCCTGATTTTCTATATTTGAGCAAATGCCATGAAACTGCATTGACTCTGCTTGAGTATGGTTTTATGAGTCAGGCTGGGTTTACTGTAATTACTGGTGAAATAGGCAGTGGTAAAACCACCCTCAGTAGATATATTTTGAATCAGATTGGTGATGAAATAACAATTGGTCTCATCACTAATGCGCAGAAATCTTTTGGTGAGCTTTTACAGTGGGTGTTGCTTGCGTTTGGATTGGATTATAAAAATAAAACCAAAGTTGAGCTCTATCAAGCGTTCAATGATTTTTTGATTGATGAATACAGTAAAAATCATCGCACGGTGCTAATGATTGATGAGGCGCAAAACCTCAGCGTTGAAACGCTAGAAGAGCTTCGTATGCTTTCCAATATCAATGCAGATAAACATCAAGTTTTACAGATGGTGCTACTTGGCCAGCCAGAACTTCGCACTATGCTTAGGCGACCAGAATTAGAGCAATTCTCACAGCGCATCTCCGTTGATTTTCATCTGAAACGGCTTGATGCAGATGAGACTAAAGCCTATATCAAGCATCGTCTCACTGTAGTAGGGGGTAACCCAGAGCTGTTTGACGATGAAGCCTGCGAAGCTGCATTTATGCTAAGCCAGGGTACGCCACGAATTATTAATCGAGTTTGTGATCTGGCTTTGGTGTACGGCTTTGCAGAAGAAAAACAGCAAATTACGGCTGAGATAATGCTCGAAGTCACCATGGATAAGGCCGAGATAGAGAGTGCAACAACACGTTTAGGGCTTTCTGAATATTCAATGGATACCGAAAAACAGCAGGCATCAACGGAGGTTCAGAGTGGGGTTGGTGAGGCAGTTGCACATGTACAGAAAGAGCTCCAGTCCCATCTTGACCATGCTATTGATAAATTGCGCAAAATGAAGCTTCCAAAATTCTAAATTTTTGAAGTGGGGCAAACCAATGCTGACCCCAGGGTGTTGAGATAATGTTATGTTGCATACTATGCCGTGATCTAGGGGTTTGAATCTGAATGTTTGCACTGCTGCCAAAATTGATTGTTTTTGTTGGTTCTCTATGTCTGCTTTCAGGCATCTTTCTGCCAACAATGACAGTTGCAAGCTATGTAATAGTAAGGCCACTCATCCAGCCTTTTGCCTGGCTGCAATATAAACTTTTTGGGCTTCCTATTGCACTTCCATTTACCATCATTGTTATTGCTCTTGGGTTAATCTTTCCAGTAATCAAAGGGCGTTGGAGCCTGATTGTAGAGAGAAGTAGCTTATTTGTTTTATTTATCGCGATTGCATTTTGTTCTCTTGGTGTTTCTGATTATGTTAATGAGTCTATAGCTGCGCTGGCCAAGCTGCTCACAGTTTGGTTTCTGTATAACATTGCCTATAACAGCGTAAAGAGCAAGAAAGATGCGCTTCGTATTATTGATGCCTTAATTATCGCTTCTGTCATTCCGCTGCTGTTAGGCTTCTATCAAGCAATCACTGGAAACTATGACCTGATATATAGTGCTGAGGTGAAGCGTATCAGCAGCGTTTTTGCTACGGGTAATGACTATGGGATATTTCTTACCTTTATAACAGCAGCATCTGCCGTACGATTAGGCACGGCAACTACCCGTAAAACACAAATACTAATGTTGGTCATCTTGCTGATGATCCTTGTTTCGCAAGTGCTTTCACTTAATCGTGGTACCTGGTTAGCATTGATCATTGGGTTTATTGTTGCAGCAATAAAATACCGTAAATTCATCAATTTCAAGCTGATGTTTGCTGGTGTAATGGTATTTATACTGATCTTTTCTGGAAAAATCATAGAACGGTTTCAAGAGTTGCAAGATCCAGGCGCAGTGCACTATTCAAGAGTTAGTACACTAGATGCGCGACTTGCGTATTGGAAGGCACTTGTTCCAGTCATCATGGAACGACCAATTCTAGGCCATGGAATAGGGTCAAGTGCTTTGGTTGCTCAGGAACGCTTTGGCGAGCTGCATAAACCACATAATGACTATTTGCATGTCTTTTTAGAGATTGGTGTATTTGGGGTGCTTGCCTATATTGCCTTTCTTGGGCGAGTATTCTTTTACTTCTTTATGCGGAAAGTTACTAAGAATCTATGGGTGTGGAACTTTGCGATGCTGATGCTATCTGTCTATTTTATAGTGATATCAGGGGCGCAAAATATCGTACAGAGCATCATGAACTTTCCTATCTTTATGATTTTCCTGGCAGTGGTGTTTAAGCTTAACCGCATTTCGAAGGTGGATGATGATACTGCTGCTGTTAAGAAGGGAGCTGGCTTTGAACCTGGACCAGGGGGGATCCTCCGGGCTCGAGTCACAGGTAAAGTATGACTTTCCCTCTGCTAAGGGTGTTTTGGCGTTATCCCCTCTTTTGGTTTTTTATCTGTGCAGTAGCTAGTTTAGCGCATGGGGCTGAGTACCAATGGCGTTCCATTCCACTGACCACCGCTGCTCAGGCTAAGTCGGGTATAGCAGGTGGTGAAGGCTTTCAGCAGGTCATGAGTATTGCCTATGCGCCATCAGATCCACAAATTGTCTACATGGGGTCTGATACTACACAGGTTTGGAAATCAACAGATGCAGGGCATTCTTGGCGTGCGGTGAATAATGGTATGGATTCTAATGGTGCCTGTTCACTGTTGGTACATCCTAGTAATGCAGATGTTGTTTTTGCCGCTGGATGTCTTGGACCAGAAGTTGAGAGAGCGCATCGTAGCCAGGGCCGAAAGGAGGGGGTCTTTCGGACTGTAGATGGTGGAAAACAGTGGGCCTTTATTCATAGAACTGAGTTTCACAAACAACGATCTATGGGGTCGCTCTTTGCAATTGACCTTCGTAGTATCAAGCAAAAGGAGCTGGTGATTTTTGCTGGGTCATATAGTGATGGTCTATTGATAAGCCAGGACACGGGGCAAACCTGGCAGAAGACAGACTTTAATGAGGGAGTGATTAGGGATATTGAGGCTTTGCCTATGGAGCCAGGAACCTTAGTTATTGCAACTTCACGTGGGCTTTACCGTTACCGCGATGGGGTAGCAAAAAAAATTGGCCAAGGCCTGACTGAAACTCCATCCAATATTGCGATATCATCTGCAACCCCTGATCGAGTTGTAGCAGCAGCAGGTGGTCGTATTTACCTCTCGAAAGATCGAGGGGTATCTTTTCATGAGTCGTCGCAGGGACTATCACCAATATTTCTCTCCAAAGTAGTTGACCTCTTTGCTAGTCAAGTTGATGCCTCCAGGCTCTATGCAATCACTCAAAAGAGTCAAATAAAGGGGCCTTATTATTCCAGCAATGGTGGTAAAAGCTGGAAGATGGCTGAAACCCTGAATGCTCGGCGACTGACAGATGGAAAAGGCTTTTGGTTTCCAAGTCCTGTTGCCACTCACCCTATAAAACCTCATATTGCATTGACAGCATCAAATGGCAGTACCCAGATTTTGCGTAGTGAAAATGGTGGTAAGAGCTGGTACTACAGTGGTAGTGGGTATACAGGAGCACGAATTTTAGATATGGCATTTATCTCTCCACAGGAGTGGTACCTTGCGTTGACAGATCATGGGCTATGGCGAACAGTAGATGGTGGGAAACAGTTTGAAAATGTCACTATCCCAGGTGTGCATCCTCGTTCAGTTGGTGCTGTTGCTGTATCAAAAAATAGTATTGCTGTGTCTATTGGAGGGTGGCATGAGAAGCGTTTAGCTATTTCTCATGATCGAGGAAAGAGTTGGCGGTATCTTAATGGCGTTATGGGTAGGTTGGGCTTTGTCAGGTTTCATCCTCAGAAAATGAATATTATCTATGCATCAGGATATCGAAGTGAAGATGGTGGTCAGTCGTGGATTGCCTTGAAACAGAAGGTGAAAGCTATCTTCGCCATGAATGGTGATGTGGTGTATGGGTTTGATGAGAGTAAATCACAGGTACTTGAATCAGCAGATATGGGCTCTACCTGGCATACCATTGCAAGCTGCAGTGGGGACAATATTGGCGTAAATGAAATAGCTGCTGATCCCCTTGTTCAAGGGCGCTTATATCTTGGAACAAACAGCGGGGTTTATCGAGTAGATGGTAGGAAATGTATTAGGATCACGCCAGAATCAGGATTTGTCCGTGATACCCATGGCTCGCTGGCTGTTCGCTCAATTGCTGTGGATCCGTTAAATCACCGTGTTGTCTATGCAGGTAGATGGGCGCCAGGAAAAGGTGTCTCTACGGGGATTTTTCGTTCAATTGATTTTGGCCGTAGTTGGGCACCCTATAGCAAGGGCATTGAAGGTAATTTTAATGTGTGGTCTGTTGAGCTAGAACCCACAAAGGGAACAGTATATATCGGTGCAACACACGGGCTGCATATTTTGAAGCATAAGTCAGATCAAATAAAGGCTAGGCAATGAGTACACTTAAAGGTGTTGTATTTGTTGCGGGTGCATCTCGGTCAGGTACGACGATGCTGAATCGAATCCTTGGGCAGAATCCTGCAGTATGTGCCATGAATGAACTTCACTATTTTGGTGATCTGTTTGAAATTGGTGAAGATCAAACAATTTTTCAGGGGCATGAGTTACTCAAGAAAGCATCAAAACTTTTTGCAAGATATCGAAGGGGGCTATGGAAGGGTAAGCCGGAAGAGGCAGATATTAAAAGTGCTCAAGTACTTATAAATAGCCTATATGAGCCAATTGATGGTGTGAGACTATTTCAGCGGTTCCTCGAATATGTAGCAGATGAAAGTGATTCTTCTTTAGTTGCTGAACAGACACCACGGAATATCTATTATGCAGCTGATCTTCTTAAAGCATACCCAGATGCCAGAATTCTTCATATTGTTCGTGACCCCAGAGCAGTAATTGCTTCGCAGAAGAGACGCTGGTCTAGGCGCAAGACTTTGAATGCGAATAATATTCCCATATTAGAGATGGTGCGTGAATGGATTAGTTATCATCCGTATACTATGAGTCTGCTCTGGAAGAAGGCTTTTATTGCTGGGCAGAGTATTGAGTCAAGTGATCGTTATCTACGGATACGATTTGAGGAGTTGGTAGAAGATCCGCAGCAAGTGGTTAGACAGGTCTGTAAATTTATCAAAGTACCGTTTGATGAAAAAATGCTCAATATTCCGCAAATAGATTCATCAGTACGGGCAGTGGATAATGCAGTGGTTGGAATTCAGAAGAGTGCCGTGGAGACCTGGAAAAGTGTGTTGAGTGCAGGGGAAGTGCAGCTTATTGAGTATTGCCTATTAGCTGAAATGAAAAATCTAGGCTACCACCCCCAATCATCCAATACAGGGGGCGTCTATTTATCCTTTCTACCTATTGCCCTGAGATTTCCTTTTCACTTGCTGGGCACCTTTGTAGTCAACCCCCAACGCTTCTTAATTCAGTTAAAAGGGATAGTGCTGAAAAAATAGATTTTCTCCAGATGAAATAGCCGGTTTTTTACATGGCATTTTTATGGGGTGGAAAATAGCTAATTAAAAAAATATCAAATTAGGGATAGAAAAATGATTTTCAAATCCATTAAGTGGGTAGTGTTTGTTGCTTGCTTAATCTTTGTAAGCTCAGCTGTATCAGAAAATATTGCTTTTTCAGATGCCACTGAGGAGGCAGGGGTAGCCCATTCTGGTGATTCCTGGGGGGTTGCATGGGGAGATTTCAACAATGATGGCTGGCCAGATCTTTATGATGGAAATCACCGGGAGCGACCAGCTTTTTTTATCAATCAGGGTGATGGGACTTTCCTGAACAGCTTCAATACGATTTTTGCCCACAATAATATTCAAGATTTTATCGATACTCACGGGGCACAGTGGGCTGATCTTGATAATGATGGATACAGTGATCTTGTTGTTCAGGTAGGAGGTAATGGTGGTGGAGCGACTGGGGCTTGGGCCAATTCCCAGGTTCTAATGAATCGTAATGGACGACTTGACCAGCGTGCTGAAGAGCTTGGCTTGGCAAAGCCTGAGTTCCGAGGACGGACCCCACTCATGTTTGATTATGACAGGGACGGGTTGCTGGATATTCTGTTTACAAATATGGCCCCCGGTGGTGGAGCACGCCTTTATCATCAGATGAGTGATATGGAATTCCAGGATGTTACTGGAGCGGTGGGTCTACCAATTGATACTGATGAGAGAGTGTTATATGCAGTAATAACAGATCTCGAAGCAGATGGCACTGAAGAGTTACTCTACAGCAAGAATGGATCTCCCATCTTCAGTTATATGCCTTCTTCATTTATGGATGTTAGTGCTCTCTATGGGCAGCTTGATGTCAACCTGTTTGATATGGCGATTGGTGATATTGATGGTGATCTCCGTCCAGATATTTTCCGCGGTGGTAACCTATTTGGGCGAACCATTCTGGAACAGCCGCAACCAAATACGCTAGCTTTTAGGTACCTGTGGCCAACAAATACAGCAACGTTTGAAGTGGGTTTTACCTTTCGAACTAAAGGTCCTGTAATGTTTGAGATGGATGGGGGATGGGTAAGCGTAAATGATTACCTGATTGGGGCAGATGGATGGACGCCACCTGTGATTGAAACCATTAATGGGCCGATGATTGTAAACCTTGATCCGTCTGACTCTGCCAACCAGGGTGTCTACAGCTATAACTTTACAGATAATACAGGGAATGTAGTAATAGGCTATGAGCCTGAGCTTGATGAATGGAAAGTGGTGTTTATCCATGAGGAGCGAGGTCCAGGTCAGGAAAAACCGACTCTCTCAGGTAAGATCGTTTCGGAAGACCAGATCACCATACTAAGCCAAATTGGTACCTATGAACCCCAATACACCATACCATCCAAGCTGTTTCTGAATATGCCATCGGGTTTCCTGCGTTTGGGTAGTGGAGTCGGAATTGATCAAGATATTGCCGGAGGGGTACATGTGGTTTCGGCTGATTTTGACAACGATGGCGATCTTGATATTTATTCCTCTAATAGTTCTCCGCTCAGCAATACACCAGATTTTATATATGAAAATGATGGTGGGGTATTCCTGAAACAGCTGGTTGGTGTTGACTCCTTACAAGGTAATGGCAGCAATGTTGCTGTGGCTGATTATGATCTTGATGGGTATCTTGATGTTTATGTGACACATGGAGCCGACAATTTTCCTTTCAATACCGGCCCTCACCAGTTGTTAAAAAATACCGGCTCTGGAAATAACTGGTTACAAATTGATCTTGAGGGTATTACCAGCAACCGTGATGGTCTAGGTGCACGAGTCAGGCTAAAGGCGGGTGGTGTGACCCAGGAGAGATATCAGAACGGTGGCATGCACAAGTATGGTCAGAATATGCAGCGTCTGCATTTTGGGTTGGGTGCCTCTAAGCGTGCAGACCTCATTGAAGTCTACTGGCCTTCAGGGATTGTTCAGCGTATCAATAGAATTGCTGCTAATCAGATAATTCGGGTTCAGGAGACTCCGGCTGAACCGGTCTCCCCCAAGGGGCAACCTGATATCTATCAGGCACCAGGCGTGTTTCTTTGGAAGAAATATTATGATGGCCCATATCATGTCCGCGTACATGGGATTACTGAGAACCAGCTGTACAAGGTGAATGTAATATCAGACCAAAATGTATCTGATGTAGTGCTTGTCGACGCCGAATCTTCAGATGTGTTAAATCTCTCTTCCCGCGGATTTGAGTTCTTGGCGACAACTGCACAATGGGTCGATGGTGTAGATTTCAATGTGACTCCAGGTGCGAGGACAATGATGTCTGTTGAAGGCCCAACGGGTACTAATCCGCGTTTGCTATTTGTTGGTGAAGAGGGGCAACACTTGCCGCCTGCCGGCTGGATTCTTGCAAAGGTAGATCTTCCAAAGTTTGAAGGATATGCACGGGGGGAGCAGCAGGGTTTGAGCTTTGGTGCAGTTGCAGCTGATTCCATGGAGTATAAGTTACGTTGGACTTCACAGGAGTTCATCCACCGTTACTCTTTGTGGTTGGCTGCAGCGGAACCTGGGCTTGCATTTGATGGTGCCAAATTCTTGGAGGTGGATGACCAATTGTCATCGACAGAGAACGCTGTTTTGATTGATGGAAGAATTGCTGCCCCATGGGAAGATGGATTAAACCTTACAAGTGTCCCTGGGGATAAAGTTGCACTTTCATTTTCTATGGATGGACTTTTCCAGCGCCATTTTGTGAATCTGTTTCAGCAGAATGGAACTCAGTTTCCCAATGCCTACTGGCTAACTGCACCTTCGCCGGTTGGAGAACCCTCAAGTGAAGTAGGACTGCCCCTTGCAAAAGTCTGGAAGGAAGGTGAGCGGGGGCGTTGGCATATAAAATTTACTGCTGGTGGTGGCAAGCATGTTTCTTATATCGGTGAGATCAACTCGACTGGCACCTTGTCGCTTGTTGATGACTCCTCACTTGAGCCTGAGTGGGGAGATGCTGTGGATACCTCAGTGGCGGGCTCACTAACATTTAATGCTCGTGTCGTTGGCAACTGGCATGATGAGATTGTTTTTGATGCTGGTGATGAAGATACGCTCACATTTACCCTTGATGGTTCGGGTGGATTACAGCATGTAAGGATTGGTCAGGCTGGCTGGCCTGTTCAGACGTTGCCCGTTACCCTACAGTGAGACGTGGATCGTGGGTTGGTTTGTAGGGCGTAGAAAAAATTTCTTGAGTTTCGGCATTATGCCGTTCAACTCTTGGTGTTTCTGATTGAAAACTTCATGTGGAGTTATTTGATGGCAGTTGGTGCTCATAGATACTTGATTATTGGTGGAACAACTAAGGCTGGAACCACATCAATATACAATTATCTTTCTGCACATCCTCAGGTTTCTGCTTCGTATAGAAAGGAGGTTAACTATTTTCTTGATCCTGAATTTGAGGGGCCTTCAATCCACCGATATGAAGATGGCATTGAGACATATGGTAAGAACTTTGATCCTTCAGAAAATGCCAAGCTCTATTTGGAAGCGTCGCCTGACTACTTATATTCTTCTGGAACGCCAGCAAAAATCAAAGATGCTCTGCCCTATGCAAAACTAGTATTTATTTTACGTGAGCCATATTCACGTCTGTTATCTTGGTATAAGTTTGCTCGGCAGACTGGCTTAATTGGAGATATTTCAGCTTCAGATTTCATCAGTGAGCAGTTACAGGGGCATGGTGATGATTTACCAAGCTATTTGGAGCAGGGACTCTATTCAAAATATCTTGCACGTTATTATGATGTTTTTCCGGCCAGCAGAATTAAGGTTGTTTTTTTTGAAGAATTGATGCAAGACCCAAAAGCTTTGAGTATGGACATCTGCACTTATGCTGGTATTTCACCAGATTATTTTGATGATTATGAATTTACTGTTTCAAATAAATCTCTCAATATGCGGAGTGTAAAAATCCATAAACTCTATATTGCTATTAGACGGCAGATTAGCTTAAAGATTCCTCGCTGCTATTTCTTTTTGCGTAAAGCTTGGCAACATATAAAGCCGTTCTACATGCGTTTGAACTCTACAAAAGACCAAGAACTTGTTCTGTCAGCAGCACTTAAGAAGAAAGTTGTGGATTATTATGCAAATGAATATAAGGAGCTAGAGGCGCTGCTGGGGAGGGAGGTTCCTTGGTATCTGGAGTCTTAATATGCAGAAGGTGCTGCTGGATTTTATACCGCAGAGCACCTTTGCTGCGTGCAAAAATATAGTGCTTACTATTAGTGATTTTTTAGCAACTGCTTAATGTTTAGCAGAACAAATGGAGAAGCGTGGGTCTTTATTCCTAGAACTTTCAGACAGTATGCCCACATCGTAATATGATGTAGTGTTTTTCCCATTGCTGCGCCAATTGCTATGCCTAGAATGCCGTGTGTTTCTATGAGTAATAGGCTGATCCCAATGCCGACTAAGCCCGCAGTAATTCCAATGAACATTGATTTGGTCTGATGGTTGGTCATGGCCATCAATACGCCCGGTGTCCCTACTGCTACACATATGGTCTGCCCAAGAACAAGCGCCGCTAGGATATTTCCACCAGCAGAGTAGGCTGATCCGAATACCAGGGCGAGTATCTCTTCGGAAGCTAAAAATGTGATGACTGCAATCAGGATAGATGGCAGGGCAGCGATTGAAGCAACCGTCTGTAATACTTTCTCTATCTTGGCTTTTTCATTCATTGCAGAGAGTTGGGCAATAGTGGATGGAATAATGCCATTGATAATAAACAGGGGCAGTAGGATGAACTTTGCCAATCTTAATGCTGCACCATAAATAGCAACATCTGCCTGGCTGCTGAAGGCGCCTACAATCCAGATATATACCTCGTTAATACCGACTCCAGATATGGCTAGAATGGCTAGTGGTGTGCCTATCTTTATCGGTTCGTTGAATAGTAGGCCTGATTCTGCAGTGGTCTTACGATAGTTTTTTTGTATCAGATAAAGGGTGAATACAACTGTAGATGCCAATGCTCCAATAACGATAATCAGCACTTCCTGGATATGGGGCTGGTCAGGTTGCAGCCATAGATATCCTAGTGCCAGCGTTATGAATATGGCAGTGGTTGCTCCATCGACAAAAGCAGCAATGCCTACCCGATGAAATCCTCGCAGGATAAAGGCAAGGTAGGTTTGGATTGCACGCAGGGCAAACCAGGCAGCGGTAAACCCTGTAAGTTCACCAATCAGGCGGGAGTGAAACACCTCCTGCCCAAGTTGTGGACCGATAAACCAAAGGTATAAAAAAGCAGCTGTTAGTGTAAAGAGTGCTACCAGAGTGGCGGTGCCTCTAATTGCAGGGCGAATACCATGGTTGGCTGTGCCATTGGTGGCAATAAGGCGCATCACTGCTTGGTTCATACCTCCTAGAACCACCAGCTCTCCAAATACAACGATGCTTGCAATCAGGTAGAAGGCACCAACTTCTGTTTCATTCAGCACCCGAGTAAGTAGGGCATTCCATGCGAGGGTACTTAGTGTAAAAATAATTTTACCGAGTGTTGCCCAGATGCCGCCACGCATAAGTCGGTTGAATATGGTTGATTTATCCACTCAGCAGTTTCCTGTAGACCTCATAGGTGGCTTGCGCGACATGATCCCAGTTGTAACGTGTTTGAAGAAGCTTGGCATAGTCTGGGGTAGCATTATTCAGAAATTTCTTTTGTATTTTCTCCCTAAGCTCGCTGATATTGCCGACGGAAAAGAATGCCTCACTATCCAACGGTACCTCAAGATTGGCTGGTATATTACTGACCAGAACAGGTAGGTTATAGCTCATCGCCTCCAGCAAGGCAATTGGTAGTCCTTCATGGTATGAGGGCATGACGAACAGATGAGCATGAGAGAAGATCTGGGACAGCTTTTGACCTTTGATGAAACCGGTCAGGATAATGCCTGCTGATTTGGCTTGTTGCTTTAGTTTCTGGCTGTATGTGGTTTCGTGGTCGGCATCTCCAACCAGAACTAAATGATAGTCTGGGTCCCCCAGTTTTTGCCATGCTTCGATAAGATCATGAAAACCCTTCTCTTCAACGAAGCGGCCGACTGCGATTACATATTTACCTTTGGTAATGCCAAGCTCATCCAAGTAATCTGTGGCGGTGCTTGGTGTTGGGATAGGCACACCATTGTAGATGAGGTGTGTGTTATTGCGTCTATGTTTAGATTCAAGGATGTCGGCAATCACTTGGGAGATTACAATCACTTCACTAGCAAATCGTGCTCCGGCAGCTTCTCCAAGTCGCAGTATCGTTTTTGCTGTTGCCCCCCATTTATGCCGGTCGTAATCAGGGCCATGATGAGTTAATACTGTACGTAGTCCCAGTATTCGTGCAAAAGGGGTCAGAAGGGCAGGGCCGATTGCATGGATATGTACAATGTCTGCGCCGGAGAGTCTGGCATAGAGTATTGCCAAGAAGGTATGGGTGATTGCCTCGATAGATTTCTTTTTTGGAGCATAGATGTGTTTAAGAGAGATCTTGCCATAGGTAGTCATCCGTTTCTCTTTTGGAACATAGGGCGTTCTAGTAACGACAGTAATGTCACATCCCAGTTGAGCAAGCCTTGGGTAGAGCTCTTGGCAATGGGTTTCCACGCCCCCTTGAATATCTGGGATACCCCTAGTTCCAATGACGACAATTTTCATATTTATACTATGACTTTTTTATTGTCGAGTGTGGGGTAGGTGTACTGCTTGGTTCCCGTAGATCACCCTGCAATGGATCCTGACCGACATCAAACTGTGGGATATCATCTATGCATATGGAGCGGCCAAGCAGGCTCTTGAATTTGTTTTTAGCAACCCACATAGCAGGATGTTTAATATATTTTTTCATGACAGGGGCGGCAGTTCCGACCATCCAACAGTTTTTTGGGCAGGTTCTTACTTGGTTTCTTACTTTCTGTGCCTGGTTGCTGAACCAGAGTGCTTCAAAGTCGGAAACCTTGCGAATGTTGCCCATACTTTCTTTCCAGTAGCGCTCCTCCAGGCCATTGCATGGATATATTTCCCCTTCAGGGTCGATAAAAAAATTGGTCGTCCCAGCTTCACAAGGCAGCATGCGCTTGCCGCCACGGATGTATTCGATTAGCCCTAAATTGAAGAATGCGCGGAACCAGCTCTTTGGGTGGTTATCCTTCATCAAACGCTCAATCAGCTCGTGAAAGT
>Ga0316187_10003806_pt1 | contig 13104 bp, 10 predicted proteins | sample CroRivburrow1_MG_FD_204927 | JGI IMG/M metagenome (GOLD analysis project Ga0316187, IMG submission 204927) | Coastal sediment microbial communities from Maine, United States - Cross River worm burrow 1 | ecosystem: Environmental > Aquatic > Marine > Coastal > Sediment | place: USA: Maine...
CATTGTAGGGCCGGCGTCTCGCCGGCCTGATGGTGAGGAAGGTCGGAAGACCTTGGTCCCTGATTCTTGAATTTTGCATGAGGCTGAGCCGTTAGCTATCAGCTCCATCACAGGGGCGTGGGCCGGTGGAACTGTCATGGTTCTTTCTTGGGTGGCGGCGCTCTACGATGGAGCTAAAAGCTAACGGCTAACGACTAAAAGCAAACGGCTAAAAGCCAACAGCGTCTGCGACGCCTTACGGCCCGAACTCCTCTTCGACCTCGAGAGCGCGCTCTTTCTGTGCGGCCTCGAGGTTCTGGAGCCGGTCCCGGACTCCCTCGGTGACCAGACCGCTCGGTGCGGTGGTGCCGTCGCCAACAGCTGTGGTGGTGAGGGCGTGGCGAGCTTCGCCAAGTTTGCGGCGGGCCTTGTCCAGACCCGTTGATGTCGGTCGTATGGCGTAGCCGCGGAGCTCGCCGGACGCCGCTCTCAGAGCGACCGAGGCGTGCAACTCGGGGCTCGGTGATGCCGCCCCGGCGGCCCATCCGGCCGCGGTCTCAGAGATGACCTTGAGATCTTCGGTGTGATTGGGGATGGCGGCGGGATCTGCGGCGAGCCCCTCGAGCACGACGATGAGCTCGAATGCGCGGTCCCGATCGAAGCGGAGCCCGTCGACACCCTCCTCGCGGAGCTCGGTGGCGATGATCGCGAGCGCCTGGCGCTTGGCGGTCACGTCACGACTCTGAAGAAAGACCACCACGGCCATGGAAAGCACAACCACCAGGATCAAGACACCGGAAATTCTCATGGTCCGAGTATATGTCGGTCGCCATGTGACGGGAGATTCGTGGGCGCTGTGTCCTCTTTCGAGGACGCATTCATCCGGCCGACGACCCTGCATACGCACCGCAGCCTGGCACGGGGATTGCGATCCCCAGAAGCGGAGGTCGTCATGATTCGCGTTGATCGCCCGATCGTCACCCTCGCCTTCCTGGCTCTTCTCTCAACCGCGCTGCCGGCGTCGGCCCAGCTCTCGTTGCAGTGGATGGTGCCCGCGGCCGCCAACACCGCGGGTCTCAACGGGACTGACTGGCACACCGATTTGTCGCTACACAACCCTCACTCCTTCGATCTGCCGGTGGTGCTCCAGTTCCTTCCCAGCGATACCGACAACCGGACCGCCGACACCCTCTTCGTCACTCTCGCACCGTGGGAGACCTTCAATCTGTGGGATGTGCTCGGACCCGACTACTTCGCCATGAATGGCGCCGGGGCCATCCTTGCCTTCGCCGATTGGGACCTCGCCTGTGACCCCATGGAAGACTGTGATTTTCTGGTCACCTCGCGCACCTACACCCTCGACCCCGATGGTGGGATCGGTGAATACGGTCAGACCATCCCGGGTTCGAGCACCTGGCAAGGCATCGACTGGGACACCCTCGGCTATGCGGCGGGGATCCTCAACGACGGCACCGGCTTCCGAGCCAATGTCGGGATCGCCTCATGGAGCTCGGACTGGGCCTCGGTGGCGGTTGATGTTCAGGATGCCGATGGTGTCATCGTCGAGAGTCTCACATTCGAAGTGCCGCCCTTCGGTCATCTTCAGGAACGACTGGCGGCCCCGATCGAGGGGGGCAGCCTCGTCTTCTGGATCGAGGACGGGCCCGACGATACGCTGGTCTACGGCTATGTCTCGGTCGTCGACCAGGTCACGGGTGACGCCAGCTTTCAGTTGGCCCAGCCCTCTACCGTCGGCTTTTCCGCCGCCAAGGCGGGTCCGGGCACGGGCGGTCGGCGCACAGGTCCAGCAGTGGACACCATCCGCGGACCGCGTGCGGTCGTCGACAGCGTGGCCGAACGCCTCCCCAGGTGAGCGCGGCGTCGAAGCCATGATCATCTAGGGCGCGCAAGCTACAATGGCTTCTGGGTCGATCTCGACGATGAGACAACAAGGTTTCGGCGGGTGCTTCGGCCGTGCCGGATGTGTCTCGGTAACCGTGATCGACCGGGGGGCTGATGGTCCAGTTTGACAACCAGTATCGGCAGATCAAGGTCAAGATCGTCTATTACGGGCCGGCGCTCGGCGGCAAGACCACGTGTCTGCAGCACATTCACCGGGTCACCGATCCCCAGCGTCGAACCCGGCTCTACTCACTGAACACGGCCTCGGACCGGACGCTGTTTTTCGATCTCCTGTCCCTGAATCTCGGACGCATCCGCGGTTACCGACTTGCCATCCAGCTCTACACGGTTCCGGGACAGGTCCAGTACAACGCCACCCGACGGACGGTCTTGGCGGGCGCCGACGGGGTCGTCTTCGTCGCCGACAGCCAGCGGAATCAGCACCAGGCCAACCTCCAGTCGTTCGAGAACCTCAAGGAGAATCTCAACGCCAACGGGATCGATCCCGACACCCATCCCCTGGTACTGCAGTACAACAAGCGGGACCTCGCGGATCTCATGCCCGTCGACGAGCTCGAGACCGATCTCAACGGCGGTGGGATTCCATCCTTTACCACCGTTGCCATCACCGGAGACGGGGTGTTGGAAGCGTTTGCCACCATCACCGAGAACACTCTGGTTTCACTTGCTGATCGGCTCGGCATCGACACCACGGGCCACGCGATCGAGCGGCTCAAACAGCAAACTCGGGCGGCCCTCGAACCGTTCGTGAGAGCCACGCCGTCAGCGGTGCCCGCTGACGACGTCGAGATCACCGTTCCCGAACACCAGCCTGACGAAACGGGTCCGCTGCCCCAGGAGACCCTGGTCAGCGAGGCCGTCCGCGCCAATCTGGCCATGACCGATCTCAGCTCGAGGCTCGAGATCGCCAGCCGACAGCTCATGCGAAAAGAGCTCGTGACCCGAGCCATCATCGATTTCGGTCGCACGATCGCCCACCAACGCGACCCGGCCGATGTCCTGCGGTTGCTGATCAAGACTGCGGTGTCGCAGCTCGGGGTCCAGGCTGCCACCGTGTTGATCGTCCCGGCCGCCGGCCAGCTCCGTGAGGCGGTTGTCCACGGGGTCGAAAGCGACCCATTGCTGGCCTCGACGGTGGAGTCGACCACGGTGGCAGGTGCGGTGGCCCAGGCCGGCGAGCCGGTGCTCATCGACAACGATCTCGAGGCGGGAACCGTCGGCTCGGTTCAGATCGCGGTGGAGAAGGCCGGTTTCGCATCGGCCATCGCGGTGCCCATGGTGGCCCGGGACCGGCTCATGGGTCTGCTCGCCGTCTATGGCGGGCCCGAACGTCGGCCCCTCGACGAAGTCGAACTCGAGCTGGCGAGCATCCTCGGCGCCACGGCTGCCATGGGCTATGCCAACGCCCTCGCGTTCCGCCAGCTCGAGCAATCGAACACGGGCCTCGAGACCACCGTTGATCAGCGGACGGATGAGCTCAAGACCACCCTCGACGAGGTCCGGCGTCTCAATCAGGAACTCACTCGTCTCGACACGATCAAGAATGGGCTCATCGCCCGGGTTGCGGCCCAGCTCGATGGGCCGGTGGCGGCCCTGACCACCGCCGCCGGCGCCCTCGACCGTCTCCGTGACGCTCCGGCCGAGAAGACGGTACGTTTCCTCGACATCATCCGAACCCAGGCCGAGACGCTGTCGGAGATCATGGAGAGCGTTGCTCAGGCGTCGCTTCTCGTGACCGAGTCCGAGGGTGCCGAGGGTCAGCCGACGCCGCTGGCGGAGCTTCTCCGCCGCTCGGTCGCGCCCCTCCGTGATCTCGCCAGGCCGCTCGAGGTGGAGATCAAGGTGCTGCGTCCGGGCAGCCTCGAAACGGTTTTCTGCGATGCCGACGCCATGACGACCGCTCTTCGAGCGGTGATCAAGAACGCCGTTGAACACAATCGAAAAGGCGGTGAAGTTCGGCTTGAGGTTCGTCGGGTGCAGCGTGGATCCGACCCCTGGATCGAGTTCAAGATCGCGGACACCGGTGATGGCATTCCCGAAGCGGATCTCGATCGGATCTTCGAACCCTTCTGGCAGGGATCGCCGGGCGCGAGGCGTGAGTCCCGGGGGATTGGTCTTGGACTGATGATCGCCAAGCTGGTGGTGGATCGCCATGGCGGACGAATCAATGTGTCCGGCCGATCGCCGGGGGGCACCGAGGTCGTGATCATCCTGCCCCAGTGAAGGGCGCACCCATCAATACTCTTGAGAGGCTGGGGGCTCTGACGGGCCTTGCACGGCTCGCCGGGCAGCATGCGCAGCGCGCTGGAGCTGGTGTGGGGTCGCGAACTCGAGGACGGCCTCTTCGTTGGGTACTGTCATGGGCCACACCGCCGCCGATGGGATGAGGTTCCGACTCACGTGGAGACAGGACCCGAGCTGGGTGGGGACTTTACCCTCGAGGACCAGACGGAAGTCTTCCGGAAAGTCGGCGAGCTGGCCCAGTCCCGCACCGATCCGACGCGGCAGCTCGGTGAGCAGGGTGCGGCGGATGCCGATGTGGGGAACCGGTAGCGCGGCGAGGACCCAGAGCACCAGATCGGTCGGAACCGTGATCAGGTGGGCGGCGAGCTGGGCTGCGCCGGGATCGAGCCCGAGGACCTCGGCCGCAGCCCCGGCGCCACGAGCCCAGACGATGGTGACCCGGCGAGTCAGTCGGTCGAGAGTTGCGGCGCGTGCGCGCTGCCATTTCTTGGCCTCGGTGAGCTCGGGCCAGAGCCTGAGTGACGCGGCGAATTCGTTGATGGCGTCGAGACCCGGCGGCGGTGGGAGGTCGGGTGAACGGATGGATGTGGAGAGCACCATCAGATTCCAGGTTGCCTGCGGCAAGCCGAAGAGCCGCACCTTGTCGGACGTTGCCAGGGCCGCTTTCATGACCTCTCCCTGGTCCGCGGGCTGGGGGACCAGACCGGTACTCGAGGCCAACCACTGGGCGAGGCTCGCCATGACGTTGCGAACGATGTCATGCAGGGCGTTGAGTTGGTCGCCGTCAACCGGGTCGTCGCTGGGAATCCCCCGCTGGACGAGTTGCCAGAAGAACTCCTCCACCGCGTCCTCGTCCAGCGGCAGCGTCTGAGCGGGTGAGGTTGTGCGTGGGCCCCTGGACTCGTCCACGCGGCGGGCGGAGTCGAGGAGCAATCGGCTGGGCGTGAGGCTGAGGTAGAGTCCGGAAGGTTCTCGAATGGGATGCCCGGGATCAAGCTCGAAACAAAGCTCCGTGGATTCGAGGATTCGCCCCATCATGAGTTCGGCGAGAACGGTCAGACTGGCCCCGAGTGCGGTTTCGGTGATGGCGCGCTCGGCAAGGAGAAGATCGGTGAAGAGCTCGTGCCGCAGCATGGCGGCGGCGAGCAGACGGCGAGCGGTCTCAGCCGGCATCAGCCCGTCGTGGGCGAGCCAGGTGGCGAGGCGTTCCTCGGGAACGGTGGACGAGACAAAGACGATTCGCCCGTGGAGAAAATCAAGTCTCCGCTCACCCACTCTGTCAGACAGGGTCAACCGCCCGGTTTGGCCGCCGAGTTCGAGCCAGTGCAGCAAATCGCCGAGATGAAGGCGATCCAGATTGCCACGAATCATCCGCGGATTATACCCGGAAGCCCACTTATTCATCAGAGTTCCGCTACAGGCCACGATGCACGCGTTTCGGTGTGTAAGATGAGGCAATGCAAATCCTCGTTCTCAGCGCGCGTCCCGACACGGCCAGCAACGTCCGCCTCGCCGAGGCGGGTGCCGCTGCCGGCATCTCCCTCGAACTCGTTGACGCCACCAAGCTGGCGGTCGGTCATCACGGCGAGGTTTACCGCGGCATCAACCCCCTCTTCGAGCAGGCCCCGGACGGTGTACTGGCCAGGGTCGGCAACTGGCGGCCGGACAGCATGCTCGCCCTGCTCGAGGTCATGACTTCCCGGGGTGTGGCGACACCGAACCCGGCGCCAGCGATCCGGATCGGTCGGGATCACTGGCGAACAGCCCAGGTCCTGGCCGAGGCGGGACTTCCGGTGCCCCTCACCCTCGCCGGCGCCGACCCCGAGGTGTTGGCGGCCGCGGCAAAGAACCATCTCCAATTCCCGGTTGTGGTCAAACAGAGGCGATCCCGGATGGGGGTCGGCGTCATCCGCTGTCGGTCGCTGGATCACCTCGAGGGCGTCCTCGACTCGTTGTGGCGAGTCGGTGACGAGCTGGTGGTTCAGCAGTACCACGAGACCGGTAGCTGCAGCTTCCGGCTGTTTGTGGTCGGATCGAAGGTCGTGGCGGCGGCGCGGTTCTCGGCCGCCGACGGAGAGTGGCGTTCCAACGCAACCCGTGGGGGCCAGGTCGAAGGACTCAGCCCCGGAAACGAAGCTATCGGACTTGCGGTGGCGGCCACCAGGTCCGTCGGCCTTGGAATCTGTGGTGTCGATCTCCTCCCGACGAGGGATGGGATTCTGGTCGGCGAACTCAACCCAACGCCGGGTTTCGTCAATCTCGAGCGCGCCACCGGTGTCGACGTGGCCCGCGCCATCGTCGATCACATGATGACTCTCGGTCGCTGATCGTCGGAGACTACTCGCCTGCGGGGGCGGCAACCGGGGCCGGACGACCGGCGAGCTCACGGTCGATCATCAGCAGGCCGTGCGGGCTCGACTCGACCATCTTCACCTGATGGAAGAGAGTGTCGGCCGTCGCCTCCTCTTCGACCTGCTCGCTGACATACCAGTGGAGCATGACGGTGGTGGCGTGATCGTTCTCGGCCGTGGCCAGATCCACCAGGCGATTGATTCGTTCGGAGATGGCGCGCTCGTGATTGAGGACCGACTCCACCGCCGCCGAGGGCGACGCCCACTCACGGGTCGGGCCGTCGAGGGGAAGCAATTCCACCCTGCCGCCCCGCTCAGCGAGGAAGTCGAAGAGTTTCATTGCGTGGATGGACTCTTCCTGGGCCTGGATCCGCATCCAGTGGGCGAAACCGTCGAGGTGGTTGGCCGCGAAGTAGGCTGAAACCGACAGGTAGAGATAGTAGGAAAAGAACTCGGCGTGAATCTGTTCGTTGAGCGCCTTTTCGACCTTGGGGTTCATCTGTGTTCTCCAATCGAGAGTGTGATCGTAGATTGTGCGGGCCACCGGGCGCCACGCCCGCAAAGGATAACCCAGGGAAGAGTGCCTGTCATCCCGATCGAGTCCCGGGATCCATGAACAGCGTGGAACTACGAATCGTCTTCGCCGAGGGGTGTCGGTTCCAACCATGGCGCGCGCAAGGGCTCCATCCAGGGGCGGATATTGTTGAAACTTCCGGCGCGCGTCCACTGAAGGCCGGCGGCCCTGTCATCGGGAAGGGGACGGCCGGCGAACCAGAAGACGGTGCATACCAGCAGGCCAACCGTGATCAAGTGGGCGAAAACACGACCCCGGACAGGGGCGACGGGGTGCGTCAGCGGCGGCGGGTAGCCGATCCAGGACACCGCGAGGACCACCAGAATCGGCGCAGCAGCGACGATGCATGTTTCCACCTCGACTCCGCCGCGGATGACGGTGGTGGTCGCGGCCCAGGCCAGCGGCGCAGGCACCATGTGGAGCACGATCACAGCCAGCCGACGGGAACGGCTCATGTGATGCCGCGCGATCCGGGCGAGGGCGATGAGCCGCAGCACGATGGGCACCGCCGCCACAGCCCCGAGGACGACGGCGATCCAGCGGAGCTCCGGTGGAAAATCGTGGAACCGGAGCCAACGCGCGAGATGGCTGAGCTCGGGATCAAGGGCGGGCTGCCAGGCGACACCGATCACGATGGCCATCCAGGCCCACTGGACCACAAAGAGTTGTGATGCGAGGGCCTTCAGGCGGAGCGAGAGGGGGATTGCCAGGGCGGCCAGCAACAGGGGTGCGATCCACGAACCGAGCCAATAGCCGGTGGCGGCCGGCAGTGAGGCGAAGTTGAGAACCGGCTGGTTGACCAGCGCCCATGCCTGACGATCCCACGGTACGCTGACTCCGATCCAACCGGCCCCGGCCAAGAGTGCGCCGATGCCCTGGCCTGCGGCTGCGGTGAAGAGCGACAGAGGAAGCGCAACGACAGCCGCCAGCCAGCTCGCCAGCAGGCCCGTCGGCGCCATGGGATCGGGCCATCGGTTCACCGACGGCATGCTACCATGCCGCCGGAAATGAAAGTCCAAACCGCTCTGCTCAAAGGTGTTCTCGGTTGCGCGTTAGCTGTTCCGACGGCCGCGTTCTTCGCCGGGACAGCGCATGCCCAGGCCCTGCTGGTCGAGCCGCTGCCCGGAGGCACCGTGCTCGTCGTTGTGAATCAGCCCCTGGCTGACGCCACGACCCTGGTGTGGCCGCAGGCCACCGATGACGACGAGGCGGCCGTGGGGCGGCTGATCACCGGCCGGCTCGGTCTCGTGGCCGACATCGAGGCCGCCCTCGGGTCAAGCGGTGATGACGAGGAACTTCGCCCGGCACCACCCGTCATCGTTGCGGTGGGTGGGGCTTCGGGGGAAGAGCTGTGGTCGCTGCTCGATCGCCTTCTCGGTGGTCGTTCCACGAGCCCGTCGGTTGCGAGCACGGCCGCGACCCTCGTGGAGGGTGGCCTCGACCGTCGGCTCGGCCCGCAGGGGAGCGAGGCCACGCTTCGGCTCGAGGTCTTGCTCCCTCCCCCGGGAGATTCGCGGCGGAGTTCGGTGGAGGTGCTGTGGGAGCTGCTGCCCATGCTCCTGGCGGATGTCGTGCCCACCCTCCAGAGCCGAGTGGAAGGTGCGCTTGGGGTCCTCGAGGGGGGGGTGGATGCCGATTTCGCGGAGAACGCAGTCAGCGGGCTTCGGCTCGAGCTGGCTCGACTGGCGTCAGACCCGGCCCTCCAAGCCGATGATGTGGCCGCGGCCCGTCGGCGTCTCGAGGTGCGTCGTTACGCGGTCCTCGAGGAGCACCCCAGCGCCGCAGTGCGAGTGCTGGAGCACTGGCTCGCCGGTGGCGAGGCGGCGGTGCGGGAGTTCATCTTCGGGATTCAGGGGGTGACCCTCGGACGCGTCCGTGAGGCCGCCGCCGGATGGTTGCCCACACACCCGGGAAGGGCCCAACTGATCCTGCCTCCCCGGGTTTTCAACCCTCGGTTTGCCGTGGGGCCGCAGATTCATCGAACGGGCAACGATCTGACCGCAGCGATCCTCGAACGCCGCGGTGCTCCCCTGGCGGTGGTCTGCCTGCGCCCGGTGATGGTCCCGGATCTCGACGGCGAGGTGACGGCCACCCTTCTCGCCCGGTTGGCCCGAGAGTTGCGTTCGGCGTCGAGCCGGCCGGGCTACGTACGAGTCCGGAGCGCCCCACCCTTGATCGAAGTCGCCGGACCGGCCGATGGATTAGGCGAACTCATGGAGCAACTCACCGACGCCTATCTCGCGGTGGTTGCGGACCGCTCACCCGCGGCCACCGCCGGCGAAGGCGCCCGACGTCGCGCGCTGGATCTCATGGCGGGTCTCCTCGGTGTCACCGAGGCGGATGACCCGTCGCCCGCGACCCTGCTCCGGCCCGGGAATCTCGCTCTCGGGGTGGTTGCCAATGATGCCGAGGCGGCGGCCGAGGCTTTGTCCAAGTTCTGGTCGGTGGAGTCGGCCCACGAGGGAATGACCGATGTCCAGAGCGTTGCCGCCGTTCCGCGAACCCGGGTGGCGGCGCCGGGTAACGAGTCGGTCCTGGTGGTGGCGCTTGAAACCGCCTTTGGTGGGAACGAGGCCGTTTCCATGGTGGTGCGCGAGGTGCTCGCCACTCGGGCCCGTGATCTCTGGCCCGAAGACCGGGTCGAGGTGCTGAACCCCTATGTCCCCGGCCGGTCCTTGTTGCTCTTCGAGCTGGGGTCGCCCGGGACCGTGGACGAGGTCGAGAAGCTGGTCGGCGGGGGCTGGGCGTCGTTGACCTCCGCCGTTGACGAAGAGGAGTTGGCTCCCATCAAACGTCGGGTGGCGGCGTCGGCCAGTGCGGAGATGAGCGGAGTCGCCGGTCATTCCCGACGCTGTGCAGCCACCGCCGCAGGCGCCGCGAGATGGCACCAACCGGCCGAGTTCGAGCTCGAGATCCTCACTGTGGGTCCCGAGATCGTCAATGTGGTCTTGCAGGGTTTCTCCGATCTCGCGACCCTCCAGACCACCGCCGCCGGGACGCTGCCCATCAGCGACCTCAAAAGGTGAGTCCTCGATGTAGGTAGGAGTGCGCGCCCGCAAGGCGGGCCGGAGGGTGCATGAAGCTGAGTCTCGAAGAGCAACTGGCGTACCTGACCAAGGGATGCGTCGATGTGGTGCCGGCCGCCGAGCTGAAATCCAAGCTCGAGAAGTGCATGAGTACGGGAAAGAAGCTGACCATCAAGGTCGGGTTCGACCCGTCGGCGCCCGATCTCCACCTCGGCCACACGGTGGTGATCCGCAAGATGCACCACTTCCAGCAGCTTGGACACAGGGTGGTTTTTCTCATCGGCGACTTCACCGGCCTCATCGGTGATCCCACCGGCAAGAAGAGCACCCGCCCGCAGCTGACCGAGGAAGAGATCAAGGCCAACGCCGCCACCTACGAGCGGCAGATATTCAAGCTCCTGGATCCCGTAAAGACGGTCATCGACTTCAACTCACGTTGGCTCGGCGCGCTCAGCTCCTCTGATTGGATCCGTCTCGCGGCCAAGGTCACCGTCGCCCAGATGCTCGAGCGCGACGACTTCAAAAAGAGGTATGAGGCCCAACAACCGATCTCGCTGCACGAGTTCCTCTATCCGCTGGCTCAGGGCTACGACTCGGTGGCCCTCGAGGTCGATGTGGAGCTCGGTGGCACCGACCAGCTCTTCAACCTCTTGGTCGGCCGCCACCTCATGCGCGAGGACGGACAGGAACCGCAGGTGGTCATGACCTTGCCGCTGCTCGAGGGTCTTGACGGGGTCGAGAAGATGTCCAAGTCCCTCGGCAACTATGTTGCGGTCGAGGATGCACCTTTCGAGATGTTCGGCAAGGTCATGTCGATCTCGGACGAACTCATGTGGAAGTACTGGTTGCTTCTCTCGGATCGCTCGGAAGCCGAGATCGAGGCGGATCGTGCACGAGTGGCTGCCGGCGAACTCCACCCGATGGACGCCAAGAAGCAGCTCGCTAGGACCATCGTCGCCGAGTTCCATTCGACCGACGAAGCGGACAAGGCCCAGCACGAGTTCGAACGGGTTTTCTCCGCGCGCAACCTGCCCCGGGACATCCCCGATGTCGAGCTCGAGGTGGAGGCTCAGAGCATCGTGCTGGCCAAGGCCCTCGTGCAAGCCGGTTTGGCATCGTCCAACTCGGAAGGCAGACGGCTCATCACTCAAGGTGGGGTCAAGGTCGATGGCGAAGCGGTGCGCGACATCAATTTCAGCCTCGACACCGGGGTTGCGACACCGATCCTGGTCCAAGTCGGCAAACGGAAGTTCGCGAGACTGCAATTTCGACTTGCCTGAAGATCACCGGATTTCGTGAACAGAAAAACCCCGCGTCAGCGGGGTTTTTCTGTTCACGAAATCGGGTTCAGAAGAAAGAAGTCTCCTGCTCGACCTTCTGGCCTTCTTCGCTCAGTCCCTGGATCTGGATCGAGATGAAAGCGGGGCGGAACCGGTGGTCCTGGCAGATCCGACGGAGACGCTCGTCGAGGTCGGAGTCCCAGAACTCGATGATCTTGCCGGTCGCGGTGCACACCATGTGATGATGACCGCCACCCGGTTCCATTTTTTCGTAATAGTAGTGCTCGCGGCCGAGTCGGCTTTTGCGAACCAGGCCGCACTGCACCAGGAGATCGAGGGTGCGGTAGACCGTCGCCCTCGACACCTTGCGCTGCTTGACCTTCATCCGCGCCAGCAGGTCGTCGGCATCGAGGTGCTCGTTGGTGTTGAAGATCTCATCCAGTAGAGCGAGCCGCTCCTGGGTGACCTTGAGATTGTTCTCTCTCAGGTACTGGATGAAGAGCTTTTGGGCACGTTGCGACAGCTTTGAAGTCATAAATCTAATCCAGACTCATTTTCATTGTCTCAACCCACGGTAGTGTAGATGCGACGTCGTGTCAAGAGATTACGGCTGAGTAGAATTTCCGGGCCCACGGGTTCTTGGGGGAGGTGCTGAACGCGCCCGCGATTCAAATTTCAACTAACGGTTGAGCAACCATACATGCTTTAGATTCAAGGCGTTGCGAGCCACGCTTGCCGATGGTAGGGTGAGTCGGACCACGATTACGACGAGGAGGACGCATGGATTATCCGATTTGGAATGTCGCCATGGGCGGGGGCGTGCTCATGGCGTGGGTGGCGATCACCCATGTCATCGTTTCCCATTTCGCCATCGGCGGCGGACTGATCATCGTTGTCACCGAGGCCCTGGCCGTCAAGCGCTCGGACCCCGAGCTGCGCGAACTCGCTCGGCGCTCCTCGCTCGTGCTGATCCTGGTTTCGACGGTCTTCGGCGCGATCTCCGGAGTGGGTATCTGGGTGGTCGCGGGGCTGATCGCGCCCGGCGCCATCTCGGCGCTGATCCACACCTATGTCTGGGGATGGGCCATCGAATGGGTATTCTTTGTCCTCGAGATCGTCGCCGCCCTGGTCTACTACACCACCTGGGACAAAATCTCCAAGGGAGCGCATCTCCTGGTGGGTTGGCTCTACTTCATCGGCGCCTACTTCTCGCTGGTGGTGATCAACGGCATCATCACCTTCATGCTCACCCCGGGCGGCTGGCTCGAGAGCCATGCGTTCTGGGATGGTTTCTTCAACCCGACCTACTGGCCCTCGTTGGTCCTGCGCACCGGCATCGTGGTTCTCATGGCGGTGGCATTCATGCTGTGGCCGGCGTTCAAGGCCGGCGCCGATCGCCGATCCGATCTGGTTCGCTATCTCGGTTGGTGGATGATCGGCGGGGTGATCGTGAGTTACGCCGGTTATCGCTGGTGGGAGGCGATGCTGCCTGACACGGTCACGGCGCTCTTCCTCGGCGAGACCCCGACCTTGGCCGGGCTCGCCGCCACTCGTTCCTTCACCCTCTGGTCGTTGACGTTGGCGCTTGTCGTCACGGTGCTGGCCCTGTTGCTCGCTCCCAGGCTCGCCCGAGGTGTGACGGCGATCCTGCTGATGGTCGGGGCGTTCGGTTTCTTCGGGGGCTACGAGCGACTTCGAGAGGGCGTGCGCAAGCCATTCCTCATCCA
>Ga0316187_10003808_pt1 | contig 13100 bp, 10 predicted proteins | sample CroRivburrow1_MG_FD_204927 | JGI IMG/M metagenome (GOLD analysis project Ga0316187, IMG submission 204927) | Coastal sediment microbial communities from Maine, United States - Cross River worm burrow 1 | ecosystem: Environmental > Aquatic > Marine > Coastal > Sediment | place: USA: Maine...
AGCATAAATTGACGAATGATGTCGATACGCCTGGCACCAAGCGCGCGCAGCGTACCGATCTGCTTGGTTCTTTGTGTGACGTGGAAAGACGCCAGGCCAACGATCACCAATGCAGTCAGACCGATCAACAGGGAAATAACAACAGACAAAACGATCGCCATGCCGCGGTCGCGCCTATACGAGCGCTGCGCCATTTCTTCCAGCGATTCCACGCCTTTGACAACGCGTTGCCGGTTCGACTCACCCAGTTTCTTCTCGATGATCGGCATCAATTTGTCACGCATACCGGGCTCGACGCGAATGATGTATTTGTTGGTTGTATACGCCGGTTTGCCGGGCTGTATGACCACGTTGCCGAGTTTGTCCCAGCTTACCCATGAGCCATGCATATGATCGATGATGCCAACAATCTTCGATGGCTCCATGTCGCCCCAGTACACCGTCTTGCCCAACGCGTCTTCCTCCCCGAACAGGTCATTCGCAAGGTCCTGCGTCACGATGATCGACGGTGGCGTCGGCGGATCGGAAGCCGGCAAAATGTAGTTCACTTCCTCGGGGAAGAAATTGCGACCACGTGACAGTTCGATGCCCAGTGCATCCAGACCCGCTTCGCTCCACCGGTAACGTCCGGTAGAGACGGACTCAATGGTTTCGTCGGCGACAGTGCGCAGCCCGGTACCCGACCCGCTACCGCTCAAGGGTACGTGATTGGCAACGGTTGCAGCCACGACGCCCGGGATCGAGTTAATCAGGTCGATATCGTTGGTGATGCTGTCAACGACGTCAAAACCTTCGCCGAATCCGCGCACGTAGGTGACGATAACGTTGTTAACGTCCATGCCGGTTTCCCGATTAATTTTTTCCACGCGTTGCACGATGATGTACAAGGAGTTGATAACGATCGCCAGCGTCACCGCAATCTGCAGCGCAACGAGAATCGCGCCTGTCTTGTTTCGCATCAACGCAGATATCATTGGTCCAAAACCCATGTCGATACTCCTATTGTGTTTTCAGTTGCGCGGCAGGCGGGATGCTGCAGACACGCCATGCCGGATAAAGTCCGGCGATCATGCCGCTGAAAACCGCGATCGCGATGGCGGCAAACACCATGACCCAATCAAGCGTCACCAGCCCGGCAGGAGCGTCGTACAGGTACTCAATGCCTTGCAGGCCCAGCCCGGCAAGTGCCAGGCCGATCAGTCCACCCGAAAAACCGACAACGGCGACTTCGACAATCTGCTGTCTGAAAATGACTTTACGGCTGGCGCCAAGTGCGCGGCGCAGGCTCGTCTCGCCCTTCTTGCCGACGAACTTCGTCAGCATGAGTGCGATCGTGCTGAGCAGGCAAACCGTCAGGAACAGGAAGGACAGGCCAACCAGCACTTTCGAGTCGGTGGCTACGACTTCGTGGTACTCCATCCACTCCATTACATTGTAGAGATTGTTATTCAGCGGTCGTTCGAAACGGCCGAGCCGTTTCTGTTCGCCGACATAGGCGTCGAGGTGGGAGGTGTACTCATCACGGTCACGGGCGCTATCGAGCTCCACGATATACTGAATCCATACGGCTTCGGAATTCAGCCACTGTTCGAATGATGAAATTTCTTCCGCTTTCCAGCCCCAGTCGCTGCCGGTCGACTGCAATTCCAGCGTCCGCGTCAGGCTGTAAGGGATAAACATATCGTTGACTTCCCGGAAGCCACCGTTGATCGGGTCGTAAAATCGAGGGATGGGTTCCCATGCGTCGATGACGCCGGCGACCTGGAATCGTGTGCCTTGCATGGTTAACCATTTGCCCACACTATCGTCGCCGCCAAACAGTCTTTCGTTCAGCGCCTTGGTCAATACGACCATCGGTTCTGCGGCTTCGTCGGCGGCTTTGTCCCAGCCACTGCCGTAAATAAACGGCACATTAAACATCGGAAAAAAGTCGCCCGACGTGACACGCGCGCCAGCCTCGTAGGGTAATTCACCGTCATTAATGGGTTCTATGATCAGGCTGGACTCGAACATCGCCGTCTGGCGCTTGCCCTTACCTATCGCGATCAGCCGTTCGGCATCATGGAATGTGACCTGGTGTGGGGCGCGTTCCGGGTTGTCGTCGTCAAACGGACGCAACGGATCCCAGCTGTCCATCGTAATGGCAAATAATTCGTTGCTCTTATCCGGAATCGGGTTGCCGCTCATCAGGTAGTACACCGTGAGCGTCGTTATGCTAACCCCGATTCCAACGGCGATCGCTGCAACCATCAAACCCGTCATAATCGGGTTGCGCCGCATGCTCTTGAACGCGAGCTTTACGTTGTATTTGAACATCTGTGTTCCCCGTCCGATCTGAGATGCCAGGGATTCTCGATTATCGGGAGTATCTGGCTTCTTGTTTGGATGATGGGGAACACAAAAGGGTTTGAACCCCGGGAAATCTCAGCTTTGGGATTGATCCTTGAACATACCCAGGAACAGGTTCGCAACCAGTATCAAGCTGCCCGCAAGGAGTCCGCCGACACCAACAAACGTAAACAACGTGGTCCAAAAATGATCGTGCGCCGCGCCGCGACCGATCGACGGCGCCAGGAGAAACATGCTAAACCACGCCAGCGGGTAAACACCGCCTGCGCCGATCAGGATCGACGAAACTCGCTTCAGTTTTTGGGATAAGTCCGAGAACATCACCAGGATAATCATCCCCAGGCAGAATGCAGCAATGCCACCGGCATGGAAGTGGGCTCGTTGCGCATAACGCCAGATCTTGCCCTGGCTGGACTCATCGTGAACCTCCGGATGTGCGGCAATACCTTCCGCCACATAATCCTTGAAAATGTCTTCATTCACGCCAAACGAGATTCCGAGGCCTATGTTGAAGAAAAGGGCTAGCAGGACGATTCCAAGACCAATTTTTACGGTTGATAATTCAGACGACATTGATAGAACTCCTTAGTCCGCTTTTCGGTGGAGAACGGCCGGTGGCTGGATGCGGTCTTCAGCGAACGCCGCTTGTACGCGTAATGTTATATCGGTTTCGAACTCTTTTTCGAATTTAGTATCCAGCACATAAGCCTTGAGGCGTATCTGCATGGCGATACAACTTTCAAGGGGGACTTGAGACGCCAGCACAACGATCGGATTCGGCAAAAATATGTAACGACTGGTGGCTGCCGCTTCGCGCACGAGTTCTCTCGCTCGCCGGATGTCCTGATCGACGCCAATGTAGAAATCGACAACGGTTTGCATTTCCAGTTCGCCGGAGTTGCCGCTTGAGGCGACCTCGCTGAGAAAAAGGTTGTTTGGAATCGTGACCGTGCTGTCATCGAGTGTTCGAAGCTTCACCGAGCGCAATCCGATATTCAGAATATCGCCGTATTCACCGCCGAACTTGACCCTGTCCCCAATCTGAAAGGGTCGATCGAAAATAATCAAAACACCGGCAACCAGTGATGCCAGAAGGTCACGGGTCGCGAAACCAACGGCGACGACGACGGTGCCACCGATAACCGCGCGGACTTGTGCGCTGAAATTGAAGCTGTAGAAAATGATGAACAGTGCTGTTAGCAAATATATGAAGAAGTGGAAAAATGCGTTGATTCGTTGCAGCAACAAGCGACGATCGGCAGCAGAGCTGGCGAGATCATCGACGATCCGGTCGACAAAGCGCAACAGTAACCAGGCGAAGAAAATGATTGCGACGGCACGCAAAATCCCGGCCAGGTCGATGATTTGCGACAGCAACGCGATCTCATTCACATCAGGAACAACGCCGACGTCCTGGCTTTTCGCTGTGAACGGCAGTAATAAAAACAGGGCCCCCATTCCTTTGTGAATCATTACGCGTTTGCAATTCATATTCGGTACCGATTCCTAGCGCGCCAGCAAGTTCTGTCGCACAAGTACTGTGATAATTGTCCGGAACCAGCGCCAGGACAGACGGTAGCCATCACTGCTTCCCTCGATCCAGCCACGCTGCAGAGACAAGTGAATCGCACTGCCAACTGCGCCCTGAGGAAGCTGGAGATTGTCAGCGATATCTTTCTCGGAAATAACCTCCCACTGCGCGATCGCACGTAATACCAGTAAGACGTTCGGTGCTGCTTTTTCCAGATCACGGGATCCGAGTTGCACTGGCGTGCGCACCCTGATTCGACCGTCCTCGTCGGGGTATATGCTGTCTGCCCATAGCCTGAGCGCAACGGCGGGATTGCCTCGTGACATTGAACTGATCATGCGAAAAACACCGGCCTTGTTTCTTTCCTCAGCGGTGTCCTGTGCCAATTCCACGAACTCGCGAGGAACCGATACATCGCTGAAATCGGCATCAATGCCGGCTTCACTGTTACGCAGGTCAAGAAGTTCTGAAATTTGCTCTTCTGACCACGCGCGCAGCTCAACGATTTCGTTGATTGTGGAACGATCGGCTCTTGCCCTTCGAATAAACTGCCAGGCGAAGCAGTCGACGGAATATATCCACAACACGTTAGCGGTAACGCCTTCAACGAGTTCGGACAGCAGAACGAGGTCTTTTTGACCACCCATGACCGGCCGTACAAGACGATGCAGGTTGTCTATCGCAATCGTATGAATACCGGACTCCTGCAGCTTTTTCGATACGTTTTTTGGCGTAACGCTTTTTATGTCGAGGGCTTTGCCAAGGCTCGTTGCCAACTCCTCGTAACTTCCACCGACGCAATCGATCGAAACCATGCTTGATTCCAGAACCTCGCTTACGCGCTCGAACAGGCTGCTGATGCCGATGCCTCGTTCGCCAGTGATAGCGATGACGCCGCTTTGTTTCTGTTCCGCCCGGTTGATGATATCCCGCCGTTCCGGCCGCGAATATCGCGCGTAAAATTCGCCGTGCGTGAGCAGTTTGTTTCTAAGGTCTTTCGGTATTTCAGCAATGGCTTCGGCCGGGGCGTTGGTAGCAGTATCGGACTGGCCGCTTACGAGGCTACTGGCAAAACCCTGGTTGCTACCAAATCTCAAAATATTGCGCAGCAAGCTTCTGCGCAGGGCGCTCGCCAGTAGCCATACTGCCCCACTGGCGGCGCTCATATAACTTCGAAGCCCCTTTGGGTGTCGCAACATTCTTTCCAGTGACTCTGTTTTTTCCTGCTCCCGTTCCAGGCGGGTGAAAATGGAATTGCGCCACCACGAAAGCAGAATAAGCACTACCGGCACGGCCACAATCTGGAACAGGCGCCAGACCCAGGCGTGTAATGTCGCAGTGCCAGCCAGACTGTCCGCGATGCCCAGTCCAAGCCCGAGTAACACCAGCCAGGTAGCCACGAGCCGAAGTGAACGCTGGCGCAGCATGGCATTCTCACCAGTGAGGCCCGCGCCCCCTCTTGCGGCGACCGCATCCAACAGCGCTACTGCAAACCAGCCAAGCATTATCCAGCGAATGATGATGGCGAGAATATCCGTAATGTAATTTACGCCGGCCATGTCGATGAGCGCGAAGAGCACGCTGAACAGAACCAGCCACTCCAAAGGCCGGCGCAACTGACCGATGTACCAGACCAGCTTGATTCGCCGCAGAACGGCTTCCGACCGGGGCCTGATTTCCGTCAGTGACGCCCGCATCTTGCCGAGTGTCTCGGGCAACCAGCGTCGCCACCAGCGGAAAAACATGATGGCAAGAATAAATTCGAGGAATCGCCAGACCAGCGGCAACGGCGCTATCTTGACCCTGTGCCACAATTCTTTGCTGGCTACCGGTATGTTCAGTGCCTGATAGCGAATTTGCAGCCAGATAAATTGCAGCTCGACGGCCAGTTCATCGACTCCAAAGACGTCGGTCGCAGTGACTTCAAGATGCAGCGCCGGCGTTACGAACGCGAGCAACCGTATTCGCGCGGAATACAACGACTCAATACTGCCATGCAGGTCTTCAACTGTTTGAACGGTGTCGGGCAGGCCTTCGATGCCTGTGATGTCATCCAGCGGTGACCTGGCGCCATCGAGCGCGCGTCGAAGTACGCTGAGCCTGATGCGCAACGCACGACCCAGATCCAGGTAGAGTTCGTCCGCGTCCTGGGAATTCTTCTCCAGTGTCGAAATCTCGCCAATCAGTTCATCTACGCGTTTGCTCCACAGGCCGACATAGCCGCCGGTTGAAAACAACGGTTCCATAGAGGCGTCGGACTCGGGAGTTGCCGAATACGCATCGGAACCCTCAACCGGGTCGGTTGGCGGTGGTGATTCGGTCTCCTGGCCATTGACGTTGAGTGGGTGCAGCAGCGCGCACGCCACCAGCAGAGTCAAACAAGGGACTCTGTCGATTGCTGATGTGTTCAGCCAGAACACGTGTCGGTTACCTGATCATTCGTTTTTTTGTTTTTCTTCAGGACACGCAACAATTGCGATGGCCGATGATAACAAAGAATGGCCGGGAACCGGCGACTCAACCGGCGACGGGGTCTTCACCCCGGCCGGTTCTGACCTCAGGAGGCGTCGAGATTGGGCTTGATGATGATGTCGATACGCCGATTTCGGGCGCGTCCGGCTTCTGTCTCGTTATTGGCGACAGGATTTGTCTCGCCATATCCGGTTGCGATCATTCGATAGCTCGGAATTCGCATCGCGTTGATCATGTAATGTTGTACGGCGTCCGCCCGATCCTGTGACAAACGTTGATTGCTTTCGTCTCCGCCGAAAGAGTCGGTGTGACCTTCAATGACGATCTCGCTTTGGGGGAATACGTCGATCGCTTTCTCAACCTTGTTCAGCAGTGCTACGCCTTCGGGTTTGATGTCGGCTTTGCCGCTGTCGAATGAAAGGCCAACCAGTCGCAATATGATTTCGTTACCTTCGCGAAATACGCGCGCTTCGCTGCGGGAGAACATCTTCTCCACCCGTTCGAATTGCTCTTTAATTCGTGCCTGTGCTTCGAGTCGTTGCACCAGCGCCGCCCGTTCCGCGGTTGCACCGCCGAGCCTTTCGTCGAGTGCCCGCAATTCCTCTTCCATGTCGGCCACTCGTATGCCGGCTGCGAGGGTTTCCTGTTGGAGAGACTGCTCGCTAGCTCGCAGGTTTTCGACGTAAGTTACCAGTTCTGCGGATAGCTCAGATGGGCCATCGTCCATGGCAGGCACGATGTCTGCAGCACCTGCAATCTGGGACAGTGGTTCTTCCCATTGCAGAATCAGCTGTTCGACAGTCAGATTCTTGTCACGCACATTGCGCACGACCGCAGACAAATAGATCGCATGCTTGGCCTGATAGTTTGCCTGTTGCGCGAGCGACCGAGGACGGTCAGTGTCGTATCGGTTTTGACTCAGTTCACGTTCGGCTTCTTCCAGCAACCGTTTGGCACTGGACAGCGTAATCGGTGCGTATCGTCCCACGCGCGCGCGATCCGCGTCGGCAAGCAAACGGCGGGTTTCCGTCAGGTACTGGGCTTTGATCGCCACAAGTTCGGCATCCCGGTAAAGAATGGTCGCCTCGATGTCTTCATTTTTCGCACGCTTCAGGTCGCCGCGTTCGAGCGCGCGAATAGCGGTGCCAAATTTTTTCTGCGCCTTATCCCACAGGTCCGGCGACAATTCCGGCGCCTTCACGTTGGCCGCGTCTTGCCGGCTCTTGAGCACCTGTGCCAAAACCGTCTTGGCAAGCTTTGACGCCTTGGTTGCTGCATTGAAATGTCCGTGCGCACCTGAAACCTTGTTACGCACATAATCGATGTTACGCCCGCGTGCGAGGCCTTCTTCAGCGGCGTTGTAGTCTTTCATGCCGTCCGCCCAGTTTTCGGGCGACAGCAGGCTCGCGCCTGCCGCTTTTGCTTCTTCAAGCGCCACGTCAACGTCCTTGAAAAAGGTATTGCGTATTTCATCCTGCGCGACCGCGTTGCTGACACCAAACGCCATTACTGTGAGCGCAATTAACCTGACAAAACTGGAAGTGGAAGCCATTCTGTAGTTCCGATTATCGTTAAAAATTCTGAAAATGGGCGAACAAAGCGCCCGGTACCAAGCAATATTACATATACCATAACGCGAAAACTGTGGAATGTATCTCTAAATTTACAATTACATAGCCACGTAAGCTACGGATTTTACGCCTGTTTACCTTGTTTCGCGAGGATCCCTGCCGGTGGGCCGGCAGAGGGCGGCGTTTGCGCAACCGCGCATTGTGACGCCGGTCACCATTTTACTTGCCCAAGAGCCAAAAATCGGGAAAGGCCGTTTTTTTGTGGCATGGCTCACAGTCGATTTGTGTCGGTTGTCGTAGTCTTGAACCATGTCTGCCAAGTACTACACCCAGTTCAAACTCACCGATGCCGAATACCGTGGTGGCAACGAGTTTAGCGGTGTGGTGGAACTGAGCCGGCCCATGGAGCAGGACTCCGATGTGTCTGACATAGAGGCCATACTGGCCCGGAATTTCGACCTGCAGATCAGCGCAGTACAGCTGGTTAGCTGGTCACGACTGCACTAACCCGTTACACAAGCTTCTGGCGCACGTTTTTCCCCCCTGATTTTCCCGGCCTCGAGCCGGGATTTTTTTTGTTCATGGATGGACGGTATGCCGCGGGCGCAGGGATGCGCAGGAGCAGCGTCTTCGCTCTGGCAAAAGGCCAAGAAACGCAGCTTTCTCTTGCCGTAGATCCAAATCATGCGAAAATAGCCGTCTTTGACCGCAAAAATGAAGTCCCGATGAGCCAGACCAAGAACCAAATCCGTGATATCCCGATCAAGCAGTCCGGACGTAAGTACCAGACCGAGGCCGGCTTTTCGGCGATAAAAGACGGCATCAAAGCGCGGCGCGACACGCCCGCGATGGAAGTTGGCAACAAGCCGAAATGGCTGCGTGCCCAGATGCCCGCAGGGAAAGCGTATTCCAGCGTCCGGCAAACCGTCCGCGAACACCGCCTGAGCACGGTTTGTGAAGAATCGATGTGCCCGAATATTGGCGAATGCTGGAATCATGGCACGGCCACCATCATGGTCATGGGCTCCGTATGCACCCGAGCTTGTCGGTTTTGCGCCGTCGATACCGGCAACCCGAAAGGCTGGCTGGACGAGGCCGAGCCGGAAAACACCGCCCGGGCCGTGCAGCTGATGGGGCTGGAATACCTGGTGATTACATCGGTAGACAGGGATGACCTGGCCGATGGTGGCGCCCAGCACTACGCGGACTGCGTCAGGGCTGTTAAGCGCGTAAATCCGGATACGGCAGTGGAAGCACTGACGCCGGACTTCAATGGCGTGATGACGGACGTCGAAAAGGTGCTCGATTCCGGTCTGGAGGTTTTCGCCCAGAACATCGAAACCGTGGAGCGCCTGACGCACCCGGTGCGTGATCCACGCGCAAGTTACGCCCAGACCCTGGCGGTGCTGGCGCACGCCAAACAGTATCGTCCCGATGTGCTCACCAAGACCAGCCTGATGCTGGGACTGGGTGAACGTGATAATGAGATCCTGAAAACGATGGATGACCTGCGCAGGGCTGACGTGGACATCCTTACGTTCGGCCAGTACCTGCGACCGACGCCAAATCACCTTGCCATTGAGCGCTATGTCACCCCCGATGAATTCGACACTTATCGACAGGAAGGTCTTGAGAAAGGGTTCCTCGAGGTCGTATCCGGGCCACTGGTGCGCTCGAGTTATCGGGCAGATCGTGTCCTGCAAAAAAATAACGTCGGCATTCAAAGCTAAGACTTCTGTTTCGACGTTTCAAATCAAGCTAACAATGAAGAGCAAATAAGCGATGGAATTTATTTCTGAATATGGACTGTTTCTGCTGAAGGTCGTAACTGTTGTGATCGGCATTGTTGCCGTCATTGGTGCCGCTGCATCGGCTGGAAGGAAGGCGGCGAGTCACGAGGGCCTTGAGGTTGAAAACCTGAATGAGAAGTATCAAACGCTGGCGGCTGTACTGAAAAAAGCCGTGATGAACAAAAGTGAGTGGAAAGCGGAATCAAAAGCGAAAAAACGACGCGACAAGGCGGAGGCCAAGAAAGAAGAAAGTCGCCCGCGCGCGTATGTTATCGATTTCAAAGGTGACCTGAAGGCGAGTGCCGTGCCCTCGTTGCGCGAGGAGATCAGCGCGGTACTGGATGTCGCGACGGAGAAAGACCAGGTTGTCATCCGCCTCGAAAATTACGGTGGGGTTGTTCATGAACACGGACTGGCCGCTTCGCAGCTCGTAAGAGTTCGTGACCGGAACATTCCGTTGGTAGTAAGTGTCGACAAGGTTGCCGCCAGCGGTGGTTACCTGATGGCATGCGTTGCCAACAAGGTAATCGCCGCGCCTTTTGCGATTCTCGGTTCGATTGGCGTGATCGCGCAGTTGCCAAACTTCAATCGTTTCATGGACAGTCACGGCGTGGACTTCGAGCAGGTAACGGCAGGTGAATACAAACGTAACGTCACCATGTTCGGAAAAAATACCGATGAAGACCGGGCGAAACTGAAAGAAGAGCTGGAAGACGTGCATAGCCTGTTCAAGGCGGCGGTTAGTGCGTACCGTCCTGATCTGGATCTCAAGAAAGTGGCAACAGGCGAGCACTGGTACGGTACCCGAGCCGTTGAGCTGGGCCTCGCCGATGAGCTAAAAACCAGCGATGAGTTGCTGGCAGAGCTGGTGGACGAATGGGACCTTTATCATGTGGAATTCAAGATCAAGCAACCGCTGCAGAAGCGTCTGATGGCGAATGTCGACAGCTCACTGGAAAAGCTGGAGGCGTCCGGTTGGCGTCGTCGCATTGAATCGCGGCTGCCACGATAGTGATTCAGCTGGAACCCTGAATTACCTGTCATGTCTGATCAACTGAAAGGGATAATGTCTGCATCCCGGGCCACGGCCGCTTAAGGACACAAGTCGGCTATAATCCCCGCAGTACGGGAAGGAAATGAAATGCAGAGTGCAAGATTTAAATATTTGATTACATTGGTGTTTTCGACCATTTTTCTGGTTTCGTGCTCGACGACGCCCAGCGGCCGGACGCAATTGGTGCTCAAGTCCGACGCGGAGCTGACGATTGAAGGTACGCGGCAGTTCAACGATCTGCGAAACACGGCGCCGCTGGTACAGGACAGGGCCACGATCGATTATGTCGCTTGTGTCGCCAATGCGATCGTCGACGTGCTCGAGGGTGATGATGCTGCTATGTATTGGGAACTCGCCATCATCGACCAGCCGCAGGTGAATGCATTTGTGCTTCCAGGCGGGAAAATCGCTGTATTCGGCGGGATCCTGACCGTCGCAAAAAACCAGAACCAGCTCGGCACCGTACTCGGGCATGAGGTCGCCCACGTGACCGCAAGACATTCAAATGAACGTGCTTCAAACGCCATGATCAGCGATGTTGGTATCGACATCGCCGCGATACTGGTTGGCGGTGGTTACGCGCGGCAGACGCAGGCTGCGGGCGACGCTATGCGCACAGGTGCAGCGCTCGGCATCATGAACCCGTTCAGTCGCATGCAGGAATCGGAAGCGGATCTGATCGGCCTCGATTACATGGCGATGGCCGGATTCGACCCACGTGAAAGCGTGCAGCTTTGGCAGAACATGAATGCAACCAACAAAGCGGCGATTCCCGAATTCATGTCGACTCACCCGTCCGGTGAGACGCGTATTGAAGATCTCGTTGACGCGTTACCGCGTGCACTGATTCTGTACAACAAAGCGAGAGAAGAGGGCAAAGACCCGCAGTGTTACCCTTAGGTTGACCGGCGCCAAGCACACGTTCCCGGATCATTTTTCCGGTCACGCCAGCGAGTACGCGACGCATCGTCCGTATTATCCTGAAGCGCTATACCGTTTTCTTGTCGACAATTGTCCGCAGCATGATCTCGCGTGGGATTGTGCGACCGGCAATGGTCAGGCAGCAAAGTCCCTCGCGGAGCATTTTGAGCGTGTAATCGCGACCGATGCGAGCGCCGAGCAGATCGAAGCGGCACCCGCGCGTCCCGATATCGAATTTCGTGTGGCTCCTGCCGAAAACAGTGGAATCGCAGCGACGTCTGTCGATCTTGTAACTGTTGCACAGGCGTTGCACTGGTTTGACATCCCTGCGTTTTTTGACGAAACGACACGAGTATTGAAGCCTGGCGGACTATTGGCAGCCTGGTCTTACGAAAAAGCATCAGTGAACGCCATCATTGACCCAATCCTCGATACGATCTTTGACGACGTTGAAGACTATTGGCCACCCGAGCGCGACATTGTGATGAACCGTTATCGTGACATCACGTTTCCCTGGCCGGAAGTCGAAGTCCCACCAATATCGATGACCGAAAGCTGGGTCGTGGACCAGATGCTCGGATACTGCAGGACCTGGTCGGCATCGAAGCGCTACCAATTAGACCGTGGTGTGGATCATGTTGCCAATCACGAACCAGACCTTCGGCAAGCCTGGGGTGAAGGAAGCAGGGTGGTCAACTGGCCGTTGACGATCCGCGCCGCACGTCGATAAATAGTGTTGCGGGCCGTTTTCTGCGAAAATCCACCGCGACTCCCCGAGACGCCAGAGATCCCTGACAACGTGACCAGACTCAGCAAACTCACCGCAACCGCCTCCATGGCGTTCGCGGTTTCAGGATGTACCGCACTTCAAGGGTTTTTCGAGCCGGTCGAGTCCGAACCGGCGCAGGCCGTGGTGCCGCTTGAGTCGCGGCCGCGCCTTGATCCCATAAATCGAAATTACTTCATTCTGGAAAGCCCCGACCAAATGGTCGTAGGGGAGCCGCAGGTCGTTTTCACGCGGGAAGAAAACACGTTTTCGGACCTCGCGCGTGAGTACGGTCTTGGTTACGACGAGCTGATCGCCGCGAATCCCGATATTGATCCGTGGTTACCGGGTGATAACACGCCCGTGCTGTTGCCGACGCAATTCGTTCTGCCGGATGTGCCCAAACGTGGCGTCGTGCTGAATGTTGCGTCGAAGCGATTGTTTTATTTTCCGCCGGTGGAGGAAGGCGAGCCGGCAAAAGTGATGACGTATCCCATCGGTATCGGGCGGGTTGGGTGGGAGACACCACTCGGTGAAACAACAGTTGTCTCGAAAGCGAGAGACCCGCATTGGTATGTGCCGGCTTCGGTGAGAAAGGAACACGCCGAGATGGGTGATCCATTGCCATCGGTTGTGCTGCCCGGCC
>Ga0316187_10003809_pt1 | contig 13095 bp, 11 predicted proteins | sample CroRivburrow1_MG_FD_204927 | JGI IMG/M metagenome (GOLD analysis project Ga0316187, IMG submission 204927) | Coastal sediment microbial communities from Maine, United States - Cross River worm burrow 1 | ecosystem: Environmental > Aquatic > Marine > Coastal > Sediment | place: USA: Maine...
TGAGAGCGCCGGAGGCGGCCAGGATGGACGCCGTGGATCGGTAGTTCTCCTCGAGCTTGACCACCGCGGCGCCGGGAAAGTGGCGTTCGAAGGCCAGAATATTGTCCATCTCGGCGCCGCGCCAGCGATAGATGGACTGATCCTCGTCACCGACGGCGGTGAGATTGCGCTCGCCCGCGAGCACGAGCTCGAGGAGGTCCATCTGGAGGGCATTGGTGTCCTGGAACTCATCCACCAGCAACCACCGCGCTCGATCCTGGATCCGGCTGCGGATCTCGGCGTGGCTCTTGAGCACATCGCGAGCAAGCACCAGCATGTCATCGAAGTCGACCGCTCCGGCGGCCTTCTTGCGTGCCTCATAGCCTTCCCAGATGGTGGCGAGGAGCTCGGATTGGGAGTCGGATGAGCGATTGGCGAAGCTCGATTGGCTGGTGCCGCGGTTGACGAGGCCCGAGATCCGACCGAGGAGGGCGCGGGGCGGGTGCTCCTTGGGATCGAGCCCGAGCTTCTTGAGCTCGCGTTTGATCATCTGGCGTTGTTCGTCGGTGTCGGCGATGACGAAGCGGCGCGGCAGACCGGCGGCCTCGGGGTCGCGACGGAGGATCTCGAGCGACCACCGGTGAAAGGTGCCGACGAAGCCGCCCCGCAGGGGTTGACCGAGAAGGGTCTCCACCCGCTCGCGCATCTCGAGCGCCGCCTTGTTGGTGAAGGTCACCGCGGTGATCTCGGTGTCGCGGGCCTTGTCGTTGGCGAGGAGATAGGCGATGCGATAGGTCAGCACCCGGGTCTTGCCCGATCCTGCACCGGCGAGGACCAGCAGGGGTCCGGTGCCATGGGTGACCGCTGCACGCTGGGGGTCGTTGAGATCGTCGGTGAGCCTGCTCATGGGCCGGAAGTTGTACCACAACCAATCGTCGCCGACGATTGGTGATGAAGTTGGTTCAAGAATCTCTTTCACCTGTTGCGATGTTGTGGGGGAGGGCTTCCCGCCCGCCCTTCAGGGTCGATCCAGCGATGAGATCGCCACCACGAAGTCAGACATTCTTGCAGCCACGCATCGCCCTCCATGAATTGCGATGGAATCTACGTCGATCTGCGTCATTTGCGGGCAAACTGTGGTCTGCGATGGTGTGATGGTTGCGATGTTTCTCTGTGCCTCTGTGGTGAGCCCTACTCGCGCGCCGATGCTGCGAGCGCCTCGAGCAAACGTGTGTGAAAAGCACCGAAGTCGCCGGAGGAGCATCCGAGGACCACGTCTCCCGACTGGAGATGGGGCAGCAACACCTCGACGGGGTCGTCGTCGGGACCGGGCATCAGCGCTTTGGTCTCGCAGAGCTCGAGCTCGCGGGCAAGCCCGTCGCGGTCGAGAATCTCGTCCTCGGCAAGGCGTCCGCTGTGAAACGGTGCGGCGACCAGGACGAGATCGGCGCCCGACAGAGCCTCGAGATAGGCTGCGCCGAAGTCGCGGCGCGCGGCGGTGAGGGAACGGGGCTCGAAGGCCACCACAAGCCGTCTACCGGGCCAGCGTTGCCGGGCGGCGGCGATGGTGACACCGAGGGCGGTGGGGTGGTGGGCGAAGTCATCGACCACCGTGACCCCGGCCGCTTCGCCCCGGGTTTCCATGCGCCGCGCGATCCCGGGGAAGCGGGCCAGCGCGTCCAGGGTCTCGGCGGCGGGCAGGCCGATGACGAGACTCGCCGCCAGGGCCAGGGCTGCATTCTGAGCGTTGTGGTAGCCGGCCAGGGGCAGGGACATCTTCAGGTTCTCACCGCGCCACCGAAGCTCGGCCCAGCCGCCTTCAGGGGTGGGCGCCCATGAGCTGAGGATGAGATCGCAGCCCGGTTCGGAGCCCACCCGCACAACCGTTGCTGTGGCATCCCGGGTGGCGGCGAGGGCGTGCTCCGACCAGGCGTTGACCACCACCGCGCCCGACTTCGGCACCTGGGCCGTTCCGGCGCGGAAGGCCGTGAGCACGGCGTCCAGATTGGGGTAGAGATCGGCGTGGTCGAACTCAACCGGCCCGAGGATGAAGACATGCGGTCGGTAGTGAAGGAACTTGGGTCCGCGGTCAAAGAAGGCGGTGTTGTACTCGTCTCCTTCGATGACCATCCAGTCTCCGCGGCCGAGTCGAAAACCGCTGTGGTTCCAGGCCGGCAGTCCGCCGACGAGGTAGCTCGGGTCGGCGTCGGTATCTTCCAGGATCCAGGCGAGCAGGGACGAGGTCGTGGTCTTGCCGTGGGTGCCCGCAACCACCAGGCTGCTCGGGCCTCGGGCGAGGACATAGTGGGCGACAGCCTCGGCCTGCGACAGGAAGGGCAGGCCCCGCCGAAGAACGGCTTCGACCTCGGGGTTGTCTCGGGGCACGGCGTTGCCGATGATGACCCGATTCAGATCGGCCGGGATCTTTTGCGGGTCCCACCCGATCCTCACCGCGATCCCGAGCTTGTCGAGCAGCGTGCTCATGGGCGGATAGAGGCCGCTGTCGACGCCCTCCACGTGGTGACCCATTGCCTGGAGGAGGCCCGCGAGCGGAGCCATGGCGGTCCCCCCGACGGGCAGGAAATACAGCCGTTCAGATTCAGCGTAAATGTCTTGCAACTCTTCGTCCTCCCGGGTTGCGGGTCGACGGCGCGGTTCCTACGATTGTCCCTTGTTGGAAGGAAGACCACAAGGAGGCACTCGATGCTCAAGAATCAACTGACATTCGTCGCGCTCGCGGTCATGATGACCGTCGCCGCGACCACGTTCGCCCAGACCGAAGGCAGCCCGACGCTGGTGGTGGCCTCGAAGATCATGGACGCGGGGACGGTTTCTCAGGGTACGACGGTGGACGCCGTCTTCGATCTCGTGAACGAGGGCGATACGAAGTTGGTCGTCAAAGCGGTTCGCCCGACCTGCGGCTGCACCGTGGCCGACTTCGACAAGGAGATCGCACCCGGGGCCACGGGCCACGTCAAGGCGAAACTCGACACCAAGGATTTTTCGGGACCGATCTCCAAGTCGATCCTGGTCATGACCGACGATCCCCAGAACCCGACGGTGACCCTGGTCATCAAGGCCGACATCCGGCCCTTTGTCGAGATCCTGCCGCGGCCGCTGATCCGGTTCAACGCCGTGCTGAACGAGCCCATGAATCAGACCTTCATCGTGGTGGGCGCGGACCCCGAGGCGGCTCTCACGGTGCGCAGCGTGGAGAGCAGTGTGCCTTTCCTTGCGACATCGATGCGGCAACTGGGCGGCGATGAGCTGATCGAAGGGAAGTCGAAGTCACAGTACGAAATCACCCTCTCGCTGACGGATGATGCTCCGGTGGGACCGGTCAACGCGGTGCTGTCGGTCAACACCGACCTCAAGGAGGCGCCCACGGTTCCGGTCAAAGTCTACGGTGTGATTCGTGCGTTGATCCACGTGACCCCATCGCAGGTCCAGTTCGGCTCGGTCGAGGCCAAGGCGCGGCCCGGTCGCAACCTCATCGTGGTCAACAACCACACCGATGGCACCCGGGTCGAGATCACCGGCGCGAAGGTCGACGATCCGGCCTTCGATGCCCAGGTGACGACCATCGAACAGGGACGCCGCTATCAGGTGACGGTGGTGGTCAAGGCGGATGCCGATCCCGGATCTCGTGATGCCACCCTGACCCTCATGACAACAGACAAGGATTTCCCCACCGTGACCGTTCCGGTGCGGGCAAGCCTCCGATAAGAACGAAGCTCCTTCCAGGCTTCTGCGACGGGGAGGCGAAGGCCTCCCCGTTGCATCTGCCATACTGTCCCTCCATGTCTGACTCGCAAACCCTCCTCCGCACCCTCGCCATCGAAACCTCGTGTGACGAGACCGCCGTGGCGGTGCTCGATGGCGAAGGACGGCTCGAGGCGAACGAGCTGTCGAGCCAGATTGCGGCCCACGCACCGTACGGCGGCGTGGTGCCCGAGCTCGCATCGCGCGAGCACCTCAAGGCCCTCCCGGTACTGGTCGAGCGCGCCCGCAATGCGGCGATGGGCGACATCGAGCTGGTCGCAGTGACGGCCGGTCCCGGCCTCGTGGGCGCCCTTTTGGTTGGAGTTCGCTTTGCCGCTGCCTACGCCTGGGCTCGCGGTCTCCCCCTGGTTGCGGTGGACCACCTCCACGGCCACCTGGTGTCGCCGTTCCTCGATCTCGAAGGCGGCGCTGCGCGGCCGATGCCTGATCGAACCCTGGCCCTCGTCGCATCGGGGGGCCATTCGAGTTGGTACCTCCTCGCGGATGGCGAGGCCCACCGCTTGGGTCGGACACGGGATGACGCCGCCGGAGAGAGCTTCGACAAGGTGGCCAAGGCTCTCGGCTTGCCCTATCCGGGCGGCCCGGCGGTGGACCGGTTGGCGCGCCGCGGTGATGCGAGTGCCGTCACGCTGCCGAGGCCGCGGATCGAGGGGGCGCCGGCCGATTTTTCATTTTCCGGCCTGAAATCCGCCACCGTGCGTTTTATTCGCGACAACGACCTCCGCGGAGTCGGCGCCGAAGATCCCCCGTCTGTGGCCCTCGACCTCCTGGCCTCGTTCGAGCTCGCGGTGGTGGACCAGCTCCTGAAGCCGGCCCCGGCGCTGATCGCCGAATACCGGCCCCGGATCATCGCCGCCTCCGGTGGGGTCGCTGCCAACACATTGCTGCGGAGTCGGATGCTCGCGCTCGGCGAGGGGCTGGATCTGGAGGTCGTTTTGCCTCCGGTGGCCCTGACAACCGACAATGCGGCCATGATCGGGCGTGCCGGCCAGCTTGCCCACGCCCGTGGCGCAGTCACCGATCCGCGTCGGCTCGACGCCCGTGCGCGCCGGGCGTGGCAGCCGCCCGGGATGCGGAAACTTTCGGCAGCCGAAGGAGTTCGGTAGGATGGTCAACCGAGGAGAAAGATGAATAAGTCCGTTTATCGAGAGTATTACGAGGCCATCCTGGTCGCCTTCATTCTGGCGCTCTTTGTTCGCACCTTCGTCTTCGAGAACTTCAAGATCCCATCTCGATCCATGGAGGATGGGCTGCTCGTGGGTGACCACCTGGTCGTCAACAAGTTTCTCTTTTCCGAGCACTTCGGGTCCCCCCTCCACGCGCTGTTGCCGTATCGGGGTCCGGAGCGAGGGGACGTGGTCGTCTTCAAGTACCCGGTCGATCCGCGCCGCGACTTCATCAAGCGGTGCGTGGCCGTCGCCGGCGATACGGTGGAGGTCCGCGACAAGATGCTGCTGGTCAACGGTGAAGTGCAGGACGAGCCCTATGTCGTTCACAAGGCCAAGAACATCATCCCCAACCGACCGTCGGTGAGGCCGAGCATGCGGCCGAGAGACAACTTCGGGCCCTATCTGGTGCCGCCGGGGACGGTCTTCTGTATGGGGGACAACCGCGACAATTCGTCGGACTCGCGCTTCTGGGGTCCGGTTCCCGTGGAGAACATCAAAGGCCGCGCGTTGCTCATCTACTGGTCCTTCGACGCTCAGCCTTCGGATGGCGAATGGCGCAGTTTCGGACACCGATTCAAGCAGTTGGCGGATGTGTTCGTCCACTTCTTTACCAAGACTCGGTGGGATCGTCAGTTCCGTCTCATCAGGTGAGATGGGACCTGAGCCCGTTGGCTGATAGCGTCGCGGGCGGGTGATATGATTGATCAGGATTCCGGCTATGGAGGAGCGATGACAGCGTGGAAGAATCAGCGCGGAGATGTTCCGGTCGGGTGTCTGCTCGGGTTCGTGGTCTTGGTGCTGATCGCGATCTTCGCCATGAGCGCGATCCCCGCCCAGCTCAAGCTTGGTGACTTCGAGAAGCGGGTCGGAGAGCTCGCCGATCGCGCCAATCGTCGCGAGTACAACAACGAGCGGATCAAGCGCGACATCCTCGCGAAGGCCAAGGACCTCGATTTCGATCTCCCCGAGAAGAACGTCGAGATCGACCGAAACGACAAACGGATCAAGATCCGTGTCCAATTCGTCCAGGTCGTTCGGCTTCCGGGCTACGAATGGGTCCGACCGCAGGACATCCGCCTCGAACGACCGATATTCTAGGAGAAACGTCGCTCAGCCGAGCTCCTCGATGACTCGAGAGACGGCTTTCTCGGGCGAGTCCGCGCCGGTGATGGGGCGACCGATGACGAGGATGTCGGCGCCGGCCGCGATGGCCTCCGAGGGGGTCATGACCCGCCGCTGATCGCCGGCCGCGCTCCAACCGGGTCGGATCCCCGGTGTCACGATCAGGAAGTCGGGCCCGCACTCGCGGCGTATGGCGGGTGCCTCTCGCGCCGATGCCACCACCCCGTCCAGACCGACCTCGTGGGCGAGGCGCGCCCAGCGCACCACCAGCTCGTCAGGGTCGTGATCGAAACCGAGCTCGGTGATGGCCCCTTGGTCGAGACTCGTGAGCACGGTCACGGCGAGCACCTTGGGCGGGTGCGCTGCTGAACCCTCCGCCGCACCCTCGATGGCGGCGGAGAGCATGGCCCGGCCGCCCGAGGCGTGGACGTTGAACATGGCGGCGCCGGTGGCGGCGCAGTTGGCGGCTGCACGGCGAACGGTGTTCGGGATGTCGTGCAGCTTGATGTCGAAGAAGACCCGGGTGTCGAGATCGGCGATCTCGATCACGAGCTCGGGACCAAAGGCGGTGAAGGCTTCGAGGCCGAGCTTGAGCCAGCCGACCTGAGGAGCGAGCGTGCGGGCGGTGGACGCGATCCAGTCACGGTCGCTGCCGTCGAGTGCAACGCAGATCCTGTCACGATGGCCAGTCATCGCACCCCCCGGTCGGTCTTGATCGTCGAGAGGCAGTCTACCTGGGACCGCCAGCGGCTGGAAAGCGGGGCATGAACGACCCGGCGGTGATCATGAACGCCGCGTCCCCCAACAGCAATCTCATCGTCTCTCGCAAAGCCACCGAGGCTGCGGGCAATGCAAACGGCACACGCGATAACGACGAGGTGTCGATCTTCGCGCTCTTTGCGATGCAACCCTGCGGTGGTGCGATGTCATCTGTGTCCATCTGTGTGATCCGTGGTTTGCGATGGGATGGTTCGCTCGACGATTGACCGGCATCCGGCATCGAGTAACATCCAAGTCATGAAACGCGATCGATTCTGGATCCACGGTCTTGCAGCCGGCGCGACGGCCGGTGTCTTGGCCCAGGTCCTGGTGATGCGTCTCAACCCCGAGGTGGCCCAGCCCTTGAGCGGGATTGTCATCGGGGTGGTTCTGTGGGCGAGCTGGGGAGCCCTCATCGCGGGGCTGCCGGTGGTGTTACTCCAGATGCTGATTCGGCAAGTGGGTCTTGGAGCCGACCCGTGGCCGGCGCCGGAGCTGACCGTGGCCATGTACCTGGTCTTCACGGCCCTGGGGTGGGTCAACGCCGACCTCCACCTCTACCTGCTGTCGGCGACCGCTCGACGGGTGGTGCTTCAGGATGCAGTGGCGTGGTTTCTCGGAGCCCTTCTCGCGGTCGTGATCGGGATTGTCATCCGGAGCCGGAAAAGCGGCCCGACCTGGAAGATCGCCTTTGCGGTTACGATGATCCTCCTCCCTGCCGGTCGGTTGGCGGTGCGGCCGACAACCTCGGCACAGCCGCTGGCCGTGGCGGCGGAACCCATCGGCTCGCCCAACCGGCCGCTGCTCGTGATCGGGGTGGATGGTCTTGATGTTCCGGCCCTTCTGACCTACTCGGGTGGCGGGCGAACACCGGCCCTGGGGAGGCTGATGAACGAGGGGGCCTGGGGGACAGCCGAGCCCTACGAACCATTCCTGCGTCAGTCGTACTGGACTTCGGTGGCGACCGGGACCTATCCGAGCACCCACGGTGTCAAGGCTCACTGGGGCTGGGACCTCCCCTGGCTGGAAGAGACCCTGCGGCTGATGCCGTGGACGCCGCAGGGGTCACGGCTGATCCTTCCATGGTCGATGGCTCGACGGGTCACACCGCCGCCCGCAACCGTGCCCGCGTTATGGCAACGCATGCGGATGTCCGGCGTCGGTACCGAGGTCCTCGGGTGGCCGGGCTTCTGGGATGCCGAATCCGGGGTGACCGAGATCGCCCGGGATCTGGCAGCGGTCGATCTCGAGGAGGATCTCCGGACGGCGCTCGAGTTGGCGCTCGAAGATTTCACGGTCGCCGGCCCGCGGGTGTGGAACGCGATCGACCGCGACGAGGCCCGGGTGGACCGGGCGGTGGAGGCCCTCGGCTCGGGGACGGCCAACCTCTGGATTCACCTCCGGGCGTTGGCGGAGGCCCGACAGCGGCTCGAGCCCCTCAAACCACGCCACACCGGCGGACGTGAGGTGGTCGAGCTGACCGTGGAGCTGCTGGACAGCCAGCTCGGTCGGTTGCTGGCGGCCGCCCCTCCCGACGCCCTCGTGGTCCTTGTCTCCCCCTATGGTCTGTCGCCGCCGAGCTCGTATGAGCGTCTGCGGAGACTGGTCGGTATCGGCGACACCTGGCGAACCTCGGGCGACCGGTGTTGGGACGGCGTCTTGATGGTCATGGGACGCGATGTCGTGGGTGGGAGGTATTATCAGGATCTGAGTCTGCCCGACGTGGTGCCCACCGCGTGCTATCTGCTTGGGTTGCCGGTGGCGCAGTATATGGAGGGCTCGGTGATCATCGAAGCGGTGGATGCGGGATACCTCGCGACCCATCCGCTGGTGGTCGACTAGCATCGGCTGCCGACTGGGCCCGACCGTTGGTGGTCCTGAACTTGAGCGGCGTCGAATCGGACCGATCCAACACCCGCTGCTGACAACGAGCATGAGCTTGCGCATGCACGTCGAATGGAGGAGTGGCAAAGAAATTCTTGGAATTCGCCGTCCGGTTGGTTATCTTGTGCAGCGATCATCTGAGAGTTTTGGGAGGATGAAATATGGCTCGACGTAACGTGGTGGTGATGCCCGGTGACGGAATCGGTCAGGTGGTGCTGCCTGAAGCCCTTCGGGTCCTCGAAGTGGCGGGGTTCGAGGCGAACTGGATACCGGCCGACATCGGCTGGGAGTTCTGGATCCATGAGGGCAATCCACTCCCCCAGAGGACCATCGATCTCATCTCGGAGCACAAGGTGGCGCTCTTCGGCGCCATCACCTCGAAACCCAAAGATGCCGCGGCAAAAGAGCTTTTGCCCGAGCTCCGGGACCGGGGACTGGTCTACTACTCGCCCATCGTCGGGCTTCGTCAACGATTCGACCTGGACGTGTCCATCCGGCCGTGTATCACCTTCCCCGGCAACCCCTTGAACTTCATCCGCCGCGCCGCCGACGGCGGAGTGGATGAGCCTGGGGTCAAGTCGGTGATCTTCCGGCAGAACACCGAGGGCCTCTACGGAGGGGTCGAGTGGACCGACCCTCCGGATCAAGTCTGGCGGGCCCTCGACACCCACCCGAGATTTGCCAGTTTCCGCGATGTGCCGCGTGAAGACCTCGCGGTGTCGACGCGGATCTTCACCCGTGGCAAATGCCGCCGGATCTGCGAGGAGGCCTTTGCCTACGCGGCCAGGCACGGTTACTCCTCGGTCACCATCTGTGAGAAACCCAACGTGATCCGGGAGACCTCGGGGATGATGTTGGACGAGGGGCGCAAAGTTCAGACGCGCTACCCAGATATCCAGCTCTGGGACACCAACATCGATGCCCAGATGATGTGGTTGACCAAGAACCCCGAGGACTACGGCGTCATCGTCGCCGGCAACATGTTCGGCGACATCATCTCGGATGGTTTTGCCGGTCTCGTGGGCGGCCTCGGTTTCGCCGCGTCGGCCAACATCGGAGCCGAGGTGGGGGTCTTCGAGCCGACCCACGGCTCGGCACCCAAGTATGCCGATCTCGATCCATCCATCGTCAACCCCATCGCCATGGTCCTGTCGGCGGTGATGATGCTCGACTGGATCGGTGAGACCGATCTTGCCGGCAGGGTCCGCGATGCGGTTGCGGCCGTTGTCGCCGACGGCTCGGTCCGGTGCTACGACATGCTCAAGCTGAGGGGCGGACCAGACGCCATCGCGCAGGGGGCGGCGACCACCAGCCAGATGACCGACGCCATCATCGCCAAACTGTGATGATGGCCCCTCTCCCTCTCCCTCTCCCTCTCCCTCTCCCGACGGGAACGGGGAGCGAGGAGGGAGCGAAGGGAACACCGGTTGGTGGCCCCCATGCCTGACCTCCGTCCCGCCGCCGCAGGCCCGCTCGGAGACGATGTCCGCTCGGATTGTCACGTCGCCTACGAACCCGGAAGCGACTCCCTCACACTCGAAATCGCCTCCAAGGTCGACTACCTCTACGGCGATGCCATCGAGACCGCCGTGCGCAGGGTGGCGGGCGAGTTCGGGGTCACATCGGGACAGCTCCGGGTCGTTGATCGAGGCGCCCTGGAATGGGTCATCCTGGCCCGCGCCGAGTCCTGTCTCCGGCTGGCCGGCGCCGACGGCCCCGCCATCTTGCCCGAAGCGGCTCCCGGCGCCGGCGCACAACGGTCGCGGGAGCGCCTGCGCCGGAGCCGGCTCTACCTGCCCGGAAACCGACCCAAGCTCATGCTCTCGGCCGGGCTCTATGGCGCCGACGGGCTGATCCTCGATCTCGAGGATTCGGTGACGCCGGCCGACAAGGATGCAGCCCGGCTGCTGGTCAGGAACGCGCTGATCGGCCTCGATTGGGGGGCGTCGGAGAGGATGGTCCGGGTCAATCAGGGAGACCTCGGTCTCGAGGATCTGCGTCGGATCGCCCACCACAATCCCCATGTCGTGCTCCTGCCCAAGGTCGAGGACCCGGAGCAGGTGCGGCGGGTCGCGGATTTCCTGCGCGAGATCGTGGGAGATCGGGCGCCCTATCTCATGCCCATCCTCGAATCGCCGTTGGGGATTCATCATGCCTACGAGATCGCCGCCGCCGACGAGCTGGTGGTGGCGCTCACCCTGGGTCTCGAGGACCTCTCGGCCGAGCTCGGCGCACCGCGGACCGAGACCGGATGGGAGAGCTTTTCGGCGCGTCAAACCACCGTCTATGCGGCCCGGGCGGCGGGGGTCCAACCCATCGCCTCGGTCTTTTCGGACATTTCGGACCAGGAGGCTCTCGCGAGCTATGTCCAACGCGAACGCGCTCTCGGATTTGACGGCGTCGGCTGCATCCACCCGCGTCAGATTCCCGTGGTCCACACCGAGATGACCCCCACAGAGGCCGAGGCCGAAAGAGCCGTGACGATCGTCCGCGCCGCGCGTGACGCCGAGCGGCGGGGTCTCGGGGCGGTGGCCGTGGGTTCGAAGATGGTCGATCCCCCGGTGGTCAAGCAGGCGTACAGAACAGTCGAACTTGCGGTGGCGGGAGGCGTGCTGACTGCGGGGTGGGATGACGGCTCGATCTAAGTCCTTTAGAATTATGAATTGTGAACTATGAGTCGTGAGTGGTGAGGCCCGATCTGCGAAAGTCCGACACCGACCTGACGGGATCTGAAATGGCGATCAAGCTCGAAAGAAACGCTGCCGGACGGATGGTTCCCACTGAGGTCAACGGGCGTGAGGGTGTTCCTTTTGCCGGGGTCGGCGGTCATCGGCCGACCGGGCGCAAGGCGGCGCCCGTCATCACCACCTGCATCGACTACCCGGCGGACGGCGACAAGCGGGTGGGATCCATCCGCGAAGCCCTCGATCGGGTGGGTCTCGCCGACGGCATGGTCGTCTCATCGCACCACCACCTGCGCAACGGCGACGCGGTGGCGAATATGGTCTTCGATGCCGCGGCGGACCTCGGTCGACGCGATCTCGTGTGGTTCCCCTCGGCGTCCTTTCCGGTCCATGCCAACCAGATCGGGCATCTCGACAGAGGGGTGATCCATCACATCGAAGGCTCCATGAACGGCCCCCTCGGCGCCTACTGTTCGGCGGGCAAGATGCGCGGTCTCGGGGTTTTGCGGTCGCACGGCGGCCGCTGGCAGGCAGTCCAGGACGGTGAAGTCCACATCGATGTCGCCGTCATCGCCGCCCCCACAGCCGACGCTTTCGGCAACGCCACCGGCGACCGTGGACCGGCGGGCTGCGGTTTGCTCGGCTTTGCCCTCGCCGACTCCGTCCATGCCGAGAAGGTCATCGTCGTGACCGACAATCTGGTGCCGTTTCCCTGTCTGCCGTGGCAGATCCAGGGCAACCATGTCGATGTCGTCGTCGAGGTCGACTCGATCGGCGACCCGGCCAAGATCGTCTCCGGGACGACGCGAATCACCCAGAGCCCCGACCGCCGCCGCACCGCCGAGCTCGCCGCCCGGTTCTGCGCCGATGCGGGCATCATGAAGCCCGGGTTCTCGTTTCAGGCCGGGGCCGGCGGTACCACCCTGGCCTTCGCCATCTACCTCCGCGATCTCATGCGGTCGGCCGGGGTCACGGCGCGCTTCGCCCGAGGCGGCTCGAACAAGTACATGGTGGAGATGCTCTCAGAGGGCCTCATCGAGGTCATCCTCGATGGCCAGACCTTCGACCTCGATGCGGTGCAGTCCCTCCGGGACGACCCGCGTCACGTCAACACCTCACCCTTCACCTCCTACAACTTCCACGGCAAGGGCAACTTCGCCTCCATGGTCGATGTCGCGGTGCTCGGCGCCACCGAGGTCGATCTCGAGTTCAACGGCAACGTGGTTACCCACTCCGACGGCCGGCTGTTGCACGGCATCGGCGGCTGGCAGAACTGCCTTTCGGCCAAGTGCGCCATGCTCCTGGTGCCGTCGTACCGCGACCGGATTCCGGTCATCGTCGACGAGGTCACGACCCTCTGCGGACCCGGCGAACTCATCGACGTGGTGGTCACCGAACGCGGCATCGCCATCAACCCACGACGCCAAGATCTCATCGATGCGGTGGCAGGGTCGGATCTGCCCATCAAGTCGATCCAGGAGCTCAAGTCGGAACTCGACCGGATCTGCGGCATCCCGCAGAAGGTACCGCGCTCAGACGAGCCGGTCGCCGTGGTCAAGTGGGTCGATGGAACCATCATCGACACCGTCTGGCGGGTGGGGTGAGGGGCTGCGGCCCAGGGAACAGGTTTCAGGTAGCAGGTCAGAATCATCCCTCTCATCGCATCCACAGATCACACAGATGGACACAGATTCGAACCGACGTGAGCAACCATC
>Ga0316187_10003810_pt1 | contig 13089 bp, 8 predicted proteins | sample CroRivburrow1_MG_FD_204927 | JGI IMG/M metagenome (GOLD analysis project Ga0316187, IMG submission 204927) | Coastal sediment microbial communities from Maine, United States - Cross River worm burrow 1 | ecosystem: Environmental > Aquatic > Marine > Coastal > Sediment | place: USA: Maine...
CAAAACAGCCCGTTGCACCCACTTATTTCAACTCACCATAGCGGTGCTATGCCTCGTCTCAATAAGTGTCTGTTTTATTGCACTTTAAAGCCTCATTACAAAGTTCTATTGCCGAATTCGGGTTAAATAAGGATGGTCAAATTACCGAATTATTCGATCACTTCAATATCAATAATCAATAAATTGATTTAACCAATAAAGATATGGCTTGAAATATTTAAACATTCAAGTGAAACCAAATACAATAAATAGGAAATTTAGAATATTCTAAAATAAATAGAATAATCTACAAGTATAGATAAAAGGATATAGCCTGTCTTTAAAAATAATATTGAAAAAATGTATAAAAGATTATAAAAAACATTGACTTCTATACATAGCTAATTCAACTGGCTTCATCGCTTCCCTTTCTCTTCTGGCAAAGTCTTCTAAAAACATAACCAATTCTTCAACAGTCAGACTGTATCGTTTTTTTGGCTGGTGGACTTTGTTGATTCCCTTTTCTAATAAAAATTCTTGAGCTTTCATACTAGCTGGATTTTATATCATACAGTTATATATACACTTAACGTCTAAAAGGGAACCTTTAGTTTAAATAGAATTTAAAAAAAATTAATACTGATCAGGGAAGTTTAAATACTCTATTTAATTTAGTCCACTTTTCAGCTGAAGATTCACCAGGTTTTGAGGCCTGGTATTTGGTCATAAAATCTTCCCATTCTGCCTGCCTGGGCAAACTGGCAAGTGTGCTCATTTGCTTCTCAAAATTAAAATCTGAAGGAACAGTAAGTATCATAATAAGAGTAGTCCCTGATCGGTAAATTTCGGAATCTAGTATTCCAACTTCGCGTATGCCTTCTGGAACCTCCTTCCAAATATTTTCAGCCTTATGCCACCCTTCATATTCCTCAATCAGGAGTGGATCATCTTTCAATTCAAGGGTCATACAGAAACGTCTGGTTTCAATATTCATCGCAGGTTGGTGATAACCTGTTTCTTTATTATTTGCAATTTTTACCATTATGATTATTAATTTAATTTTTTATATTTTCTCAATAACTATATTTCTAAAATCCTTCGGGTGTATCATATTATTTTTAAGTCGTAGGATTGGAATTTCTTTATCGGTTGGGCAGGTTATTTTAGCATTAAGTAATTCACCATCTTTCCATTCTATATCAACTGTATATCCTCCCCTGGCTTTCAATCCCTGAATTTTTCCGGTATTTAATTCATCTGGTAATGCAGGTAGCAGATGGATTTCTCCCAAATGTGATTGCAAAAGCATTTCAGCTATGCAACCAGGAAGTGCTGCTGATCCGTCCAATTGGAAATGACAATATAAATCGCCTTCCATATACAAATCCTCTCGCCCCCAGTTATAATTGGCATGCTGAAATGTTAACAGGTTTTCGAAACCCTCTTCAGTGAGCATTTCTGTCATTATTTTATTTGCGCGGTTGCCATCCATTAACCTTGTCCAGCACCACATGCGATGTGCTCTTGCCCAATTGCCTCCTGAAGCTAATTCCTGTTCCATAAAACGACCATCTCCACGCATGTTTAATGACTTTCTGGCAGCATTTGCGAGCTCTGGCGTTGTTGTAGGGTGTATTTGAGTTCCCGGGCAAACGGCATACAAATGAGCGATATGCCGATGATGACAATCAGGATCATCAATATCTGCATACCATTCCTGCAATTGTCCATGCTTTCCAATCTTTAATGGTAGAAGCTTTTCGCGTTTTTTCAGCAAAGTATCAGAAAAACCTGTATCACCTACTAATTCAGCTGCTTTTGCTGTGTTTGTAAACAAATCCCAGATCATCTGGATATCCTGGTATACTCCTGGCAGACTATACAAATATTTATCACTACGAAAATCATGAAATGCAGGATTCAATCCATTTTCAGTTAATAATGCTCCATGTTCCGCTGATACCGTTGGTGAAGTCGCCAAGTATCCTGCAAAAGGCAATAGGTTCTCCAACCAGAAAACACTAGCTTCTTTTAATATTGGATAGGCCTGGTTATTTAAATACTGGATATCCTGTGTAAACATGAATTGATCCCATACATGTTGACAATGCCAGGTAGACCCCTGTGAATACATTCCCCAGGGATGGTTACCTATTGGAGCTGCGTGCCCCCAGATATTTCCGGTAGTATGGCTGATCCAACCATTTGTTCCATAAACCCGTCGGGCAATTTCCTTTCCGGAATAAGTAAGATCCTCAATCCAGTCGATATAAGGTTGCTGGCATTCTGCCAGATTAAGAGGCCCACAAGACCAATAGATTTCCTGTATATTGACATTGCTCTGATAATTTCCTGCCCAGGGTGCTACATTGAAAGTATTCCAGACTCCTTGTAAATTGGCAGGGAGTGTGTTTTTACGTGAAGAACTGATGATCATATACCTCCCCAGGTTAAATGCTAAAACTTTATATCCGGGATCTGAATATCCTTTTTTTAATTCCTCAAATCGAGTATTGGTGGGTAAACTTTCAACTTCTTTGTTACCCTCTACCTCAAGACTCACCCTATTATATAAACTTTGATAATCATCAATATGCCTTGTTTTTAATACGTCAAAGTTTTGCTCAAGGACTTTTTCAATTTGTAAATGCGTGATTTTCTCCGGATCATCGCCTACATAATCCGGATATTTTAGAGCGTAGTTTGTGGCCATGGTTAAATACATCTCAACGGAATTGGCATTTCGAACCGTAAGGATATCTTTTTCCTTCCCAATTTCTCCTCCCTCATTTAGTACGTGGATCAAAACAATAAACGGGCGAAGATTTCCATTGATGAATCCTTGAACTTTAAAAACGTTTTTTGAAATACTTACAATAGATGAATCCTGCAAGATATCTATTGAAACATTCATAGATATATTTCCTGGTTTATCAGCACTGAACTTCATAGCAAGTACTCTGTCCGGATAGGAACAGAAATACGCTCTCTCATAAGAAACATTGTTCAAATCATACTGTATTTTTCCAAGAGATTTTTCAAGATCAAGTTCTCTATGATATTTTTCCGGTTTATTTGTATGCTCTAAGAACCTGATATTTAGATCACCAACTGATGTAAAGTGACCGTACAATTCAGAAGATCCAAAAAAATCTGTTGAAATAAGACTATCCGCAAGATGCGTTTTATTGTTGAATGTTGCATTTCTGATCATGGGTAAGGTCTTTCTGGCGTTTGGATTTACACCCGCTTTTTCCCAGCGTCCTTTTGCAGGTTCACCAGTCCACATACTGGCTTCCGATAGAGCAAATTTTTCATTTTCTATGCCGCCAAAATAGGTAGCTCCAAAATACCCATTTCCTAAATGCAAGGCCTGGCTGTTCCAATATTCTGCCGGATAATTATACCATAATTTTTCATTGAAGTTTGCTTGTGGTTTTTTTGTTCCACATGAAAACAATATTATAATAAAAAAATATAAAACATAATTTAATCGAGTATTCATATAAATTGTGTTTTCATGAAACAGCTATTAAAAAATTGGCCTTGATAGAGAAAATAAAAATATGATAAAAAGAGTGTTTTTGAAATCAATTTCCTCAAAAAAAATTATCAAATATAAAATTGAAATCAATTTTCAAATTCGTAAACAAATGCGGATTTGGATTTATTATATCGTCCTCAATCAACATCTCTTGCCTGAAGGGAAAGGATGTTGATTATCTGAAAAACCTAACCTTATCATCCTTTTTCAAAGAGATGTCGAGGGAGGAGAATGATCAATTAAATTTCAATTACGGATTTGGATTTGTTATATCGTCCGCAATCAACATCTCTTGCCTGAAGGGAAAGGATGTTGATTATTTGAAAAACCTAACCTTATCATCCTTTTTCAAAGAGATGTCGAGGGAGGAGAAAAAAATAGTTCAATACGTGAGGGAAATGCAAATTAATCCATAATATTTATTCATAATTGTTTACTCCAAATGCATACTGTTTATCTATTCTATACCTTTATTTTTATCGCATTAAAAGCAATCATCAAGAAAAATTTAAATGAAAAACGTATCTAATTTTTTAGCCTTTATCATAGTAATCATTTTATTTAGTTGTTCTCCATCTATTATTGATGACGATAAGGCCGTTATAATAACAACTGAATCACAGGGTGTTTCATCCAAAGCTGTTCTTCAATTCATTGAGGCGGCAGAAACTCAACGAAAAGACGAACTTCATAGCATTATGATTCTTCGACATGACAAATTGATTGCCCAGGGTTGGTGGAATCCTTACAATCCTGAAAGTCCCCATCAATTATTTTCTCTGAGCAAAAGCTTTGCATCTTCGGCGATAGGAATAGCGCAAGACGAAGGGTTATTAAATATTGATGATAAAGTTATTTCGTTTTTTCCTGATGACCTGCCAGATTCAATTAGTACGAATCTTAATTCCATGCGAATCAGGGACCTGTTGAAAATGAATACTGGACATAATAATGATGCTACTGGAAGAATGACTACTTCCGGAGAAAACTGGGTTAAAGGATTTTTAGCACTTCAGGTAGAGCATAAACCTGGAACCCATTTTGTATATAACAGTGCTGCCACCTATATGCTTTCAGCTATTATTCAAAAAGTGACAGGTGAGACCCTCACTCAGTATTTAACACCGAGGCTTTTCGAGCCATTGGGAATATCAAATCCAAAATGGGATTCTGACCCTGCAGGCATCAACATAGGAGGTTGGGGGCTAAATGTTCGAACAAAAGATATCGCCAGCCTTGGTCAATTATATTTACATAAAGGAAACTGGGAGGGTAAACAATTGATCTCTGAAGAATGGGTTGATGAAGCCACTTCATTCCAGACATCTAACGGAAGTAATCCGGAAAGCGACTGGGAACAGGGATATGGATACCAATTCTGGCAATGCAGACACAATATATACAGGGGAGATGGTGCCTTTGGGCAATATTGCATTGTTTTACCTCAACAAGATGCTGTAATAGCCATTACTTCTGGCTCAAATGATATGCAGGCAATACTAAATCTTGTTTGGGATTACCTCCTTCCAGGTTTTGAGTCAATGCCACTGGCTGAAGATGACCAAGCATTTCAGGCTCTTCAGGAAAAACTATCATCATTGACTTTATCAACCATCCATGGAGAAGCCTCCTCATCCATAGAAACCGAAATATCAAATAAGAAGTATATCATGGAGACCAATGAAGCAGGTATAGAATCCATAGCATTTGAATTGGATAGTGAAGATAAAAGTATAACAATAGGCACTCAGGCGGAATCAATTAAGATACCTATTGGTTATGAAATTACTAAAAAAAGCTCCCTTACACTCCCACAACTAGGTGAACAGGTGGTAGCTACTACTGGCGCCTGGAGATCAAATAATAATTATGAGTTAAAAATGTATCTTTACGAAACACCTTTCTATCTCACTTTTGAATTTTTGTTTGAGGATAAGATATTAAATGTAAATAGCTCAAGGAACATCTCATTTGGCCCCACAGGGTATCTTCAAATGAAGGGAGTAAGAAATTAGAATACAATTATAAAATAACTTTTTAAAAACTAAGTAATACGCAGCACTGATGTTGGATTATTTATTGGTTCAGTATCTATACTCCCTCATGCTCAGTTCTCCTGATGATTTCATTCTGCAGATCCTCTCCTAAATCGTTAAAATAATCACTATACCCTGCTACTCTGACGATTAGATCCCTGTACATTTCCGGATGTTTCTGAGCGTCCCGTAATGTATCCACGTCCACTACATTGAATTGTATATGATGGCCTTTCAATTTAAAATATCCCCTTACCAGGGCACCTAACTTCTGAATAGATGAATCATCCTTAAAGAAAGAAGGAGCGAATTTCTGGTTCAATAAAGTCCCACCCGTTTTTAAATGGTCAATTTTTGAAGCTGATTTTATAACGGCTGTCGGCCCGAATTTATCCACTCCCTGAAAAGGGGATATCCCTTCAGACAATGGCTCACCTGACTTTCTGCCATCAGGCATAGCTCCTATTACACTCCCAAAATATACATGGCTTGTTGTTGGCAGCATATTTATCCGGTATACCCCTCCCCTTGGTGTGGGTCTTCCATCCACTGCTTTTAAGAACATATCAAATACCTTTTTTGCTATTTGATCAACCTTATCGTCATCATTACCGTATTTGGAAGAATTATAGATCAGGTCATACTGAAGTTCATCGTGGTTTTCAAAATTGTCTTCAATAGCATTTAATATTTCGGAAATCGAATACTTGCTCTTGATGAAAACATTCTCATTAATAGCAGATAATGAATCAGTTATGCTCCCCAGACCCACTCCTTGAATATAACTGGTATTATATTTTGCGCCTCCGGCATTATAATCTATACCATTTGATATACAGTCATCTATCAAAAGAGATAAAAAAGGAACGGGCAGATGTTTGGTATTGATACGTTCAATTGAATTGTTACCTTCTATTTTAATATCGATGAAATAGTTAAGTTGCTTTCGGAAAGCACTCATCAGCTCTTCAAACGACATAAACATATCAGGTGCTCCTGATTTAATTCCAACCTGTTTTTTCAACCTCGGGTCCCAGCCATTGTGCAGGGTAAGTTCTAAAACTTTTTGAAGATTAAAATATCCTGTAAGAAAATAACATTCAGTACCAAATGCCCCTGTTTCCACACAACCACTTGCTCCTCCATTTCTGGCATCAACAATGTCCTTCCCCTGTCGCATCAATTCAGCTATAATAGCCTCTGTATTAAAGATTGAAGGTTGTCCAAATCCGGTTTTTACAATTTTAAGAGCCCGGTGAAGGTAGGCATCAGGATTTTTCTCACTGATCTGAACCATTGAACTCGGTTGAAGGATGCGCATTTCTTCGATCACATCTAATATCAAATAAGTAAGTTCATTCACTCCATCTGATCCATCCGGTTTCACACCACCAAGGTTGATCAAACAAAAATCAGTATATGTATTACTTTCAAGAGCTGTAACTCCTACCTTCGAGGGTGCTGGATGATTGTTAAACTTCACCCAAAAGGCCTGTAATAATTCCGTAGCTCTTTCTTTGGTTAATCTTCCTGATTCAATATCAGCTTTGTAATATGGATATAATTCCTGATCCAGACGTCCAGGATTAAAGGAATCCCATGGATTAACCTCAATGATAACTCCCAGATGCAAAAACCAGTAATGTTGCAAAGCTTCATGAAAAGTTTCTGGGGCTTCAAAGGGTATTTTTCGGCAAATTCTGGCTATTTCAAGAAGGTCTTTCTGCCGCTCAAAATCTTCTTCCTGCATAGCCTTTTCTTGAAGCATGTCAGCATTTCTTGAGGCGTACATAACCATCGCTTTTGCCGCGATTTTCATACCTTTTAATTGTTCCAGCTTATCTGATGAATAAGTATCATCAGCAATATGAATTGCATTTTCTACACTTTCTATTTCATCCAGATACTGTTTAAATCCGGTTTTAAATCCCTTATATCCCAAAGCCGTATGACCGGGAGCTCTTTGTTCCTGAAATTCAGTAAACATGCCTGATGTATATGCCAGCTTCCATTCTTCGGTCATTTTGTTCATGATCCGATCCCGATTGCTTATACCCTTCCAGAACGGTATAATCTTATCCTGGTAAGCTTGCTTAACTGATTCAGATACTTTAAAATATACTTTTTCCCGACTATCAAGGATTTCTAAATCCTCCATGCTATGCAGACTTACCTCCGGATATGTTGGTGTGGCTTTGGGAGAAGGCCCCCGTTCTCCGATAATAAGTTCTTCTTTGTCAAAATATAATTCTTTATGTGCAAGAATGTATTGAAGATTTTTGGCTCGCAAAACAGGTGTTGACAATTTATCTGATGAATTATTCATGTAAAAATCAGTCACAAGTAATGCCCGTTCGGCTGTTATAGTTTCTTCAGTAGTCAGGCTCTTATTTCGTAGATATTCAATTCTGGCATTCATGATAGTTTTATCCTCCAATTTTTACTTTAAAATTTTTCTCCTTCAATTTTTCCGCATACTCTTCAAGCAAAATGCTATCAGGTTCATTAAAAGAATTCTTCTTTGATATATTAAATTTCTTGTATTTGCTCTCGCCAATATTATGGTATGGCAATAAATGTACTTCATTAAAATTCTCAGATATCATATCTGACAGAAAGTCAATTGTTGTGTTCATTGATTGCTCATCTTCATTAAATCCAGGTATTATAGGCAACCTGGCTATTGTCTTGTTTTTTCTTTCTATCAATTTCTTGAAATTATTAAGAATCAGGTCATTGTCAACTCCTGTAAATTTTTTATGTTGTACAGGATCAAGATGCTTAATATCATACAAAAACAGATCAGTAGTGGTTGTAATCCTTTCGAGGATCTCCCATTTTATATATCCGGTTGTATCTACAGCAGTATGAATAGATTCCTTTTTACACTTTTTTAAAAAACTAATGACAAATTCACTTTGCTGCAGAGGTTCTCCGCCTGAACATGTAATTCCTCCGGAAGACTCAGCATAGAAAACTTCATCTTTTCTTGCTTCATCAATCAATTCCTGAATTGAATAATAAGTACCAATCTCTTTGCGCGTGACAAACTCCTTGTCTCCTATTCTATCTGTATGATTATATGAATTGATTGAGCAACTTCTGCTTTCCGGATTATGGCACCACTGACACTGTAAAGGACAACCTTTAAAGAATAAAGTTGTTCTGATGCCGGGACCATCATGTAATGCAAATCTTTTAATATCAAATATAAGTGCCTTCATAAAATATATAGAACTGGATAAAAAAACTAAAAGCCAGCGGCGGGCTTTAGTAATAAAAATTAACAATATAAAATCCAGCACTCGTATAATCTCTTGCCGAGCATTGAGAAGCGAAATCGATGATTGAGAGATATTTTCATCTTTGTAGTCTTACAAGTCAAAGATAATGAAATTTGCTTTCATTTGAAAATGAAATTACTAAAGTCCGAAGATCAAAGTTTTAGACTACAAACTCTGGCGCGGAAGTTACTTCCGTGATTTATACTTTAATACCAAAGTAGAATCGAACGGAAGTAACTTCCGCTCGAGTGTGCAATGTATTCTCATTGCCACATTTCCCCATTCCACCTTCTACATTTCCCCATTTCCTTTTTTAATCTACTCTTTTACCGTTCTACTGATTACTGATCTACCTATAAAATCAGACTATAATGTCTTCAGGAATATCGTTAGATCTGAAATCTCTGAATCAGTCAAAGGATCTTTTAAACCATGTTGCCCTTTGTTAAAAACCTCTTCTAACAAATAATATCTACCATCATGCATATAGGGTGCTGTACGCCATAATTCAATAAGTGAAGGCGTATCCCATACATTCTGTTTATCGTATTTGCCTTTTTCCCCCATCTCATATTGCTGCATATCAGTAAAATATGTTCCTGAATGACACCCTTTGCAATTTCTTTCCTGGAAGAGAATTTCTCCCCTTTCAATAGCTTCTTCCAAATCAGAATCTATGAGATATGGGCTAAGAACAGGTTTTAAGGATTTAAGATAGGCATCAATTGCTTGAGCCATCTCTTCTGTTGCATCGAAAAACTGGATATATTTAAATCCAGCCCTTACTCCCGTCTCAGCATCTTTACGAATTCCGGTAACCATTGCAGGAGGTGTTTGATGTGAATAGAGTAGACTTTTTGTATTTTTTGGATTTCCTATCCCGTCATTCATCAGATCCCAGTTTAGCCCATCAACACGGCCTCCACCAGGATGACAACTGGAACAACTTTGCCATTGTTGAAAACAGTTTTCTGCATTATGGAAAAGCAACTCTCCATAACGAATTTTTGATTCACTAATATCTTTTTTACCAATATTGATAAATTTTGATTCTATTGATTCCTCCTTCATTTCAAGAAGATCTATTCCATCTGAAAAATAGCTGGTTATAAAAATTTTTGATCCTAGATTTACCACCTGAGAAGCCCCCATTCCTTTCAGTTGGATCCTTTTACGTACAGGTGTCAGAAAACCTAGTTCGTTGGGTATTTCATCGAACATAACGTGTAATGGTTCCACATAAGGGGCATATACACTGGATCTTTTAAATACTGGAATAGGATCTGTTTCTGAAATCAGTTGAGCTGTCTGGCTATTATTTGATTTGCTTTTGGTACTTTCAATCAGGTAGTGCATACCTTCAAGATCTATTATAAATAGTTCATGAGTACCAGAAATTGCTACATGAAGTTCTTTACCATCTTCTGTTATATTTAATCCACCGGGGTTTGCAGCACCTTTATAAATATCATCCAATAAGACGGTTGTATAAAAAGCTTCATCCTCTACATCAATAATCGATAGGGCATTTGTATTTATCCAGCCCTTTTCTATCTGGCTTGTCAGTACATTGTAATGGCCTGATAAATGTGATATGTAGATATATTTTCCATCATTTGAGAATTTTAAGTCTCTTAAGGAATAGGCTCCATTTGACAACTCAATGTTTTTAATTACACTCTTTGTTTCTAAATCAATAAGAGTAACGCTTGATGAAATATAAGTATCTGTGGATGGCTGAGACGGCAATAAATTAGCAACTGCCAGGATGTTTCCTTTTTGAGAAATGGCCAACGCCACCGGTTCACGGATTACCTCAATTCTTTTAATTTCCCGCTTTGTATCCAGATTAATTACCGATATATCATTACTATATCTATTTGCGATAAATAATTCCCTCTCTTTATCGGCTATTTCCAAATCCACTGGTCCATGGCCAGTTTTAATGCTCTCCAAGGCTACCTCTCTTTTTAAATCATATACATATACCATACCTTGTTCTCCCCTGCTTCCAGCATATAGAATATTCTCCTTCACATCAACAATGATTCCAGATACTGCTGCTGGCATTCGAATTGTTCCTGATATCTTATCAGCATCTATATCATATATTGCTATTCCCGGAGAGGTAGAAAGACCGATGTATAAGATTTTATTTCCTTTATCAAGATAAAGGTATTCAGGAGAGACATATTCATTTTTAATGGTTCCAACTGCCGAAATCATAAAAAGAGATACAAAACCAGCAAAAAATACTAATAAAGATTTAATTTTTACTCTCATAACCTTTTCCCATTTCCCAATAAATACTATCCGTTTTATATGGGTTGACTTCTTCAATAGATACATCATCATCTAAAACACCGTACCGTTTCATTTCACGGTAATATTCAGGTCGAACAACGAAATCAATCATATCAAATCTTTTAATAGAATCCAGGTATTCTGATGAATTCATTATGGCTTCCAAAAGGGTTAAATAATCCTTATTTAACCTGGAGTCAAATATGGATTTATTATTTTTCTCATCAATACATAATCCATAACCACCGGAATCCTTTGATAGAGGTGCCATGAGGGCAGTAGATTTTTCAGGTTCATCAAGGTTATATATTATATGACGAGAAAAGCGAATCGCCTCTTTATATTTTTGTTTCTCCATCCATCCTCCGGATACTAATTTCCTCGCACTCCAAAAACTCAGGTTTTCCTCGCTACATATATTATTCATAAGTTCACTATGACAGCTTTGACATTTTTTTTCTATGATAGCTGTAGCAGCAATCCATTCTTTATTTTGAACTGGAGAAACAACCTGCATATTGTACGTTCCATTACTATCTGCTTTCCCAATGGTCTCTCCAACCATTCCGGATCCCAGGGCAGCGTAGGTTCCGGGATAGGATGCTCCTGTATTGATCCAATATCGCAGTATTTTCACTTCTTTTTCAGATAATTTTACCTCACCATGTCCATTTTCTACTTTTTCGATAATCTTACTGTATCTATCTCCTACCATTCCTGCCTTATTTAATGGAAAGACATGATTTATTCCATCATTTACCTGAAAATGCGCCATGAGGGTAAAATAACTATGAGAATAAAGCGGGCCATGATCTCCGGTCAATAAAATACCACCTTCCCGCATTTCAGGATTATGGCACTTTACACAATGTCTGTCTAGAATAGGTTGAATATCCTTCGGAAAATCTATTACTGCCGGGACATTTACAACTGGTACAGGAAAATCCGGGGTCTTAGACATGGCAATTGGCATATGCCCCTTATTCTCAGGAGCAAATGAACGTTTTTCGTGGCATCCAATGCATGAAACTACCTCACCTGGCATTACCGAGGTAAAACTTTTCATACTCTGAACTGCGCTCCCTTTATCATCAATGGCAATAAAATGAACTGGTATGTTTGCCGGAAGATTGAAATAAGCAGAACCATCTTCATGAACCGAAACGGTTCCTATTATTCGATCCAAAGTAAAGGTGCCATTATATGAGATAGGCTCCATTCCTCCTGTAAAATTTATTGGTTTGCGCAGTGTTTCTAAAACCAATAAATCAGATATTGATCCTGGTTCTATTTCAGCCATATTTCTTCCTACATACACATCCTGTAAAATTATTGTTCCATAATCCTGATCCTCTTTCAGATGGGAAGAAATAATAGGTTCTTTTTTTCTTTTTGTAACCGGCCGTGGTTCGAATATCATCTGATTGCCTCCCAGGAAGTCTTTTGGTAAATCAAAAATGGTCTTTTCATTACCTTTTTCATTTATTGTCAACAATCTATTATCTCTGGAAGCCATTATCAGGTTTCGATTAATTGCTATCGGATCATAAACCATATTTTTTCCTTGTCTATTCTTTTGAATAAACTTCATCGCTTCTTTATCATCAGGTCCTTGTGTTAGAGAAATAAAAATTGGGTAACCGCGATGTTCACGTTGCCCATGTCCTGGTGAGAATGTGGCCAGAATAGTATCGGAAGACCACGGTACTGGCTTGGCATCAATCAAAAGGCAGGATCCCGTGTTTTCGAAAACTGATATTTGATTGCCATATAAAACTGTTTGCCTGGTACCATCCGGATTCATTACCCATAAATGATGGTAATCTACCTGACTTCGTTGAACATACTCCCATCTGGTATACATAATTTGCCCGCTTGGAAGCACCCAGGGAGTATTGTCCTGCTCGATATTAGCTGAAAGAGGAGTTATTCCCGAACCATC
>Ga0316187_10003811_pt1 | contig 13086 bp, 10 predicted proteins | sample CroRivburrow1_MG_FD_204927 | JGI IMG/M metagenome (GOLD analysis project Ga0316187, IMG submission 204927) | Coastal sediment microbial communities from Maine, United States - Cross River worm burrow 1 | ecosystem: Environmental > Aquatic > Marine > Coastal > Sediment | place: USA: Maine...
GGAAGTCCTTCAAGGTGCTCACTTGAATCGCAAAGCTGAGGCCGTCCACACCGAGTCCGATGAGCTTGAGATCGTTGACCCCGACAACCTGGCCACGGAGATTGAAGAGGGGGCCGCCCGAGTTGCCCGGGTTGACCTCGGTGGTGGTCTGGATGAGCAGCCGGCCCTCGATGAAGCGATTGGTGAGGCTGATGATCCCCTCTGACACGGTCCGGTCGAGTCCGAGGGGGGAGCCGACGGCAAAGACCGGTTGACCCTGGCGGAGCTCGTCGTATGAGCCCAGCGGGACGGTGGCGAAACTGTGGTCACCGCCGTCTTCGATTTTGAGCAGGGCGAGATCGGTCCACGAATCAAGAGCCACGATCCGAACCTGTTTGAAGTGGATCTGTTCGAGCTCGTGCTCGCCTTGGCGAAAAAGGGTGATGGAGATCTGATGCTCACCGGAGATGACGTGTTGGTTGGTCACCACATAGCCGGAAGGGTGGATGACGAATCCCGATCCAAGCCCGGTGGGGGTGCGCACCTGGACGACCGCTTCTCCGCACCGGTCGATATTCTCCTTGACGCTGAGCTCGGTCCGTCCGGGTTCGTCGGCGAAGAGATCGGACGACTCGGCCTTCGCCGCCTCTGCCGTGTCGTCTGCGGTGATGCTTTCGACCTCGTCGGTCGGGATCTCGATCACCCGGAAGCCGAGATCGACGACGAGGGTGTCGGCCTTGCGGAGCAGAATCTCGCCCGTGATCTCGGCGCCTCCTCGGAGGTGGATGATCTCGGCCTGGGCGCCGGGGGGCGCTCCGATCACCACAACGACCAGAAAAAAAGCTGGGATTCTCATCATCGGTGGTCCTTGATTCCCCCGGTTTCAGGTCACTTACGGGCACACTCCCACCCGAAAGCCCATGATCCAGTGTACCGCGTCAGCTGGAGCGATGGTCGCGGGATGTTCTCCAGGCGAGCACCGTCCATCCGGCGACGAGCAGCACGCCGCCGATGGGGGTGATCGCCCCGAGCCAGCGGATTCCGGTCAGGGTCATCAGATAGAGGCTGCCCGAAAAAACGGCGGTTCCCGCCGTCAACAACCAACCGGCGAGTTCAAGTCGTGCTCCAGGCCAGCGGACCACCCCCCATGCGACTGCGAGCAGCGCCATGGCGTGGAACATCTGGTATCTCGCTCCGGTCGCAAAGGTGTCGAGCATCCGTGGTTCGACCCGCCCTTGAAGCGCGTGTGCGCCGAAGGCGCCCGCCGCCACCGCGGTGCCCGCCAGGATCGCTCCCAGGACGAAGAACATCCGGTCGGAGCTCATGCAGTGGAACTCAGTCTTCCGGCCGCACGACGCCGATGTAGGGCAGGGTGCGGAATCGCTCGGCCCAGTCGAGGCCGCAGCCCACCACCCAGACATCGGGGATCGAGAACCCGAGATAGTCGATCTGGGTGAAGACCTCTCGACGTTCGGGCTTTTCCACCAAGACACAGGTCTTGAGCGAGGCCGGTTGCCGAGCCGCCAGGTTGCGCAGGAGATAGCTCAGGGTGTAGCCCGTATCGACGATGTCCTCGACCACTATCACATGCTTGCCGGTGATGTTCCGGCGGAGATCCATGATCATCCGGACCGCGCCGTCGGTGTCGGTGGACTCGGAGTCGCCATAGGTTGAAAGGGCCATGAAGTCGACGCTCCGCGGGATTGTCAGCGCCCGGGCGAGGTCTGCCAGAAATATGAAGGAACCCTTGAGGATCCCGACCAGAATCAGATCGTCGACATCGGTGTAGTCGGCCGAGATGCGACCGGCGAGCTCGGCGACCTTGTTCCGGATCTGTTCCTCGCTGATGAGTACTTCGGGCGTAGTTTCGGACATTGATTCCTCCCGATCCGGTCCGCAGTTCACACCGTACCATGCGCGTCTCTTCGACACGAAGTCGGCGCCCGCGAGATCGTTTTGAGGAAACATGAGACCATACCCGCGGGTTACTGATCTCGTGAAGCACGAAACCACTTCCTCGCCCATCGTCCGACTGCTGCGGCACTACGCCTGGCGGTATCGGTGGAGCTATTCGGTGGGCGCGGCCTTCCTCTGGGTCACCAACTGGCTGACCGTGAGCATTCCGGGCGAAATCGGCAACGCCATCGACGGGCTCAGAGCGGGTCAGGGCATCGGTCGCTACGCCGCGCTCATCGCGGTCATGGGATTGACGATCATTGTTGTGCGAAGCCTCTCGCGGATCCTGATCTTCAACCCGGGTCGTCACCTGGAGTACGAGCTGCGCAGAGACCTCTTCGACCGGCTGCTGCGGCTCCAACCCTCGTTCTACGCCACCCACAAACGGGGTGATATCGTGAGCCGCGCCTCGAACGACATCACGTGGGTCCGGACCCTCGTGGGCTATGGCGGTCTGCAGATCGTCAACGTGACCCTCGCCGTGGTTTTCACCATCTGGAAGATGGCGGAGCTGTCGCCGAGGCTGACGGTGATGGTCCTGCTTCCGATCCTCGTCGGGATGGCCGCCGTGCAGTGGGCCATCCGCCGGCTCTTCTGGCTCAGCCGGCAGAATCAAGAGCAGCTCGGCGAGATCTCGGAGCATGTTCTCGGGAGCCTGCAGGGGGTTGCGGCCATCCAGGGTTTTGTTGCCGAGGAAGCCTTCGTCGACCGGTTCGAAGCCCGCAACCGGGAGTGGCTCTCCACCGGGATGAAGCTGGCGGTGATTCGAGCTGCAGCCCTGCCGCTGCTGGTGCTGGCGGGAGGGACGGCCATGTTCGCCCTCATCGCCGTGGGTGGTCCCCTTGTCTTCTCGGGCGCCCTCACGGTGGGAGAGCTGGCGGCGTTCACGGCGTTGCTGACGGTCTTCCTGCCGCCGTTGCGCTCCCTCGGCTGGATGCTGTCGGTGATCCAACGCGGCCGTGCCGCACTGGAACGCATCTTCGAGCTGATCGATGCGCCCATCGATCGGCCGGAGGGGGAGACAGGCAGGATCTTGCCTGCCGGCCGTGGTCCGACCATCGAGTTCAGGGGGCTCGATTTCGCCTACCCCGACGATCCGGAGCGGTTGGTGATCGAGGGTTTTTCGGCCGCCATCGAGGCCGGTTCGGTGGTCGGGATATTCGGCCGCACCGGCGCCGGCAAGAGCACCCTGCTGCAGCTCCTGGCGAGGCTTTACAACCCTCCGGCTCAAACCGTCTTCATCGATGGAAGCGACCTCGTGGCCCTCGATCTGGATCACTGGCGCCGGCGGCTCGCCGTTGCGCCCCAGCGACCCTTTCTGTTTTCGGACTCCATCGCCTCGAACATCGGTCTTGACGAGGCGGCCGATCCGGAACTCGTTGTTGAGGCGGTGGGAAAAGCCGCCCTCGCCGCCGATCTCGAGAGTCTCCCCGACGCGATGGAGACGGTGGTCGGTGAACGCGGAATCATGCTGTCGGGCGGCCAGCGTCAGCGGGTGGCCCTTGCGAGGGCGCTCCATCGTCGCGGTGATGTCCTCATCCTCGACGATGTGCTGTCGGCCGTCGATCATGAGACCGAGGCCCGGTTGGTGGAGACCGTCGCCGCCCTGACCCGCCGGCCCGAAGCCCCAACCGTCTTCATCGCCAGTCACCGCCTGTCGGCCCTGCGCCACTGTGACACGGTGCTCGTCCTCGATCAGGGGCGGCTCATCGATCAGGGCCCGCACCGGGAGCTCATCGACCGGCCCGGGGTCTACCGCGACACCTGGGTGATCCAGAGCCAGCGGGCCGGCAACGTGGCCGAGGTGGCCTCGTGACCGATCGATCCATGTTCCGTCAGCTGTGGCCGTACCTCCGTCCCGACGCGTGGACCTTCGCCCTGGCGCTCTTGCTGACTCCGGCCACCGCCGCTCTCAGTCTGGTCCAGCCGTGGCTGCTCAAAACGGCCATCGACGATCATGTCGTACCCGGCATCGCCGACGGCCTCGCCACCGTCGCCCTGGCCTACCTCGGAGCGGTGGTGGCGGCCTATGTCCTCGAGGGCGGCTATGTGCTCGCCCTCGCATGGGGCGGCCAGCGGAGCATTGTGCGTCTGCGTTCGGGGATCTATCGCAGGCTCTTGGGGCTCAAGCAGAGCTATCTCGATCGCCAGCCTGCGGGGCGACTGCTGACGCGTGCGACCTCCGACGTCGATGCGTTGGGCGAGGCCTTTTCCTCGGGTCTGATCAACATCATTCTCGATCTGCTCATGATCGTCGGCACCCTGGGCGCCATGCTCTGGCTCGACGCCCGCATGACTCTCGTACTGCTTCTGTTGGCGCCGCTCATGCTCGGGGTCCTCGAGTTCATTCGGCGCCGTCTCCGGTCGCTCTTCCTCGAAGTACGGGAGGCTCTGGCCTCGGTCAACGCCTTCCTTGCGGAACGGGTGGACGGAGTCGAGGTCGTCCAACTCTTCGCCAACGAGGCCGAAAGCGCGCGGCTCTTCGATCTTCGGAACGACCGCTTCCGTCGTGCGACGACCCGTTCCAATATTTATGATTCCTTCATGTACGCGCTGGTGGATGGCGCCGCCTCCATCTGCGTCGCGGTGATGCTCTGGTACGGGGCCGGTCTGGCGTCGAAGATCGGGCTGCCCCTGGCTCCGGTGGAGCCGCTGAGTGCGGGGTTGCTGGTGGCCTTCATCGAATACCTCGACCGGCTCTTCCGGCCGCTGCGCGAGCTGTCGGCCCGTGTCGCCGTGCTCCAACGCGGGGCCGCGGCGCTGGAGAAGATCCTCGGGCTTCTCGACGTCGACGAGATCGTCACCGACGACGGTGAAGACCTGGCTGGAGCGGAGGGAACACTTCGGCTGGAGGATGTCCATTTCCGCTATCGGCCCGAGACGACTGACGTCCTGGTCGGTATCGACCTGGTGGTTGCCCCGGGCGAGGTGGTGGCCATCGTCGGTCCCACCGGTTCGGGCAAGACCACCCTGACTCGTATTCTCGACACCTCCTACACCGGCTATCGAGGATCCATCACCATCGGCGGACAGGAGTTGTCCGCCGTCAGGGGATCGCAGGTGAGGCGGCGGGTCGCGGGGGTCCGCCAGGATGCCCAGCTGTTTTCGGAACCTGTGCGGTTCAACGTCGATCTGGCGAACCCGGAGATCGGATTCGCCGACACCGTCGCCGCAGCCGAACTCGTCAACGCCGACGGGATCGTCGACCGGCTGAGGTGGGATCATGTGCTTCGCGAGCGGGGGGCCGATCTGTCGGTGGGAGAGGGGCAGCTTCTCGCCTTTGCGCGGGCCATGGCGCACGATCCTGCGTTGCTGATCCTCGACGAGGCCACCGCGTCCATCGACTCCATGACCGAGCAGCTGATCCAGGACGCGCTGGCGAGGATCTTCGAGCGCAAGACGGTGATCGTCATCGCCCACCGGTTGTCGACCGTGGAGCAGGCGGATCGGATTGTCGTGCTCGAACGGGGGCGGATCGTGGAGCAGGGGAGCCACACCGAGCTCATGGCCGCCGAGGGCCGCTATTCCGAGCTCGTCCGTGCGGGCGAGGATCTTCTGGTGGCTTGATCGCGACATTCCGCCGGTGGCAGCGGCAGGCCACAGTGGCGGTTGTCAGCGCCAGCAATCAGGGACAGCGTCGGCGACTGTCTTCAGCGGCGCCGAACTCCTGCCGTGAAACTGGCACGATCACTCCCGGTTGTTCTTGAGATCACGGGTAGCCGCTGAGGTGGACCATGTCAAGGGCATGACGAATCGCCTCGAAGGCGACCCTTGACATGGTCCACCTCAGCGGCTTTCGAGGAGTGCATGAACAACCAGGGGGTGATCATGCACAACGCGCTCCCCAGCAACAATCTCATCGCCACCGACAAGGCCATCGAGGCCGCAGGCCTCGCATTGGCTCTCGTCAGTCGGGTGCCGGCGCCCCTGAAGAGCATCGCCGATCAGGTCATCCGGTCGGCAAGCTCGGTGCCGGCAAATCTGGCCGAAGGCCACGGGCGATCCGGGAGAGACCGGGTCCACCACTGGCGGATCGCCTTCGCGTCCGCGAAAGAGGTCGACTGCCACCTTCGTCTCCTCGCACAAGCCGGTGCTGTCGATGGTCCGCGAACCGATGCCGCCCTTCAGGTTTTCGACGAGGTCAGGGCGATGACGTGGCGGCTTCTGCACCCGAAATACTGATCTTTAGTCTCCTATTTCGTATTCTGTATTCTCCCCCGACCCGCTACCATGGCTCCATGAAATGGCTCGTCGTTGCGGCGATTCTGGCGTATGTGGGGCTACGGGTCTTCATCTACTTCAGACCGAAGTCATCCGTCGCCCGCGGGTTTCACCGCCGCTATCTGCTGCGCACCGACGCCCACGCCATGTCGCGCAAGGAGTTGGTGCTCAGCGCGCTGTCGTTTCTGGCCTTCGCCGTTGCCGCCATCGGACTCTATTTCGGGATGACCTGCGGTGGGTCGGAACTCGGTTGGCGATTCTTTGACGCGCGGCCGGTGGTGGTGCTCGGCAAGGCCGGTCTTTTCGTCGGTGCCATGGCCCTGGCGGCAAGTCTGTTCCTGCTCGGCGCGGCCGTCGCGCGGCCGCGTGATCGTCGCTGATCGGAGGATCGATGAATCAAGGGAGTTGCTCGGGATCATGTCTCTGCGGTGCGGTGGGCTACGAGATTCGGCCACCCTACGCCTTCTTCCAGTACTGCCACTGCAGCCGGTGCCGCAAGTTCTCGGGATCGGCCCACGCCGCCAATATCCTGGTGGCCGAGGGGCAGTTCGTCTGGACGCAGGGGGAGGACCAGGTGCGACGGTACGAAGTGCCTGACGCCAAGTACTACTGCACGGCATTCTGCGCGGTCTGCGGTTCCTCCCTGCCCTGGAGGACGCGCAACGGAAAGTTTGTCCTCGTTCCCGCCGGAACCCTGGACGACGATCCGGGCGCGGCGCTGGAACGCAACATCTACTGGGCCTCACGAGCTCCGTGGTACCAACCGGTCGACAACCTGCCGTTCTTCGACGAGGGTCCGAAGTCCTAGCCCTCGTTGGCGGTCGATTCTTGAGAACATGTAATATGGGCCGGGATTCATGTCGGACCAACTAACTTGTTGCAGATGTACCGATCGTTTGACCGCGGGTTGGGTTCGTGCGCGTTGCGTTCGCCGGTCCGCCCGCCATCGTTCATGGAGGTGATGATGCGTCGATGGATGAGCCTCGCAATCGTTTTCGCTTCGGTGTGTGGTTTTGTGTCGAGCGCCGTGCCCGCGGCCGCAGAAGGGATGTTTCCGGCATCGGTGGCTTCGGGAGACCCGAAACCGGACAGCGTGATCCTGTGGACGAGGGTCGTTGATCCCGCCATGCCCGATGCGCTCGTGGTTGAGGTCGCCACCGACATGGCCTTCGCCGATGTCGTGTTCAGCCAACAGGTGACGGTGACGGCCGACAACGGATGGTGCGTCAAGGTGCGGGCCACCGGGCTTCAGCCTTACACCACCTACTACTATCGATTTGTCTATGGCTCGGGCGCTGTCATGGAGACCTCCCGGGTCGGTCGGACAAAGACCGCACCGACGCCGGACATGGATGTCCCGGTGAAGTTCGCGGTAGTCTACTGTCAGGATTACATCGGGCGCTACTACAACGCCTTCGCCAAGCTCCTCAACGACCACGACGAGGACATCGACTTCGTGGTCCATCTCGGTGACATCATTTACGAGACCACGGGTGACCCTTCGTTTCAGGACCCGAGCTCCGAACGGAGGATCGACTTCAGCGACACCGAGGGGGCGATCGAGCTCGGTGACCCTGATGACCCCTACTACGCCGCCGCCAGCCTGTCCAACTATCGTGAGATCTACGAGACCTACCGATCGGACCCGGTCTACCAGCAGGTCCACGAGCGCTGGCCCATGATCGTCACCTGGGACGACCACGAGTTTTCCAACGACGCCTGGGGCGCCACCGCCACCTACTTTAACGGTCGCTCCGATGAAGAATCCGCGGAGCGCAAACGCAACGCCGAGCGCGCCTTCTTCGAGTGGGTCCCGACGGAGGTGGGTGTCGGGTCGGACGGGGTGATCGACATCAACGACGGGATCCTCTGGCCGAACACGAGTATCCATCGGGACTACCCGTACGGTTCCAACCTTCACCTGGTGCTCACCGATTCGCGAACCAACCGGCCCGACCACCTGGTGCCCGAGGACGCCTACCCGGGGGCCATCGCTGCGGACGAGCCGACCCTTCGAGCGGTCTTGACCGATCCGGTCGTGGATGTCATTCGCGGGTCGTTGGATCCCTACGTCGACATGGGCGTGCTCGGCGCACAGCTGCCGATCCTCCGCCAGACCACGGCGTCCATCTCGGCCCAGGCCTATATGGCGGAGAACCCGTCCCTGGGGTTCACCGACGCGATTCGGCTTGCCGAGAGTCAGCTCACGGGCAATGTCAGCACCACTTACATCAACGCGTTGTACGCGGCGGCCGCAATCAACCCGCCCTTCACGCCGGAGATCCAGGCCATGCTGCCGCGAGGGGTCTCGTTCATGTTCATGGGCAAGACCAACATGTACTCGAGCTCCGGCTCCCGCAACATCCTCTTCTGGGACCCCTTCAACGTCTACGCGGGTGTGCTTTGGGGGACCATGGGATCGGCGGTCCAGAATCTGCTCGGGGATCAGCAGACCGCGTGGCTCGCCGGGGTGCTGACCCAGAGCCCGGCGACCTGGAAGGTGTTGGGAAACTCGATCATGATGACCCCATTGCTGGTGGATTTCACCCACCCCATGATCGCGCCGCTGCTGCCGCCGGACTTCCCCGACACCTTTAAAACCAGGATGCTCCTGACCGCCGACCAGTGGGATGGTTTCCCGCAGAACCGGTGGGAACTCTTCGGGCTCGTGGACATGGCGCCGGGGACGGTCGTGATCTCGGGTGACATCCACGCCACCTTCGTCACCGACCACGGCGAAGGGCTCTACGAGTTCACCGGGCCGGCAATCTCGTCGGGTACCTTCGGGGATCTGGTGGAGCGGGCGGTGCTCGGCCACCCGATCCTCGGTCAATTGCCGGGGATCGACACCCTGCTGGCCATGCTGCCGCAACTTCTGCAGGCATCGACGATCGACTCTCCGGTCACCGATTCCACCATCCTCTACGACCAGACCACAAACCACGGCTACATGGTCATGAACGTGACTCCGGAGACGCTCACGGCCACGCTCCAGGAGATCGACCAGGACGAGGTCTTCACCAATTACTACGACGATCCGGCGACCTTGGACGGGCTCTTCACCGCCACCATGTTCACGGTGGAGGACGGTGCAATCCGGCCGGGCCCGTGATCTTCAGCCGGAATCAACAAACGGGGCCCCGCGGGCCCGTTTTCTTTGTCGCCAATGCTCGGGCACAATAGCAATGCAATGACTGATACCTTGAATCCCTGCCGACGGCATGATTGCCACACCTGCTGCGTCGACACGCGAATGACGCTGACGGAGGCCGACATCGCCCGGCTCGAATCGGTGGGCTTCTCGGACTTCGCCCGAGAGAACCGGGATGGTGATCTCGAGCTGAGGAACCGTGACGGGCGGTGTGTTTTCCTCGAAGATGGACAATGTGGGGTGTACCATCGGCGGCCGGACGGTTGTCGGCTCTATCCTCTCGTGCTGGATTTCGGACTGGACCGGGTCGTGCGGGATGATTTCTGTCCTCACCACGAGGATTTCTCCATCGATCCCGACCGTGCGGCCCGACTGCGGCGATCGGTGGCGCGAGAGAGAACTGAAGCGGCGAAAAGGAGACGGAGGAACAGTGGCTGAGTTGAATTGGGTCGGAAAAACAGCTCTGGGTGGGCTCTTGTCCGTTGCTGTTGGAATCTTCGGGATCGTCGGTTGTGCCCAGACCACCGGCGGCGATCGGTTGGTGGAGGTTTCTGATGACTCTTCGAGGGTCCTCCCCTGGGAGTGGTGGCGCGATCCGGCGACCGTTGCGGTGGTGCCGGACGGCGATCGGGTGTTGATGAGTTCGAGCCACTGTCCATCGGGCTGCAGGTACGACCACCACTCGGCAGCCGAGGCTCGATTCCTTCGGGTGACCGACGATGGTGAAGGGGTGATTTTCAGCGCGGAAGGCGCCGGCGCCGTGACCCGGATTTGGATGGTCACGGGAAACACGATCAGCGAGCCCCTCGAATCCGAGATCCGCATCCGGATCCGCATCGACGGAGACCAACGGCCGGTGGTGGATCTGCCGTTAACCGAACTCTTCTCGGGGGCCACGCCACCGTTTCTCCCGCCCCTGGTGGCCGACCGCGAGGCGTCGGGCGGCGGTCATGTCTCCTACGTTCCGATTCCGTTCAGAGATGGTTGTGAGATCACCCTGATCGGCGCCGAGAGCTCGAAGATGTGGTTCCAGATCACGGCCCGGTTGGTGGAGGATCCTGCCGGGCTGAGGTCTTTCACCGGCAACGAACCCCTCGATGGTTTCCGGTCCATGCTCCGGCGGGCGGGAACCGATCCCTGGCCCGGGGGGCCCTTCCCGACCACCAGCGGATCCGTCGTCCTCGGTCCCGGGGCGGAGGAGACCATCGCCGTGTTCGATGGACCCGATGTGGTGAACGGAATCATCGTTCGAAGTTCACGCGAAGACTGGAACCGGCTTGGTGTCCGCCTGACGTTTGACGGTGGCGAGCCCATGTTGATCCCCCTCCCAGATCTCTTCGGTGTCACTCGCGTCAATCAGCAGGTGTCTCGGTCGCTCTTCGTCGGAGGTGATGCGGACGACGACCTTTACTGCTACTTCCCGATGCCCTTCTTCCAATCCGCGAAGATCGAGCTCATGCGACGACCCGTGGAGGGGCCCCCGGGAGTCACGGTCGAGTACGCCATTCGACGGCTCGGATCTCCGCCGCCGGAGAGCGCCGGTCACTTCGGAGTCCAGGTTCGCGACTCCCCGGGCGAGCCCGGTCTCGAGGCGATTCCGATCCTCGATCTTTCCGGACACGGTGCGTGGGTCGGGCTCTTCTCCGCTTTCGGGCCGGGCACGGCGGACGATTGGTTGTTTCTAGAAGGGGACGAGCGGGTCTTTGTCGATGGTGAGGCCTCGCCCTCGTGGCACGGAACGGGGGTCGAGGACTTTTTTGCCGGAGGATTCTTCTTTCGTGGATCCGACGGTGAGCCTCGACCCTTTCTGCAGCCGTTGCACGGAGCCCCCGTCGTGAACTTTCACCACCGGCCGGGACCCGGCATGTACCGGTTGATGCTCGGCGACGCCGTGGTCTTCAATCGAGGTCTTCGAGCAGAGCTCGAATTGACCTCCGAAGCGAGTGAGAATCTCCCTGTTCGGACCGTGGGCTACTACTACCTGCGGCCCCCGGATCAGGACGGCCCGGGATCGAGGTGACGCCAGCCCCGACAGCGACTACCGGTTCACGGTTGTTGTCGGCGGTGGTGCGGTCCCTGCCGAGCTCGTCAGCTTCAGCATCAAGTAGGCGACCATCGTGGATTGATGTTTTTCTCGGCCCCGAGCTCGATGTGCGGGGCCGGGTTACAGCACCCAGAACAACGCCACGCTCGCCACACCCAGGGCGGAGAGGATCGCAAGAGCCGTCCGCCCCGTGGATTTCGATGCGAATACGGCGGCATAGATCCCCTTCACGAGATTGTTGGTCGCGGCTGCGATGACCACGGCGAGGGCTGCGGTTTCGATGGGCAGTGTCGTGCCGACGTTCTGGGTGATGCCGAGGATGAACGGGTCGACATCGGCCGCACCCATGATGGCGGCCATGATCAGGATCCCGGTGCCGCCGAAGCGTTCGGCCACCATGCGGGTGACCACCAGGACGACCAGGAAGATCCCGGCGAAGGTGAAGGCCGAGCTGATTTCGAGCGGGTTGGATGGCTGCGTCCGCTCGTCGCCCTCGCCGCGGTCGCTACGCCCAAGCCGGGTCAGGAGGACGCCGACGACCAGGGTCGCGAGACTCAGACCCCAGAAGAGGAGGCTCAGTCGTTGTCCGAGAGACGGTGCAAAGAGGATCACCAGGACCCACAGCCGGAGGTACATGACCCCGGTTGCGGCGACGATGGCTCCGGCGTAGGAATAGGCGGAATGGTGGCCGTTCTTGGACTGGCGGGCAAGGACCACGGTCGTGACCGTTGAAGAGTAGGCGCCGCCGAGAATGCCGGAGAGCAGCAGGGCCCGGTCACCGAGCCTGAGCTGGAGCAGATAGCTGGCGTAGGAGACGCCGCTCACCGCCACCACCACGAGCCAGATCTTGAAGGGGTTGATCTCGTATTGCGTGAAGGCGTGGTTGGGAACAGCGGGAAGGATCACTGCGGTGAGGACGAGGAATCGAAGAAGGGTTCGCAGCTCTTCCGATGGGATCCGCGATGCAAGTCCCTCGAGTCGCCGTTTCTCGTGCAGCAGAATCACCGCGACGATGCCCACGGCAAGAGCGAGCCAGTACATCTCACGCGATGCGGCGGCGCCAAGGCCGAAGGTGAGCAGAGCGGCAATTTCGGTCGTCAGACCGAGGTCATTGGCCTGGATGCTGCCCCAGTGTGAAACCGCGAGCAGGAAGCCGAGAACGAGCAGCCCGATTGAAAAGGGGATGGGCGAGTCGAAGACCTCGACCAGGAGAAAGCCGGCGAGGCCGATCATCGGGAAGGTGCGGATTCCACCGAAGAACCCCGTCTGGTCCTCAGGTCGATTCTCCTCCCGCTCGAAGCCGATCAGCAGGGAGAGTCCGAGTGTGACAGCGAAACCTGCCAGTTCAGGCGGCAGATGCTGGAGAAGGGTGTCCATCGTCTGAGTTTATGCTATTACCGCTCTTCGTTTTTCGGTATTGGAATCATCGGAGCGTCGTGGTCGCCGATACGGCCCTGATGATTCCAATGCCGAGAAAAGAAAAATGGATCAGGTTCAGTCGAGCAGGTCCTCCAGAAGGGCATCGTCGGCGACTCTTGGGACGGTGACGTGGCCGCGATCGGCGTTGGCTCGGTTCCACCCATCGACGGTTTCGATGGCGTTCTCGTTCCTTGCCCAGGCCCGTCTCGCGACGCCGCCCATGGCGTCCCACTCCAGCGCCGAGTCGAGGATCCGGTCGACCCGCTCCGAGCCGTCGAGGACGAGGCCGAAGCCGCCGTTGACCGCCTTGCCGGTG
>Ga0316187_10003813_pt1 | contig 13081 bp, 7 predicted proteins | sample CroRivburrow1_MG_FD_204927 | JGI IMG/M metagenome (GOLD analysis project Ga0316187, IMG submission 204927) | Coastal sediment microbial communities from Maine, United States - Cross River worm burrow 1 | ecosystem: Environmental > Aquatic > Marine > Coastal > Sediment | place: USA: Maine...
ATCACTTTATGGCAGGCGGATTCGCAAAAGACGGCGCAGTGCAGGAACAGATCGACGCAAGCATCGAGGATGCCATCGATCGTGCTCGCAAGCAGCTACCTCAAGGTGAGAGCCGGACGCACTGTGTGGAATGTGACGCGGAAATCCCGCAGGCGCGTCGTGAGGCGGTGCCTGGCGTGCGCCTGTGCATTCAGTGTCAGGAGGAGATCGACAAGGACGCCGCGTTCAGCGCCTACAATCGGCGCGGCTCAAAAGACAGCCAGCTGCGCTAGCCAGATACAGACTTAAGCGCCGCGCGTACCTTCTCGCGCCGCGCGTCGGCAAGGCTTTTCATTTTCGCGGTGTCCTCGGCATCAATGCCGGAAGCAGGGACGTTTTCTACGGCGGCCGGTAGAACCACTTTGATGCGATAGTCGCCCAGCGCCAACACGTCGTTATCCCGAAGGATGCGGCGCTCCACCCGTTTCGAATTAACGTACGTACCATTGCGGCTCTTGAGGTCAAGCAGCATTACTTCGTTATCCACCCAAACGAGCAGCGCATGGTGCTTGCTGATGTACTGGTGGTCGATGACGACGTCGCTCATTGCTGACCGTCCAAGCAATGTCCTGGGCCCTGTGAGTTGAAGCTCACGTAACACGTTGCCATTGTGCGAAATAATCAGGCGCGGCGGCACCAATTCCGTCAGGACCGGAAGATGTTCTAAGTCATCGACTTCGTCTACTTTTTCTGATGCCTCGAAAAGCTCACTGGTCGACGACTGGTTGAGGACGTCACAACCTGGAATCTCATTGAGTTTATCCAGCGCCGATTCAGCAATGCCGTCCAGGTTACCCGGCCATCCACCGCTTGCCTCATAAAGGGAGTCACAGATGTCCGCAGGAAAGACACTGTCCGGACTCTTAACACCGTCAGCCTTGAGCTTTGCATACAGGTAGACAACCGATTCCCTGGCCGTGAGCGGCCGCATCTCGAAATCGCCGACGAGACGAATCGCGATCGGCAGCATTCTTGGCGAATCGATCACACGCCTGAAATACCTGTCACCGACTAAAATGATACGTAGCGCGAATTTCTGATTGACCGTTAGCATCGCCAGCTGGCACAGCGCGTGCAGCGTGCTCGGATACATGTGATTGAAGTGCTCGAGAATCAGTACAGGCGCCTCGCGCGAGCGCGCCTGCTGAACTGCGAACACGTTAAGCATGTTCAGGAGTTCTTCCACGGAATTGAGTTCAAGTTCATACCCAAATCCGGTGAGGACTGAAGTCAGAAATTCTGTGGGCTTCAGACGTGATCCGTCGATGACGGCCACGGCAGCTCGCTCACGAACCTTCGCGGCGATCTGATCTATCAATTCGGATTTGCCAGCGGCTTCAGGGCCGTGCAGGAGACCAAGCGCTTTTTGGTCGGCGAGAACGCCTTCAAGAAACTTGAACGCTTCCTGCTGCGACGGATATTGAATAAATCGTGTCACGTTTCGCCCAAAACTCGTGCGGTGCCATGGGGACGCTGTGCGAATACAGCCTCCGATGAACACACTGTCGCGCAAATTCTGAGCGCCGTCTAGATGTCTCCAAACGGCAACAGTCTGTGACGACCAGAGACGCAAAAACCGGGGTGATTACCTCACGTATTACGGTAGTTTTTTTGCGACTACCTGGGAAAACCCTGTAGAAAAACAGGTCAATATTACATAATCATCTGAATCGCCATTTGCTTCGGTGCGCCCAAGTTCCGCTCGCCGGTGCTCGTGTGCTCAAATACCAGGGCGCCCATGTTTTTATTGCATCCTGAAAGCCTGACAAGATTCGCAATAGCCACCGTCATGCTGGTCGCCTCGTGCCACGCAGGTGCCACGCCGGATGATGGAAGCGCCGGCCGCCCGCCCTGGTTCGCGGCGGGCATCGGCCGCGTGCCCAGCGCAGATGCCACCGCGGGTGCGGCACTCGAGGGAGAGGAGACCCGGATCTCTGCAGGTTTCGGACGCGCTTCGCTGGCGTCGCTGAACATGACCTTCGGCCTCGATTATGAGTACACGCGTTACGAATACGACGGCATAGAAAGCCGCGACCGCGATCTACATCGTCTGCAATTGCCCGTTCATTTCAATACCGACCTCGGCGCCTGGCAACTGACGGGCTACATCGCGCCTGGCATTTCGACGTCTTCGAATGTGCTCAAGGAATTCTCCAGCGCGGCCAGCAGCGACGACCTCATCGTCACCGGGCGGATACTCCTCGAGAAGTCAAACGCCGGCAGAACATGGTTCGCCGGTATTGCGCACGACCGGCGCTTCGGCGAATCCCTCGCCTACCCGGTCGTCGGTGTTGAATTCGATCCAAGGTTCAACGTTCACATCAGACTGGCGTTTCCCGATCCGGGCATCGCGATCCGTATTTCGGACCGCCAGTCGGTGCACGTCGACCTGTATCCCGCCGGGCATCATTGGCATGTCGTCCACGATGACTATACGAGAGACTTCGAATACCGGGTCGAGGGATGGCGCGGCCAACTCACCTGGCGCCTGCCGCTGTGGCGAATGCTGGGTCTCGATATCTCAGCCGGCTACGAGTTCGGACGCGAACACTATCTCTCGGACGATGAGGGGCTACGACTGAATATCGATATCGAAGATCAGTGGTTCATCGGAGCGAAATTGCGGCTGGGCCCCGCCCCGATTCAGAAGACACACGGCGCCTGGCTGTGACGAGTTGGAGCGGGTGAAGGGAATCGAACCCTCATTCTCAGCTTGGGAAGCTGATGTTCTACCGTTGAACTACACCCGCTTTTCAGGGAGTTAGCTCTCATCTTCGCCTGAGTGAGCATAAACGTGAGAGTAGTCGCATTGTAGGCGATTCTGAGGCCATGGGGATAGCATCCTGAATAGCGACGCGCAGGTCCCAAAAAGAGTAATCACCGGGCACTTCTGTCTCACGCCAGATTGGCGGTGCAATTTCGCGCAGCTCGACTCGAAATCGAAAAACCGACCTTTTCAAGGACTTTCGTACCACTCGTCATGCTCCGTTATTCACTGATAATCAGAAGATTATGACGCTCTTTCCCTATTCAACCGGAGATTGACCTATGGGGTTCATTGAACTACACTATGGTTCATTGGGTCATAGCTGATGCAGACACTGGTCCCGATCGGCACCTTCGAGGAGAAGGCGCGGAAACTGCTTGGCAAGGCTGGCTTTGACGACCTGTTGGAGCTTCTGGCCAGGCGCCCCAAAGCCGGGAGGATCATCGAGGGTACCGGAGGATTGCGGAAGGTCCGCTTCGCGCGGCCCGGTAAAGGGAAGAGTGGCGGTGCCCGCGTCATTTATTACTACCACAATGACACCAAGCCAATTCTCTTGCTGCTGATTTATGCGAAAGCCGATCAGGATAATTTAAACGATGCGCAAAAAGCGCAACTCAAGAAACACGTCAACGCCATTATCGACGAGTTTTCTTAGGAGACGAACGATGGACGACAAGCTTTTCAAAGAACTCGATGCCAACTTGAAAGAGGCGGTAAAGGTTGCCAAGGGCACCAAGGCGCCTAGATCCGTCTATATCGTTTTAAAGCCTGCTGAAATCAAGGCTATTCGCACCAGCGTCGGCATGTCTCAGTCTGAGTTCGCAAGCACGTTTCGCCTGAGCCTTGATACGCTCAAAGGCTGGGAGCAGGGTAAACGAAAACCTGACGCGGCGGCAGCGAATTTCTTGCGCATGATCAAGGCAGATCCCAAGTTCGTCAAGCGGACGCTGGCCGCCTGATTCATTCGAACTAGTCTCCGGTAATTTCGGGGCGATTCATTTTCCTGTTGGGGAGGCAAGTTATGAACCTCCATCCTCCACTGGCGACCACAGCTCACTCAGCGTTCTCGAATAGGCTCAAATGGGTGAGGCTAAAACTGAGCATACTCAGAGAGCCTGCAGGACTCAGTTGGATTCTTTCGGTTGATCCAACTCTTTGAATCCGATGGTCACAGGACCAATGAGATCAAGCGGTTACCGATTTGGTCAACTTGGCTCCAAGAATTGGGAAGCTGATGTTCTACCGTTGAACTACGCCCGCTTATTGCCGGTCTCCGGAGATTCCACAGTCTGATGGCGCGACGAGTCACGGTCCGGCGGCAGAGGAATGGTGTTGCAGATTCCGGCATCCCATCGCAGGAAAACGGATTTTGTCTACGCGCAAGACGCCGCTTCGGCACAAACCAATCCCGCGCCAGTCGCATCCAAAGAAGGACCGGTGCTATGGTCTTTGAACAAATTCTCAGGCCGGCGCCGCATTCTTGTCATGAAGCCGGCCTATTGATCGGGGAATCTCTATGAATAACAAAAAGATGCAGCGAACTTCTCTCGGCCTCCTCATACTGGTTTTTTCGCTTGTCGGGTGCTCGAAACCCGACGCACCGGCCCCGCAGGTAAGCGCTACAGGGTCGGCTGAGCCACCAGTCGGTGAACTCGATGAAAACGTCTCGCCCGTCCATTATCGGCTGGAGCTCCGTATCGACCCGCGCGAACAGCGCTTTTCCGGCCGTACCGGCATCGACGTGACGATCAAGGATTCGACGGATGCGATCTGGCTGCACGGCAATGGTCTCGATGTCACGGAGGTCAGCCTGACGGACAGCAGTGGGAATCGTGTCGAGGCCACCTATTCGCAAGTTCTCGATTCAGGCGTTGCTTTGGTTTCGCTGCCAGAACCGGTCGCCGGCAACGCGACGCTCGATTTCACCTACACCGCCCCGTTCAATACTGCCGCGAATGCGCTCTTTCGCATCGAGCGCGGTGACGATCGCTATGCGGCCACGCAATTTGAAGCCACCGCCGCCCGCGAAGTCTTTCCGGGATTCGACGACCCAGGCTTCAAGGTCACGTTTGACCTGACATTGATTACGCGCGACGAGGACGCGGCCATTACGAATACGCCGGAGTCCTCGGCAGAGGACATGGGCGACGGCTTTACCCGCCATGTTTTCGAGACCACTCGACCGATGCCGACCTACCTGCTGGCATTCGCCGTCGGTCCCTATGATGTCGTCGACTTTGGCATGATCCCTGCGAACAATATCCGCGACCGGGAAGTGCATCTTCGCGGCCTTACGGCGAGAGGACTGGGGCCACGCATCGAGTACGCACTTGAGAATACTGATGGCATCCTGACCGAACTGGAGGAGTACTTCGGCACGCCGTACCCATACAGAAAGCTCGATATCATTGCCGTTCCCGAGAGTTTCGGCGGCGCAATGGAGAACATCGGCGCAATCACGTACGACGAATACCTGGTGTTGATGGACGAGAATTCGCCGGTTGACCAGCGGCGCGCATATACCTCAGTTCACGCCCACGAGCTGGCACACCAGTGGTTCGGTAACCTCGTCACGCCAACTTGGTGGAACGATATCTGGCTCAACGAGTCCTTCGCCACCTGGATGGCGGGCAAGGCCGCGCATGGGTACTGGCCAGAGGGCGAATTCGACCGAGATATCATCAAAGGCGCGCTTGGCGCGATGAGCAATGATTCCCTGGCGTCCGCGCGGCAGATTCGCGAACCAGTCACACATAACGAAGCGATCGACGATGCGTTCGACGGTATCACTTACCAGAAAGGCGGCGGCGTGCTGCAAATGCTCGAGCGCTACATCGGCGAGGAAAGTTTCCAGGCAGGAATCCGCCTGCACATGGACCGACACAGCGACGGGGTCGCGACGGCCGAGGACTTTATCCAGTCGATTGCCGAGGGTTCGGATCGCACGGAGATTGAACAGGCTTTCAAGAGCTATATCGAGCAACCCGGTGTGCCACTCCTGAGCGTCGAACTGAACTGCACCGACCCGCTCAGTCCGAAACTTGACGTTACCCAGTCCCGATACGCACCGCTGGGCTCGGAAATCGACGCAAATGAAAGTCGCTGGCACATTCCGATGTGCGTGAGCTATACGGCGGGTGGCGTACGAAAGAGCCAATGCAGCTTTCTTAGTGAACAGCATCAAACCATCGGCCTTGAAGCCGACAATTGCCCGACTGCAATGCACCCCAACGCCGACGGCGCGGGCTACTACCGATTCACACTGGACGACGAAGGCTGGCAACAGTTGATTGACGCTGTCGCCGAGATGCCGGCCGCGGAAGCGCTGGTGTTTGCGGACAGCCTCGACGCGGCATTCCGCAAGGGTCTGGTCGATTCCGACACGTACGTCGCTGGCCTTGCTGCGCTAATCAACCACGATACCTGGGACGTTGCTGATGCGGTGACCGACAACCTGGAAGCGCTCACCAACATTATCGATCCCGACGACCTGGAAACGGCTGAAGCCGCATTCCGCAGAATGGTCGGCCCGCGCTTTGCCGGGCTGGGTGAAGCAACCGACGCTGGTTCGGCGCTGCTTCGGCAACGCATGCTGCGATTCATGATCGTAATGGCCAAGGACAAGGACATGCGCGCGCCGCTCGCGGAGCAAGCCGCTGCGAGAATCGGTCTGGATGGTGAACCGGACCTCGACGCCGCACCCGCCAGTGAACTCGAAACAATCTTCAGCGTCGGCGTGCAGGATATCGGTGAACCGTTCTTTGATCTGCTACTCGAACAGGCGATTGCTTCCGAGGACCCGCAGTTCCGGCAGTCCGCGACCGGCGCACTGGCTCGGGTCGAGGATCCGATGCTGGTGGCCAGGCTTCAGGACACCTTGTTGGCACAGAGCTTCAAGGGCACCGAGGCGCTGGGGATACTGTTCCGGCAGATGGTACGCACGGCAACAACCGAGCTCACATATGCCTGGATCGTCGACAACCAGGACGAGATCATTGAGATGATTCCGGCCTCGTTTCGCTCGCGCATCGCGCCCGCGCTGGGCGGGGCATTCTGTTCTTTCGATCGCGCCGATGAGTGGGAGGCATTTGTCGTGTCGAACGCGGAGAAGATTCCAGGCTACGAACGAACGCTGGCACAGACCCTTGAGAGCGTCCGCATTTGCGCTGGTCTGAAGGAGGCCAAAGCCGGGGAACTGCTTACCGCGTTCACAGGCTATGAAAATTAGCGCGTAAATTGATCCATCGCATCAGGAAGCGTGCGCAGCCTCCTCAAGCTCAACCGAAAAGTGAGGCTAATTCTGAGCATACTTAGAAAGCCTTCTGGAATCAGTTGGTTACTCTTGAGTGATCTAACTCGTTGAAAGCGGTGGTCACAGGGCCACGGAAATCAAGCGGTTACATCAATGACCAACTCAGCGACTCCGATTGGAAAGCTGTTTGGGGGACAGTGACCTTATCTACTGGCTGGGCCCGGCCCCAGCCAGTAGATAAAGTCACTGTCCCCTAAAGACAACTGATTTAACGTCAGGGCACCTTGATCTCGAGCCTGTCCAGACGCTCGGAACTCAGATTTGCCTTTTCGCGAAGCGCAAGCCAGCGCGGGTCGTTCCGGAGATTTCGAAAAAGCGGGTTCCACAGAATATCCGTAAACTCCTTGCCAAATTGTGCACTTCCCGGGTCGATGAATCGACCGAGCCAGTCAAATGCTTCGTCAGCGTTTCCCATCCAGGCGTGAGCTTGCGCCAGTTCCATATACGCCCAACGCTGGTCAGTCAGTTCCAGCTCAGCTAATGCCGAATCACGCGCATCGATGTCACCCAGTTCGTGCAGCGCCATCACGCGAGCTCCCAACCAAGCGAGGCGGTTTTGTTTCTGATTGTCGTAGAGTTCAAGCGCCTTGTGTGCGTCCCCCTTAAACAGGTAGATGTTGCCCCGCGTAATCCAACCGCCTGTCGCGACGCGCATACGACGTTCAGAAACCTCCAGCGCTTTGTCAAACTGACCATCATTGATACTCGCCTTCATCAACACATACAAACACACACTACAAAGCGGGCTGCGCAACAGGGCCGCCTCTATAAGCGCGATCGCATCATCGTTTCGCCCCATCCGGGCACTGATCATCCCCCCTGTAAACAGGGCGTTGATATCGTGCGGGTCATAGCTCAGCGCTCGATTGATGTAGGACGTCGCAGTCTCGAAGTCGTTGTTATAGAAAACGGCCATCCAGCCGCGGTGCGCGGTAGCGTGACTGTTTTCCGGATCAATCGCGAGCACGCGATCGACATAACGGTGCATCAGCGCTATCCCTTCGTCATAACTGTACTTACCCCAATCCGGGCTCGTCATGGCATAGATTGCTGCCACCATCAGGTTAAGAGCCGGCACGTAATTGGGATCGTGTAGCAGGGCCTGGCGAAGCAACTCCTCTACAAGTTCGGGATCTGATTGCTCGGAAGAAAGGTGCAGCGCCTGCAGGTACAGCGCATGTGTCTCAGGATCGGTTCGATCCGCCCTCGGACGAGCGCCAACCAGATGAACCTGTAGCTCATCGACTATCTCCCCCGAAATCTCATCCTGGATAGCGAACACATCTTCCAGCTCGCGATCGTAGGTCTCCGACCAGATATGCGTATCCGACCTTGCGTCAATAAGCTGCGCCGTGATCCGAATATCATTGCCTGCCTTTCGTATTGATCCCTCGAGCACGTAGGTTACATTTAACTCAGTGGCCACGTCCGGGATGAAGATATCGTTGCCTCGGAACTGGAACGATGATGAGCGCGAGATGACCCTGAGCTCACGAATCTTCGCCAGCAGGTTCAGCAATTCCTCTGCGATGCCGTCCGAAAAGTACGCTTGATCGCCGTCGGGACTCAGGTCTGCGAACGGCAGAACAGCGATCGACTTATCGCCAAAGGACTCAACAATGCTTTCGGTGCGGCCTCGCTCTACCGCCGCCGACTCCATCGCCGCATCCCGTGCGGGATCCAGAACGAACTTGTCGACAGCGAAGTAGGCGACAGCCAGGACGAGCATAGCGATGATCGCTGCGTCGAATCGACGAGCCCGAGCGGCCGGTGGAGGCGCCGTAATTTCACTATCGCGCTGGAGACCGTCCGGCGTCCATTCGAATACCCAGGACAGGATGACCGCCGGCACGAATCCGATGCCAAGGACGATCACGACCGTCCGGATGGCCAAATCCGACAAGCCGAATACGGGGAACAGCGTCTCCGCGATCTGGATCAATAGCCAGGCCGCCGCCACGTACGCGAGCGCCACGCGGTGGACATTGCGGCGCCGGATTTCACCCCATAAAGACATGGCCAGATTCTACAGGGTCAGCGAGTCCTTTGGGCGCGGTATCTGCTAGCTATGGCGAGTACCAAATCGGCGACGTGTAGGCGCGCTCCTGGTGGATCAGCTCCACACCGTCCGGTATATGTGCGCCAAGACGAACTTTGTCGTAGAGCACCCAGCGCGGTGTCGGGATCTCAAGCACGCGGACGTAGTAAAACGCACTCTCGTCGGCATCGAAATCGGGATCGGTCCACACCGTAGTGAGTTCGGCTGCGCCTATCGTATTGGTCCAGTTGGCGGCCTCAATGTCGACAGTATTGCCCACCGGCGGCAGCTTGCCATTCGCATCAGGTACCCGACCCTCGGACCAGGCGACGTTGTAAACTTTTTCGTGCAGGTCACCGTCGCCATCCATCCAGCCTTTGACGATCTGGATGCGGTCAAGGTTCGCGCCAATGGCATCACGCAATGCGATAACCATGAATGTCGGCGCGTCGCCATCTTGCGCTGCACTGAGTTCTCCCCCCATCGGTACGCCTTTCTCGTACCCTACAAAGGCGGGCTGGCGATTGCGCAAATCATCTGCATTGAAGTCCCAGCCACCGAAGAAACGAACCCGTATTCGTGAACCTGTGGTGGCATAGGTTTCTTTACGTTCCATCGCGTCGAAGAGTGCCTCGCGCGTATTCTCGGTCGCCCATATCCCCTGGTAACCTGACGCAAGGAGCATGTCCCCCTCAAAAGCGCCGAGTGCTGATTTGACGAACGGGTGTCCAACCCGCGTCGTCGAGGGTTCGACGCTGGTCGACTTGCCAAAGAAGTTGTCTTCCTCTGCAGTCGTCAAGGACGTATGCGCATCGGTCGCTCCGACCATGCCGAACTTATAAGGATTGATGCCGAATTTTTTCTCAAGCGCCAGGCCTCGCTTCAACGCTTCGCGTGCGTATTCGCCCGGCAACATTTCCGGCTTCTTGAGTTCCGTGATATCGAGATTACCTACATCCCAGGTGCCGTAATCTGCAAACTCATCATCGGGTGACAATGCCGGATGCGTTTCACCGTCGCCCTTGATCTGCGTGACTTCGTAAAGCGGTTCCCACTTTGCGCGGAGCGTTACGTACTCTTTGTTGACCCGCCCGCCCGCGTAGGTCCTATCGACTGGGAACATCCAGCCGTTAGATAGATTGCCGTTGTGTGCGATTGCGAGTGCTCGCCCGCCGGTCTTGTTTTCGTAGTCGTCGAGCCACTGATACAGGTCCAGGGGATCGGTGCTGCCAAACGGCGGCTGTGTCACCATCGGTACAACCTGACTGGCCTGGCTGGCACTGTCGCGCAGGATTACGTTGCGATGCAGGTTGAAACCTTTGGGAACTGAGGTCCACTCGAAGCCGATAAAGGCCGTGAACCGCCCCGGCTCGTTGTAAGTCTCAGCCGTCTCGATAATCTCTTCCCATACATTGTCGTAAATCGTCGAGCCCGGGCTGTACTGTTCGAGTAGTTCGACGGGAACCGTTCCCTGCGAGAAATTGCCGATCAGATCGAACGCAGCCTCGGCCGCTGCCTGACCGCCCTTTGCGAAGCCCTCAGCCCACTCCTTGCCTTTTGGAACGGCGAGAATATTAGGTGCCCCGCTCTGTATGTCAGTCGCGATGCCCATCATGTCGGAATGATCGGTGATGACCAGGAAGTCGAGCGGGCGGCTGAGCTTGACCGGCTGCCCCCCTGCAGAAACAACCTCTTCGCCGCGCGCCAACCGATACGCGGTGTCGTGTCCCGTCGTATTGCCAAACAGGCCGGCGTCGAGCGAGAGGCCCGTGTGCAGGTGGGTTTCACCCCAATAGACCTGGCTCGGAAAAGACCGCTCAGCCCACGGTGAATAGGCTTTGCCGGGGTACAGGCTTTCGACATCCTCGATTTGTGGAATACCAGCGTCATGCTGAGCCCAGGCAATCGCCGGCATGGCCAGGCAAACCAAACTGCCGACAAACACGTTCCGCATTCGATTTTTCACATTACGCTCCTTTCAAAAAAACAATAGTATCAGCTACCGCCGATGCCCTGCCCCGGCGTCCACGGCGCGCCCGCATCGCTCAGGTCCTGCTCGATCTCGGCCAATGTCACTTCGCGCAGCGCGCGTACTCGGCTTTCGATGGCCGCCAGACCTTCGAGGCCAAGGCGCAGGTTATCGCGCTCCGTCTCGGTCGGGCCGACGCGTGTTTCCATGGCACCGCTGGCTGCCCAGATACGATTGCCGACACCGGGTGCCGTGAACTCACTCATGGACTGCTGCGCCTGGTTGCCATAGAGATCGGTACGCACGGTATCGACCGCCGTCTCGAACGCGTCGAGACGCAGGTGTAGTTCCGCCGTGGCGCCGGGTGCTTCGTCCATCGCCTTGCGAATGTACTTCACGCGTTCATCGAGGAGACTTAGTGTGCCGTTCACGCCCTCCAGACGTCTCTGTGCCGCGACATAGGCTAGCTGGAATTCGGATACCGCGTGCGGATCGGTACCGGCGGGCATCGTCTCCACGGCGCGCAGATTGAACGCCTGTGCATTGTCCATCGCCATGACGGCATCCGGTCCGACACGCACGAGGCGTGCCTGGTAGCGCCCGGGCGGGTACAAGGCACCCATCGGATCGCCGAACCATGGCGGCCGGAAACCGGGCTCCTCAATGCTGATGGCATCGGCCGGTGCGCCGCGCATGTCCCAGGCAACGCGATGCGTGCCCGCTTCAGCCGGCACCGGCAAGCGGCGAACGCTGCTGCCGTCCGCGTCCATGATCTCCAGGTAGTAGCGTGCTTCGCCGGCACGACGCTCAGACATCAACGTATCCCATCCCGGGAACGGTACGTCACCATCCTGTTCGTCGATCTCGCGCTCACGCTCGCGGCGCGTCTCCTTCGGGTCTTTTGGCACGTCAGCCAGGTGCACGGTGAACACGGCGCCGTGCGGCGGATTGTTGCCCCGCCAGTGCGAACTGCCGTCGGTGGGCAAGCCTTTCGCCTGGCCCGGAACGCCCGGGATGAACCACCAGGCGTCGCGCAGACCGAACAGTGTCGTCTCGTCCGCCACCGAGTCGCCCTCACGTACCTGGGCGGCGAGTTCACGCAGCGGCGTATAGTCGTCGAGGATGTAGACACCGCGGCCAAACGTCGCGCCCACGACGTCCAGGTCGCGCCGCTGCAGTTTCACATCGCGGAATGGGATATTCGGCGCGCCGGCCATCTTGTCCCAGCGCTCGCCGCCGTCGAGGCTTACGTACAGCCCGTTCTCGGCGCCGAGGAACAGGAGGTCGGCTTCCTCGGCATCCTGCTGGATGGCCCAGGCGATCACGCCGTCGGGCAGGTTGCCACTGATGTCGCGCCAGCTGCGCCCGCCGTTATCCGTTGCGAAAACGTAAGCACTGAAGTCGCCGGCCTTGTGGTTGTCCGCCACGACGAATGCCGCGTCCGTCGAGTGTCGCGATGCTTCGATGTCGTTGACGAATGCCTGCTCCGGCAGACCTCTAACCGTCAGCCGTTGCCATTTTTCGCCGCCATCGGTGGTCGTATGCACGAGACCGTCATCGCTACCGGTCCACATGCGCCGGTCATCCAGTGCGGATTCGGAGATCGCGGTGAGTGAGGCGTAGCGCGACATCGCGCCGAGATCGAGCAGGCTGTCGACGCTGCGCACCCGGCCGGCCATGGGCAACGTGAAGCGGTTCGTGCCCGTCGTCAGGTCGCCGCTGATCGGTATCCAGCTGTCGCCGCGATCATCGCTCTGCCAGACACGCTGCGAGCCATAGTAGATGCGGCCTTGCCGGGTCTCACTGACCTCGAGCGGCGCATCCCAGTTCCAGCGTTCGGCGGGATCGTTCGGTCCGGGTTGCGGCTTGATCGAGACATTTTCGTAACTCGCCGAATGGAAGCGGGTGAGATTGCCGTTTTGCCACATCTGGTAGAGCAGGTTTTCGTCAAAGGGA
>Ga0316187_10003814_pt1 | contig 13081 bp, 12 predicted proteins | sample CroRivburrow1_MG_FD_204927 | JGI IMG/M metagenome (GOLD analysis project Ga0316187, IMG submission 204927) | Coastal sediment microbial communities from Maine, United States - Cross River worm burrow 1 | ecosystem: Environmental > Aquatic > Marine > Coastal > Sediment | place: USA: Maine...
TGCGCACTAAAGCTGGTTTGGTTGTCGAGACAGGTGCTGCACGTGAGGTGCATCACTTTGCCGTCCTGGCGGGTTATGGTGCAGAGGCGGTGAACCCCTATGTGGCATTCGAGACGCTGGCAACAATGTGTAGTGATTTTCCAGATGATATCGATACAGCGGCTGCTGAAACTCGTTATATCAAGGCCATCGGCAAGGGTTTACTGAAAGTGATGTCTAAGATGGGTATCTCGACCTATCAATCTTATTGTGGTGCGCAGATCTTTGATGCTGTTGGCCTGTCGAGCGAATTTGTCAGCCGTTTCTTTACCGGGACTGCAACAACCATTGAAGGGATTGGCCTTGATGAGGTGGCTGCCGAGGCCGCGCAATGGCACCGGGATGCCTATGGTGATGCGCCGATCTACAGAAATGCCCTTGATGTTGGGGGTGACTACGCCTTTCGTATCCGCGGTGAAGCCCATGTATGGACACCCGATACGATTGCCAAGCTTCAGCATGCAACGCGGGCGAACGACTACAAGACCTATTCGGAATTTGCCCGACATATCAATGAACAAAATGAATCTCTAACCACGTTGCGTGGATTGTTCAGCTTTAAAAAGGCAGCAACAGCTATACCCTTAGATGAGATAGAGCCGGCAGTCGAGATTGTTAAACGTTTTGCAACGGGTGCGATGTCATTTGGTTCTATCTCTTATGAGGCGCATAGCACGTTGGCAATTGCGATGAATCGTATCGGTGGCAAGTCCAATACCGGTGAGGGTGGTGAGGAGCCAGAGCGTTTTATACCGCTTGAAAATGGCGATTCCATGCGCTCGGCGATCAAGCAGGTCGCATCGGGGCGTTTTGGTGTGACGGCTGAGTACCTGGTGAACGCCGATGACATCCAGATCAAGATGGCGCAAGGTGCCAAGCCAGGTGAAGGTGGTCAATTGCCCGGCCATAAGGTCAATGATGTTATCGCCCGGGTACGCCATTCTACGCCTGGTGTAGGGCTTATTTCACCGCCACCGCATCATGATATATATTCGATCGAAGACCTGGCGCAGCTGATATTTGACCTGAAAAACGTTAATCCGAAGGCGCGTATCAGCGTCAAGCTGGTTTCCGAAGTGGGGGTTGGCACCGTCGCAGCAGGTGTTGCCAAGGCTCATGCCGATCATGTCACTATTTCCGGTTTTGATGGTGGTACCGGAGCGAGTCCGCTTACCTCGATCAAGCACGCCGGTTCACCGTGGGAAATCGGTTTGGCCGAGACTCACCAAACACTGGTGATGAACAAGCTACGTGGTCGCATTTCTGTTCAGGTCGACGGTGGTATCCGCACCGGACGTGATGTCGTCATTGGTGCTTTACTGGGTGCCGATGAATTTGGTTTTGCTACGGCGCCATTGATTGTTGAAGGTTGCATCATGATGCGCAAGTGCCATCTGAATACCTGCCCGGTTGGTGTGGCAACTCAGGATCCGGTTTTACGGCGTCGTTTCACTGGCAAACCGGAGCATGTGGTTAATTACTTTTTTATGGTCGCCGAAGAAATTCGTCAGTTAATGTCTGAGCTTGGTTTCCGTAACTTTGATGACATGATTGGCCGCAGTGATTTGCTCGATACACGCAAGGCCATCAATCACTGGAAAGCGAAAGGTCTGGATTACGCACGTATTCTCCATCGAGTTGATGCTGGTTCTGATGTGGCAGTTTATCATTGTGAACAACAGGATCATGGGCTCGACAAGATTCGTGACAATGATTTGATTAAGCAGGCACAGCCCGCGCTGCAAGATGGCAAAGCAGTCAAGATTGAAACACCGATCACTAATATAGATCGTAGTTTTGGCACGATGCTTTCGGGTCGTGTTGCAGAACGTTATGGTTACGCGGGTCTACCCGAAGACACGATTCACATCACAGCGAAGGGTATAGCAGGCCAGAGTTTTGGTGCATTTACTGCGAAGGGTGTCAGTATTGAGTTGATCGGCGAGGCCAATGACTACGTCGGCAAGGGTTTGTCAGGCGGTCGTTTGGTCATCTATCCACCACCTGAATGCCCAATTGTTGCAGAACAAAATATCATTGTCGGTAATACGGTATTGTATGGTGCCATCGGTGGTGAGTGTTATTTTAGAGGCGTTGGCGGTGAGCGATTCGCTGTCCGTAATTCCGGTGCTACAGCGGTCATCGAAGGTGTTGGTGACCACTGCTGTGAATATATGACGGGTGGAATAGTGGTTGTACTGGGTTCGGTGGGGCGCAACTTTGCCGCTGGTATGAGCGGTGGTATTGCCTATGTTCTGGACGAAGCCGGTGACTTTGAGCAGCGATGTAATCTGGCCATGGTTGAGCTGGAGCCCATTCCCGCAGAAGATGACGCCTCTGGGAAACTGGAGCAAGGTGGCGAACTGGAAGGACACGGCTGTGTCGATATCAGTCATGACATGACAAAATTCGATGCGCGGCGTTTGCGTGGTCTTATAGAACGACATAAACACTATACAAACAGTGCTCGCGCCGAACACATCCTGGCGAACTGGGATGAATATTTACCGCGATTTGTTAAAGTGATGCCGGTGGACTACCGCCGTGCACTTGTTGAAATGCAGCAGAAGCAGGCCAATGAAGCGGCCAGTGCAGAGGGAGGTCAATAAGTCTAATGGGCAAGCCTACCGGATTTATGGAAGTTATGCGTCAGGATCGGGCCTATAAGCCTGTAGCCGAACGCATTACACATTATCAAGAATTTGTTGTGCCGTTGAGCGATAAGCAATTGCGTGCTCAAGGGTCACGTTGTATGGACTGCGGTATCCCTTTTTGTCATGAGGGATGCCCGGTGAATAATATTATTCCAGACTGGAATGACCTGGTTTACAAAGATGACTGGCGTGAGGCATTAAATGTCTTGCATTCAACCAATAATTTCCCCGAGTTTACTGGTTCAATCTGTCCAGCGCCGTGCGAAGCCGCATGCACATTGAACATTATTGATCTGCCGGTGACGATCAAGACCATAGAGTGTGCCATTGTAGATAGAGGTTGGTCCGAAGGCTGGATTCTACCAGAACCCGCAGCTAAACAGACGGGTAAACGAGTGGCTGTTGTTGGATCTGGCCCGGCGGGATTGGCGTGTTCACAGCAGCTGGCGCGAGCCGGCCACGCTGTTACCTTGTTTGAGAAGTCAGATCGAGCCGGGGGCTTGCTGCGCTATGGTATTCCTGATTTTAAATTCGATAAGGGTGAAATCGATCGCCGCATCGAGCAGATGAAGGGTGAAGGCGTTGAATTTCGGAATTCGTGTCATATTGGTGTCGATATCAGTTTTCAACAATTGCATGATGATTATGATGCCGTTGTACTGACAGGCGGTAGTGAAAAGCCACGTGACCTGCCTGTAGCTGGCAGCGAACTTGACGGTATTCATTTTGCGATGGATTTTCTGCGTCAATCAAACAAACGTGTGGCCGGTGATGTTATTGCCGACGACATCGCAATACTGGCCGAAGGTAAACACGTTGTCGTAATCGGTGGTGGTGATACCGGATCTGATTGTATCGGCACATCAATTCGCCAACATGCGGCATCAGTCACGCAGATTGAAATCATGCCCAAACCACCCGAACGTGAAGACAAAGGCCTCACTTGGCCGTTGTGGCCGAACAAAATGCGCACATCCAGCTCACAACAGGAAGGTGTTGAACGTGATTGGTGTGTGACAACCAAATCTTTCAGCGGTGATAATGGTCAGGTAAAAAAATTACACGCCGCCCGTGTTGAATGGCAAAACGATGACAAGGGTGCCTGGAAGATGAAAGAGATCAAAGGCAGCGAATTTGATCTCAAGGCCGATCTGGTATTGCTGGCCATGGGTTTTGTGCATCCTGTTCACGAAGGACTATTGCAACAGGCCGACGTCAAGCTTGACGGGCGCGGCAATGTTGACGCCGATACCAATAACTACCAGACATCCATCAATAAAATCTTTTCTGCTGGTGATATGCGCCGTGGCCAATCGTTGGTGGTATGGGCAATACGTGAAGGCAGGCAGGCAGCCCGAGCTGTTGATGAATTTTTGATGGGACAATCTGAGCTACCGCGATGACAAATTTACAAAATGATCGGCTATTACGGGCATTGCTTCGTCAGCCGGTAGATAAGACGCCGGTGTGGATGATGCGTCAAGCAGGACGTTACTTACCGGAATATCGTGCTACGCGCGAGCGCGCCGGCAGTTTTATGGATTTGTGCATGAATCCGGATCTGGCCTGTGAGGTTACATTACAGCCCCTGGAGCGTTATCCACTCGATGCCGCAATATTGTTTTCCGATATCCTCACGATACCGGATGCCATGGGGCTTGGCCTGACCTTTACAGCGGGTGAAGGCCCACGGTTCGAGCGCCCGATCCGTCGCCAGGCCGATGTTGATGTTATTGGCATTCCTGACCCTGAAAAAGAGCTGCGTTATGTCATAGATGCCGTCCGTGTTATACGGCGAGAATTGAATGGTCGTGTGCCGCTGATCGGTTTTTCCGGTAGTCCGTGGACATTGGCGACCTATATGGTCGAGGGTAGTGGTACCAAAGAGTTTGCCAAAATTAAAGGCATGATGTTTGATGCCCCGCAAACCCTGCATCAACTGCTGGACAAACTTGCTCAATCGGTTATCAGTTATTTGAATGCCCAGATTGCTGCCGGGGCTCAGGCGGTCATGGTGTTTGATACCTGGGGTGGTGTGTTGACTCCACGTGACTATAAAGAGTTTTCCCTACGCTATATGCAGCAGATAGTCGATGGTTTGCAACGACAAAACGAAGGCCGTCAGGTACCGGTTGTGTTGTTTACCAAGGGTGGTGGCGCCTGGCTGGAGGCAATGGCGGCAACCGGTTGTGATGCGCTGGGTTTGGACTGGACTCTGGATATTGCCGAGGCCCGGGCCAGAGTCGGTGATAAGGTTGCCCTGCAAGGTAACATGGATCCCTGTGTGTTATATGCCTCACCCGATCGTATTCGTCAGGAAGTTGCAACTATTCTGGCAAGCTATGGCACGGGCACAGGTCATGTGTTTAATCTGGGTCATGGCATACACCAACATATCGATCCGGAACATGCCGGGGCATTTATTAATGCCGTACATGATTTGAGTCCGCCCTATCATACAGATACTGCGGCTCAAGGAGGATAAGATGGACGACATTATGGATATGCCCAGTCCGTTTGCGCAGACTCCACCGAAGTTGCCGCCGGAATTTGACAAGCTTCGGCATATGGATGTGTTTTCTGAGGCGATGTTCAATCGTATTGTTGGTTTTCAGGAACGTGAACATAAGGCCTGGGACGAAACGCTGGGGTTTGATGAGCGTATAAAAGATATACCTCTTCATGCGTTAGTGTTTAGTAATCCTGACCGTGATCCCCAGACTCATGCAGCTACCATAGCACCGTTCTATCCCCTGCGTGGTGAGATGCAACAAATTGCTCATGTCATCAAGCAACTCGACGGTGAGCCGCGAGTATGTGATCTGCACCCGGGCAATGGCTTTGTCGGCAGTCTGCTTGCGCGGCAAGGTGTGCAGGTAACAGGTATTAAGGATGCGAATGCTAAACCCCATCAGATAGCACAATTTTATGACGCTGATTGTTACCAATGGCAAGATAGCGCAACAGCGTTAACGGATGGGGATGTCGTGTTCTCGGCCTGGATGCCAAGCGGCCAGAATTTGACGCCAACAATTGTTGCCCAACGACCCAAGCTGATCATCTATATTTATACCGATCATGTTGATGAATCAACGGGCATGGCACAGACGGGAACGGCTGAGGCATTTACGGATTTACCAGCGCATTACAAGCGCGTACTTGAATGGTCTATCGAACGCCCGAAAGATCTCTTTCACGAGGTGTGGCCTGATTTGACGCCGAGTATCGCCGAAACTCGACATGTGTGTATCTATGCCGATGAACCTTGGCAAAATATTGACCTCGGTGACACGCTGTCGCCAGAACAGCCGTATGACTGGGAACAAGACCTGGGCATGGCGCTAACAGCCTATCAAGCAAAACTCATGTTGCGAGAGCAAGGATATCCCGTTTGAACATCCTTATCAGTCCGGTTAAGTCGCTATTCGTTTTAATTTTTCTGTCAGCGTTGCTTAGTGGTTGTGGCGATACGGCGCAGAGCGATGGCATGGCGTTGCAGCTTATTAATCAATATTTTCAGGTTCAACAGGCAGGTGATATTGAGGCTGCGATAGCGATGTACCCATTAGAGGCACAGGCGCAACAGCGAAGCTTTCTGCAATCGTTGCATGAAAAGCGTGGTGCCGTACAAAGCTATACCATTGAGTCGGTAGAGCCCAACACGGTATACAGTGGCAAATATTTCACGGCAACCGTTCGTGTTGTTGGATTAAAAAAAGAAACGACAGATATGGTGACAGTGCTGCACAAGCTTAGCGATGAACACCCCTACGTCGTGGCGCATGTCAGTAGATAATCTCTCGAGACGCTAACCAGTCGTAATGGGTGTGGGGTTATTCGTTCCACGCGCTATCCGATAATCATAGCTACGATCGAGTCGGCGATAGGCAATTGCTTCAGCTAAATGTTGACCGTCAATATTCTCCACAGCGGCCAAGTCGGCAATCGTTCGGGCAACTTTTAATATTCGGTGATGGGCCCGTGCAGAAAGTCCCAGTTGTTCACAGGCCTTCTCAAGAAACTGGCGCGCATTTTTTGGTAGCTGACAATATTGATTGATCTGATTTGTAGTCAATAAATTATTGGCTTTACCACCGCGTATCAATTGCCGTTCCCGTGCCAGTTGTGTTTGGTTCCGAACTGTTTGACTGTCCGGTTGATTATCTCCTGCACGCATTAAATGCTTAGCAGGTAAGGCGGGTACTTCAATATGCATATCGATACGATCCAGCAATGGGCCTGATACACGCTGTCGATAGCGGGCAATCTGCTCGCTGGTACAACGGCAGCGATTATTGTGACTACCGTGATAACCACAGGGGCAGGGATTCATCGCCGCGATGAGCTGAAAACGCGCAGGGAATATTGCCTGTTGAGTGGCACGTGAGATATGGATTTGGCCCGACTCCATCGGCTCTCTTAAAACCTCAAGAACGCGGCGATCATATTCGGGCAATTCATCGAGAAATAATACACCATTATGGGCCAGTGAAATTTCACCCGGTCTCGGTTGGCTACCGCCGCCGACTAATGCCACGCCTGATGCCGTGTGGTGTGGACAACGAAAGGGCCTGTGGCGCCAGTCATTGACGGTAAATCCCTGGTGGCTAATGGAATTGATGCTGGCAGTTTCCAGCGCTTCTTGTTCAGACATCGGCGGCAGGATACCGGCAAGGCGGCTGGCCAACATGGTCTTGCCGGATCCTGGAGGTCCAATCATTAATAGACTATGTCCACCAGCCGCTGCAATTTGCAAAGCTCGTTTAGCATGCTGTTGTCCATTAATATCGGCCAAGTCGTCATCTGTCTCTATCGCGGCTAGCGGATTTAAATATTCTGATTGATGGGTTTGTAGTTGTTGTTGATGTTGCAGATGTGCACACACATTTAGCAAACAGTTGGCTGGCAGGATCGTTATGTCATTGACCAGAGCAGCTTCATTGGCATTTGCTGTGGCCAGTATCAAATGACGTCCTGCATCTCGTGCTTTGATAGCGATTGGCAGGATGCCGCGCACAGGACGAAGTTCACCACTTAAAGCCAGTTCAGCAGCAAATTCAAACTGGTCCAGCTCGGTAGCGGGTATCTGCCCCGACGCTGCCAGTATGCCGAGCGCAATGGCAAGGTCATAGCGCCCACCATCCTTGGGTAAATCAGCCGGAGCCAGGTTGATCGTGATGCGTCGTGCCGGGAATTCATAGCCTGAATTGAGAATGGCGCCGCGGACACGGTCCTTGCTTTCTTTTACTGCTGTTTCTGGAAGGCCAACAATCGACAGGCTGGGTAAGCCATTTGAAAGATGAACCTCGACAATGACCTGGGGTGCCTCGATTCCGCATTGACCGCGACTATAGAGGATAGCGAGTGACATCGTGTCATCCTTATTCAATCCATTGAAGTAACAGAGTCTGCTGTGTCAATTGCGGGGTGTCAAGCTACTATAAATAGGATGAGTTATTACGGATTATGCAAAACATAGATCGTGCAGTTGTCATATTAATTGATAATCAACGTTTATATTATGTCAGCTACTTATCCATTGGTCGGCAGTTGAATCTATTTGTAGCCTGGGTAGTTAACCATCCGTGTTTTTTTGGCTATCGAGTTGTTGTTGAAGTATGGCCAGTTTATTTTCCAGCTCAGTCAGTTGTGCGCGGGTGCGCGCCAATACGTCTTTTTGTATGTCCAGTTCATCACGGGTAACGAGATCAAGTCGAGTAAATGTACTGGTTAATATCGCGCGCATATTTTTTTCAACATCATGCTGGAATGTGCGCACACCATCTGGCAATGCCTCGCTGAGACGTCGGGCTAAATCATCTATTGTCTTGTGGTCGATCAAGGTTGTATCCCTCTCTGTATGAGTGAATGACAGCATACGAAAAATCAGTACATATCGCCATTATGAATCTTGCCAATCGTGCGCTGTTGTGGTGCGTGCCTGGTCCATGGTGCTGTTTTAGTGCGTTCATTCGTTGCTTAAATCAAAGTGTAATCAATGTTACTTATTGATATTTATAGAGTTGTCAGGTTGGCATGGTCGCTGCAATGCACCGGGTGTAAAGCAGTTTAACGAATGAATGAGGACACAGTAATGAAAATGGTCAGTGCAATTATCAAGCCCTTCAAGCTTGATGACGTTCGGGAGGCCTTGTCGGAAATTGGTGTACAAGGCATTACGGTCACAGAAGTAAAAGGCTTTGGACGGCAAAAGGGGCACACCGAATTGTATCGTGGTGCTGAATACGTGGTGGATTTTCTACCCAAGGTGAAGATAGAGGCAGCCATCAGTGATGGCATGTTAGACAGTGTAGTAGAGGCCATTAGCAAGGTGGCTCAAACAGGCAAGATTGGCGACGGTAAGATATTTGTCAGCCAAATAGATGAAGTTATACGCATACGCACCGGCGAAACAGGTGAAACCGCCCTGTAATGTATTAAGAGAGGATTGAATCGTGGACGCTATAAAAGAGTTGAGTTATGCCCTGGATACATTTTATTTTCTGATGTCAGGTGTTTTGGTCATGTGGATGGCAGCGGGTTTTGCAATGCTTGAAGCCGGATTGGTCAGAGCCAAAAACACAGCTGAAATCCTGACAAAAAATATAGCCTTGTACTCCATCGCTTGTATCATGTACCTGCTGGTTGGATACAATATTATGTACGGTGATGGAATCAATTCTGTATTACCGAGTCTGAGCTTTTTGCTGGGTGACGACAATACAGCGGCTGCAGTTGTAGCGGCTGGTGAAGATGCCCCCTATTACTCCAATATGTCAGACTTTTTCTTTCAGGTAGTCTTTGTTGCTACGGCAATGTCGATTGTGTCCGGTGCGGTCGCCGAACGGATGAAGTTGTGGGCATTCCTGGCCTTTTCGGTTGTCATGACGGGATTTATTTATCCTGTGCAGGGCTTTTGGAAATGGGGTGGTGGTTTCCTTGATCAGATGGGCTTCCTTGATTTTGCGGGTTCAGGTGTCGTCCATCTGGCTGGTGCTACCGCTGCGCTTGCCGGTGTATTGTTGCTCGGCGCACGTAAAGGAAAATACGGTCCGAATGGTCAGATCAACCCGATACCCGGTGCCAACATGCCTTTGGCAACACTCGGTACCTTCATCTTGTGGATGGGCTGGTTTGGATTTAATGGTGGATCAGAGCTCAAAATCAGTGACGTTGGCGAAGCCAATGCAGTAGCTGCTGTCTTCGTCAATACCAATGCCGCTGCAGCGGGTGGTGTTGTCGCAGCCATGATCACTGCACGTCTGCTATTTGGTAAAACCGACTTGACCATGGCCTTGAACGGCGCATTGGCTGGGCTGGTAGCTATAACCGCTGAACCACTGACACCTACCGGGCTCTGGGCAACATTGATCGGTGCGATTGGTGGTGTACTGGTAGTGTTATCAATCGTCTCTCTCGACAAGTTGAAGATTGATGATCCTGTTGGTGCGATATCAGTACACGGTGTGGTTGGAATATGGGGTCTTTTGGCGGTCGTCCTGACCAACCCGGATGCCCATATCGGCGCACAGTTGACAGGTATCGTTAGTATCTTTACCTGGGTGTTTGTTGCCAGTATGGTGGTCTGGTATATCATAAAGGCAAGCTTCGGAGTCCGGGTAACTGCTGAGGAAGAATATCAGGGTATGGATATCAGTGATTGCGGCCTGGAGGCCTATCCGGAATTTACCGGCAGTGGTAGTAAGTAAGGATATACACGTTACATTGCATAACGTGTTAGGTAACGGTGACAAACCCCTTGTCATCAATCAAGAAAAGGGCATCCAATGGATGCCCTTTTTTTACAATGCCTATAGAACTAATAGCATTTGTTATTTTAAATAACTATGTGAACCATCACAGTAGGGGGGCGTCTTGGTGCGTTTGCAACCGCACAACGCGACTACGCCTGGTTTATCGATAGTGAATTCGAGTGGAACAAACTCAGTACCTACATGCGAGCCATCACACATTGGTTGTTGGGCAGAATGACCGCAGGTACAAAAGTGATATGAGCCGGCTTCAAGTGACTGGATGTAGGGTGCCTTCTGTGCAATTTCAGGTTCTGCCATGGTGGTCTCCATAAAATATGTTGTGAATGAAAGTCATACTCAAGTGCTGGTAACCATTGGGTAATCATGCAAGGATATAACCATTGTATGTCCTTGCGTATCGTACGCAGGATAGTCTAAGCAGGCAAGCGAGATTGTGGTAGACAATAGAGCGCGTGATAAGCCATTCAATAATCAGCAGGTACATTCTCATCAGGATAGCCCCGCTGCGTCTGAACTGCATTTGATTAATATCCGAATCGGCGAGATGGCTGCAATTACGCTGAGCGTTGCTACAGGCGAATGTGTCGCAATTTCCGGACCTTCTGGCAGTGGCAAGTCGCGTCTGTTAAGAATCGTCGCCGATCTCGATCCCGGTCCGGGTGATGTAGAAGGTGTACTAAAACTCGGGCAACGTGATCATCTTCATTTCAGTGGTGCGCAGTGGCGTCGCCGTGTGGCCTATCTGGCGGCAGAAAGTCAGTGGTGGTTTGATGATGTCGAGAGCCATTTTATTGAGCAACCCGCGCATGATCTACTGCATCGGCTTGGTTTGAATCCTGCACTTTTAACTGCGCCGATCAGGCGCTTGTCTACAGGTGAACGACAACGCTTCGCCTTGTTGCGAATGTTGATGCACCAACCTCATGTCCTGTTGCTAGATGAACCAACCGCCAGCCTGGATCACGGCTCGGCATTGTCTGTAGAGCAAATCATAAAAGACTATCGTAACGATCATCAAGCAGCTGTGATCTGGGTTAGTCATGATGCAGAACAAATCGCCCGTGTCGCAGATCGACACTTTAGTCTCCAGCCCTCGGGTTTGATTGAACTCACCGGTGAAAATGATGGCGGGCACTGAATGAACGGTATCGTTGTGTTATCGGCCTTTGATCTTGGCCTGGCGGCCATTCTTATTCTGTGCCTGGCCGGATTGTCGTTATTGATGGGCCTGGGTTTGGTGCGCTCATTGTTTATCGCGGCCCTGCGTACCACCGTGCAATTATTATTGATAGGCCTGGTGCTCAAGTCGGTATTTGCACAGAGCAATGCCCTGTGGGTCATTGCCATCGGGTTGATGATGCTGCTCGTCGCGGGTCGAGAGGTCATGGCACGACAGCAGCGGCGATTCCTCGGCTGGTGGGGAATGGGGCTCGGTACCACGGCCATGTTTGTATCGACATTTTCAATAACACTGTTGGTGCTGGTTGTCATAATTCAGGCAGACCCGTGGTATACGCCGCAATACGCTATCCCGTTATTGGGTATGATGTTTGGCAATACAATGAACGGTATCGCCCTGGGGGTCGATCGATTGACGCAAAACGCCTGGCAACAACGCGCCATTATCGAGAGTCGACTGGCTCTGGGGCAGGAGCCAGCGCAGGCTATCGCCGATATTCGCCGTGATAGTGTCCGCACCGGTCTGATACCAATAATCAACGCGATGGCTGCTGCAGGCCTTGTTAGTCTCCCGGGCATGATGACAGGGCAGATTCTCGCCGGCGTAGACCCGGTAGAGGCAGTCAATTACCAGATTCTGATCATGTTTATGGTTACTGCGGGTACAGGATTCGGCACAATTGCCGCCATAGTATTTGGAGCCAAACGATTATTTGATGATCGGCAACGGCTACGTCTGGACCGCCTGTCAGGTGGTGCAGAAAATTACTAGGCAATTTAACCAATTTAATTGATTGGTTATGAGGCATCTATGCGCAAGATACTCTCTGTATTACTCGTTACATTGCTGTGTTTTTCGGTGTTGTGGTCATCGGTGTTGTGGGCCCTCGGGGCGTATAAATGGGTCGATGACCAGGGTATCGTACACTATAGTGATCGGGCGAGGGGTAAACCTTCCAGTGTCATTAATATTCCGATTGCACCAGGTTCAGAGCTTCCACCGGCACCAGAATCAACGGAGCAAGTTTCAATAGATCAAAGCAAGGCGTCGTCGGCAAAGCCTGATAAGGTAGCGCTAGCCCGAGAACGAAAAATCTTCAAGGAAAACTGCGTCAAGGCGAAACAGCAATTGGCAACCAATCAAAGCTTGACGCGTATGTATCGCCTGGAAGGTGTTGAGCGCCACTATCTTACTGACACAGAACGAGATAGTGTCATAACAAGGTCGCAAGAAACTGTCGATTATTGGTGTAAATCCCAGCCATAATAATGATGCCTATGGTTTAGTTACACACCATATCGGGTAACACTATCCTTATTTAGATAACGTCCATTCACGCATAAATTGCGGCTGTACCAATGCGGCCTGGTGAATTTCGTCATTGTAGTATCGTGTGGTGAATTTACGCGATGCACTATCTGCGATACGGAACC
>Ga0316187_10003816_pt1 | contig 13079 bp, 9 predicted proteins | sample CroRivburrow1_MG_FD_204927 | JGI IMG/M metagenome (GOLD analysis project Ga0316187, IMG submission 204927) | Coastal sediment microbial communities from Maine, United States - Cross River worm burrow 1 | ecosystem: Environmental > Aquatic > Marine > Coastal > Sediment | place: USA: Maine...
TAATACCTTTTAATATCTCACTGCCTTCAACAGAGGCTTTTAAATTTTCTATTTTTAACATTTATATAATTTCAATCTAACCTACACTTCCTTCCAGAGTAAGTGCCAGCAGCTTTTGAGCTTCTACGGCAAACTCCATGGGTAATTTATTTAATACTTCTTTAGAAAAACCATTTACAATTAAGGCTACTGCCGATTCGGTATCAATCCCTCGCTGGTTACAGTAGAAAATTTGGTCTTCACCTATTTTTGATGTGGTAGCCTCATGCTCTACCTGAGCACTGCTATTTTTAACTTCTATATATGGGAAAGTGTGGGCGCCACAATGGCTGCCCAGTAAAAGTGAATCACATTGGGAGAAGTTACGGGCATTCTCTGCGCGCTTGCTCACATCAACTAATCCACGGTAGCTGTTTTGGCTGTTGCCAGCCGAAATTCCTTTAGATACAATACGGCTTTTGGTGTTTTTGCCCAGATGGATCATTTTGGTGCCAGTATCGGCTTGTTGGTAATTATTAGTTACTGCAACAGAGTAAAACTCGCCAATTGAGTTGTCGCCTTTTAGAATGCAACTTGGATATTTCCATGTTACCGCAGAGCCCGTTTCCACCTGTGTCCACGATAATTTGGCGTTGTCTCCAAAGCAAATGCCACGCTTGGTAACAAAATTGTATATGCCACCAACGCCTTCCTTATTTCCGGGGTACCAGTTCTGTACTGTAGAATACTTTACTTCTGCGTCTTTATGTACAAAGATTTCAACTACGGCAGCATGTAGCTGGTTCTCATCGCGTTGGGGTGCGGTGCATCCTTCTAAATAACTTACGTAAGATCCTTCTTCGGCTACAATTAGTGTACGCTCAAACTGGCCTGTGTTGGCCGCATTAATCCTGAAATAGGTAGATAGCTCCATTGGGCAATGTACACCTTTGGGGATATAGCAGAAAGAGCCATCACTAAATACGGCTGAGTTGAGAGCGGCAAAGTAATTGTCAGTTGCCGGTACAACAGAGCCCAGGTATTGCTTAACAAGGTCGGGGTGGTTCTTCACAGCTTCGCTGAAAGAACTGAATATTATCCCAAGTTCGCCTAATGTTTCCTTAAAAGTAGTGGCTACTGAAACGCTATCAATTACTGCATCCACGGCTACTCCGGTAAGTCTTTTTTGCTCTTCTAGGTTAATGCCCAGCTTTTTAAAGGTTTCCCGTAGTTCAGGATCCACCTCATCAAGGCTTTTGAGTTCTTTTTGTTTTTTTGGTGCCGAATAATATATAATATCCTGATAATTAATAGCAGGATATCCCACATTTGCCCATTTGGGCTCGGTGAGTTGTTGCCATTTTCTAAATGCCTTCAAACGCCACTCAAGGAGCCATTCAGGTTCGTCCTTCTTTTTAGAAATAAAACGAACAGTGCTCTCATTCAAACCTTTAGGCGCTTGGTCAGATTCAAAATCAATCGACCAGCCATGTTCGTATTCCTTCGAGGTAAAGTCCTCTAATATTTGATCATCTTTACTCATCTATTATTCACGGTATAGCGCACAAAATTAACACTAATAATTCCTTATTTATAATTATTTTAAATAAGAATAAATAAAACATGAGTGAAATTATGATAGCTGACGCCATAATTTGCCGAATTCTTAGTTTTGCCAGTAAATATATGAAGCAATTATACTAGAAAATTCATCAGCAATAAACATTTGTTTTTTATTAACGCTGGGCTTGTAAATGCGCCTAGTTGTTAAGCCAAGGAATAGTAGACTTTTATTAATTTTTGCCTGAACAACGCCAGCGTTTAACTACCATGACAGGTTATTTTAGACAACTATATTTTAATTATTATTCTGTAAAAGTTCGCTAATATTTAATGTTCTATTTAGGCTTTCCTCAAGGGAGATGATGGTTTCAGTACGAATAATTCCTTCTATTAGTTGGATTTTATCGTGGAGTAAATCTTTTAAATGCTCGGTGTTTCTACAATGAATACGAATGAACATATTATAATTTCCTGTAGTGTAGTTGATGGTAGAAATTTCAGGAATTTTGTGAAGTTGTTGAAGTACTGTGTCGTACAGCGAACTTTTTGCCAGATAGATTCCCAGAAATGCAGTGAGATCCAAACCAAGTTGTGCATTATCGATAATCAAGGTTGCACCCTTTACCACCCCGGCAGCCGTCATTTTGTTCATCCTTACATGTACAGTGCCGGGCGAAACATGCACCTTGCGGGAAATTTCTGTGTAGGGCTTATTGGCGTCTTTCATTAGTTCCTCTAAGATTTTGAGATCAACATTGTCGAATTCGTAATTACCAGCCATGATTTCTAGAGGATATTATTGATATGATAAGTAAAGTGCATAATAATTAAGTATAATATAAAAATAGAACATATTTTTTGATTAATTAGCATTAAAAGAATGGATATATTACTTTTGAGGCATACGAAGGCAAAAGAGCCTCTAAAAAACACACTGTAGGCTGGCCAATAATGAGAAGGCCATAAGGGACGATGGGTTATAAATACTTTAACTAGATCGTGAAGGTTCGAATCCTTTTCCTATAGCAACATCTCTCATGTTTATTACAAAAAAATCCTTTGCCATTTGGTGAAGGATTTTTTTTATTCGCCAAGGTTGGATTATGTCTTTCAGTCCGAAGTCAGGCAAGCCTCGGTTCATAGGAATAACGATATAACTTAGAAAAACAGCTCAAAACGCTGTTCCGAGGCAATAAATATTCAATGGGAAATGGTCATTTGCGAATCAAATTTGCGCTGGTACTAATTTGAATTTACTGATATTCTTGAATTCAGAATTTCTTGCTTAAATTTAGAAAATTAAACTAACCAAATTTTGATCTAATGACAGAACAACACTTTCCATGGTTCGCACATTATCCTCAAGGTGTTGCCCATGAAATTGATCCTCAGAAATACAGTTCAATTATAGAAATATTAGAAGAAAGCTTTGCTAAATATGGCAACAAAATAGCTTTCGAAAATATGGGCAAAAAGTTAACCTATAGTGAAATTGATCTGTATTCGATGCAGTTTGCATCCTATCTTCAAAATGTAGCAGGATTAAAAAAAGGCGACCGTATTGCCCTTCAAATGCCTAATTTATTGCAGTATCCGGTTGCGCTATTTGGCGCCCTCAGGGCCGGCCTTATCGTGGTAAATACCAATCCGCTTTATACACCTCGGGAAATGAAGCACCAGTTTACGGATTCTGGTGCTGTAGCCATAGTTATCGTGGCCAATTTTGCTCATAATCTCGATGAAATTATTAAAGACACACGTATAAAAACGGTAATTGTTACTGAGTTAGGCGACATGTTGGGCGGATTCAAGAAAACGCTGGTCAATTTTGTGGTGAAAAAAATTAAGAAAATGGTGCCGGCCTATAATTTGCCAGGGGCTATTTCTTTTCAGCAAGCCATGAATCTGGGTAAACAACAAGATTTCACTAAACCTGAGCTGAATTTGCAAGACGTAGCTTTCTTGCAATATACCGGAGGAACAACAGGTTTGTCTAAAGGGGCAGCCCTTACCCATGGTAATATTACCGCCAATGTTATGCAATGCGATGCCTGGTTCCTAAATACCAATGAAGGTGAGGAATTTATTGTTACGGCATTGCCACTCTATCATATATTTGCCCTTACCGTAAATTGCTTCCTTATGTTTACCCTGGGGGCACATAATTTGTTGATCACCAATCCAAGGGACATTCCTACTTTTATTAAGGCGATAAAGAATGTAAAAATGACAGTTATTACAGCAGTAAACACCTTATTTATTGGCTTGTTGAATAATTCTGAATTTGCAAATGTTGATTTTTCTAAACTTAAATACACCATTGGCGGTGGCATGGCGGTGCAGAATTTTGTGGCCGATAAATGGCAAGAAGTAACAGGACATCCGCTAGCAGAAGGGTATGGGCTTAGTGAAACATCGCCTTTGGTAACTTGTAATCCGCTTGATGGAACACAAAGAAAGGGAACCATTGGTTTACCGGCACCCAATACAGAGGTAGCAATTAAAGACGAAGAAGGTAATAATGTAGCCATTGGCGAAAGAGGAGAAATTTGTTGCCGTGGGCCACAAGTAATGCCTGGCTACTGGCAAAAAGAAGAAGAAACGAAGGCGGTATTTTTCGATGATTGGTTCCGAACCGGAGATATTGGGATAATGGATAATGACGGCTTCGTAACCATTGTTGACCGTATAAAGGATATGATTCTTGTCTCAGGATTTAATGTTTATCCGAATGAAGTTGAAGATGTTATTGCCAACCTCGATAAAGTGCTGGAGGTAGCCGTGATTGGCATTGCCGATGAAAAGACCACCGAGGCGGTGATGGCCTATATTGTTAAGGCTGATGAATCTCTTACTAAAGAAGAGATAATTGAATACTGTAAGGAAAATCTTACCAATTATAAACGTCCTAGATATATCGAGTTTGCTAATGAGTTGCCGAAATCTAATGTAGGTAAAATATTACGAAGGGTGCTAAGGGAAGCCTATGTGAAAGGTGAGATGTGAAATGTGAAATGTAAGATGTAAAAAGCGAAGATTGAGATTTGGAAACTTATCAACTAAGCCATTTAACAAATCAACATCTCAACATGTTAAATATTAATAAACTAAAATAATTAGTATTATAAATATTTAAATACTAATATTGATACCAATAACTAAATATTTTGGTATGGAGTTTGTTGATAATGGGTCTCAAAGTAGATTAAAACTTTCGAGCAAACGATTAAAATCGGGGAAAGTACAAGTTAAATTTCAGGTGAATACAACGCACTCCGGTTATCAATACGGATATTTGCTAGCTGAGCCTAAAGCTTCATTAAAAGATGTTGTGGCCAAGATTTTGAATAGATATGATCATGGCATCTCCTTGGGTAATCAGCGTCATTTATACAATATTGGTCGTCAGAAGCAGGCAACAGAAATGCTGTTTTTCAAATAATTTAAATTTATAAAAGGATTAGCTTATTTTTATTTCATAATTTCAAGCCATGAGTACTGTAAGTGAGAACATTAAATTTCTGCGTAAAGAGGCAGGTTATACCCAACAAACTTTTGCTGATGATTTAGGCATAAAAAGATCGTTGGTGGGTGCTTATGAAGAAGGAAGAGCCGATCCTCGGATAAGTAATCTAATAAAAATATCTGAACTATTCGGTGTTCATATTGACGACCTTGTTGAGAATGCCCTATGGAAAATGTCGGAAAAGGAATTTGAGGAATTCAGAAAGGGCAAGCAAGGGCAAAAATTTAAAGTGCTGGCCATATCTGTAGATAATCAGGAAAAAGAGAATATAGAATTCATTCCGCAAAAGGCTGCAGCAGGTTATTTAAATGGTTATGCCGATCCGCAATATATTGCCGAGTTGCCAAAGTTTCAGCTGCCTTTTCTTCCTGCCCATTATACCTATCGGGCTTTTGAGATAAGTGGAGATTCAATGCTGCCAATTCGCTCCGGAACTATTGTTGTGGGTGCATTTATTGAGGAACTATCTGAGATTAAAAATGGCCAAACTTATATTCTGGTTACACAATCAGAAGGGGTGGTGTTTAAAAGAGTGTTTAACTACCTCGAAGATAAAGGAATTTTATATTTAGTTTCTGATAATAGGCAATTTGCCCCATTTGAATTAAAACCTGATGATGTTTTGGAAATTTGGCAGGCAAAGGCTTTTATTAGTATTGATTTTGCTGATCCAAATCTGGAATCCCCGGATCTATCAGTAAACGAATTAGCCAGCATGGTGCTTGAGCTAAAGAAGGAGATTTCAACAATGAAATCCGTTTAGTAGGGCTCATTATAATTTGCATTATTTTCAATCATTTTTTCGTTTTTCACTCTAATTCATTTGTATCATTGAAAACTGATGAGCAATCTGTTGGAATTCGAATATTCGCCTTGGTTATTATTTTTTTGTGTGGCATTAGGTGCAGCGTATGCCTACATTCATTATCAAAAAAAATCCCCATGGTCGCGAAAGATTAATCGCCTATTGGCATTTGGTAGGGGAGTACTTGTGGCTGTTCTGGCTATTTTATTGCTAGGGCCAACATTAAGAAGCGTAAGAAATTTCTATGAGCAGCCATTATTGGTTATGGCTATTGATAATTCAGAATCAGTTGCATTAACTACAGACTCTACCATACTCCAGAATTTAACAAACTCTCTTGGTTTGCTGACAGAAGAATTACAAGCAAGGGATTGGCAAGTAAAACAGGTAGAATTAAATGGTGAGGCCATTAATCTTGATTCCCTGAGGTTTAATACTCAACGATCAAATCTTACAGGAATGATTAGGTCTGTGCAGTCGGAGTATAAAGGTGCTAATTTAGGCGCAATTTTAGTGGTGAGTGATGGCATATTTAATTCAGGTTTCTCGCCTGACTTAATTTCTACGTTTACCCCTATTTATGGGCTAGGTCTTGGTGATACCATTTCCAGAAAAGATCTAAGTCTTATTAATTTAAGGCATAATAAAACTGTTTATCAGGATAATAAATTTCCTGTCGAGGTGTCGGTTAGAAACGAAGGCCTTGGGCCAGCGAATACACTTCTTAAAATCTATCAAGGTGGCATTTTGCAAGATCAGGTGCAATTGCCCCTTACCCCTGAGACAAGATTAATTAAGCACCAATTTCTTGTTAATGCAAAAGGAGCTGGTAAACAGCGCATATCAATTGTTCTTGATGCAATAGATGGGGAGTCAACCATAATAAATAATAGTGCCAGTTTTTATATCGATGTTATTGAAGGGCAACAAAAAGTTTTGATTGTAGCTGATGCGCCTTCGCCTGATATTAAAGCATTGCGTTTAGCAATTCAAAAAAACGAACATTTTGCTGTTGATGTTAAGGTAAGTGGCGAAATATCATCCACAGATTATGATTTGATAATTCTTATTCAAAGCCCCAATAAGGGAGTTGGAGGATCTGTCTATCATCAGCTTTTAGGTTCCGAAATCCCTAAACTTTATTTGCTTGGTAGCCAAACAAATATCGTGCAACTCAATAAAGACGGAATTGTTAATTTTCGTCAACTAAATAGCCAATATGATCAGGTTACGGCAGTCTTTAATAATGAATTTAAGGGATTCACTATAGCCTCAGAAAAGGATGAATGGTTTGCCAATGTTCCACCATTAACTGTCCCCTTTGGTACTATTATCCTGCAACCTACCGATCAAGTTTTGCTATATCAACGTGTTGGCACTGTGATTACACAGCAACCAATTATTTATTTTTCCGAATTAGAGCCAAAGCTTGGGGTAATAATTGGTGAAGGCTTGTGGAAATGGCGTTTAAACGAGTATCGAAAATATAATGAAACCATTAGGTTTGATGAGCTAGTAACTAAAACCATCATGTTCTTGGCTGCGAAACCAGATAAGCGCCAGTTTAAAATGTATCCGCTTAAAGATGGATATGAGGTGGGTGAAGAAATAAATTTTGTTGCTGAAAGCTATAATGAATTATTTGAACCATTATATGGGGAGTTGGTGAGCTTAAAGATTGTTGGTAGTAATAGTATGGTTAGGAATTATACTTTTACTCCGCTATTGGGTAGCCGGCAGATGACAGTTGATGATCTTGCAGTTGGAATCTATAGCTATGAGGCATTCACTACTTTAAATGGCAAAAGACATTTGGTTTCCGGTGAGTTTTCTGTTGAGAAGCCTGATTTGGAGGCTGCCGATTTAACAGCCGATTATGTGATGTTAAGAAAATTGGCCCATGAATCAGGAGGTGAATTTTATAGCGGTAATGCTTTCGATAAACTATCGTCTGATTTATTGAATCTGGAGTCTCCAGCCATTATTCACACCCAGGAACGGGAGCGTTTATTAATTAGTTTGCCATGGATTCTTATCATATTAATTATGCTGGCTTCCGGAGAATGGCTAACAAGAAAAATGATGGGAGGGTATTAATAGTTCGTAGATACAATCTACGAACATACAACCTGCGGACATCCTAAGTTATTCAGGCTGTTTTTCTAACCTTGCAAGTGATTTGTATCTCGGCTTTTACAGAATCTGCCGCAGAACAGTACTTTTCAGTAGCCAACTTAGCTACCTTTTCGAAAGTTTCTAAACTGGTATCAGGTGAGATAAGGGTATATTTCGAATAAATTTTTACCAGGCTCTTGGGTGCAGTCTCCCTGCGTTCGCCTGTAGTTTCTACAATAAGGTCAACAAATGTTTTTCTTTTTTTACGAATCATCGATACAATATCTACTGCCGCACAACCAGCAATAGCAGCCAGCATCATTTCAACGGGGCCAAGACTGCTTTTAACATCCGCTGGGCGCATGTCAATGCAAATCTTGTTCCCGTTGTCATTCTCGGCAACAAAAAGTTCATCTTCTTTGTATCGAGTAGTGATCATTTTATCCTTTAAGGGCCGCTAGTGCAGCTTCGTAATTTGGCTCCTGAACAATTTCCGGTACCTGCTCAGTATAAACCACATCGCCATTTTCATTTACCACAACAATAGCACGTGAGTGCAATCCTGCCATCGGTCCGTCAATTATTGTGGTGCCATAAGCATCGCCAAAATTTGAATCTTTAAAATCAGAAGCGGTGATGACGTTTGACAGTCCTTCTGCTTCGCAAAATCTGCCATGAGCGAAGGGTAGGTCTTTGGAAACACATACTACTGTGGCACCGAGACCATCTGATGCTTCTTTATTAAAATGTCTTACGGATGCTGCACAAATTCCTGTATCTAGCGATGGGAAAATATTTAGAATCACTTTCTTCCCTTTAAGGTCAGATGCAATGACAGCTGATAAATCTTTGCCAGTTAGCGTGAATAATGGAGCTGAAGAACCTATTGCAGGTAATTCGCCCTTGGTATTAATTTCGTTTCCTTTAAGTGTAATTGTAGCCATAATTTAAATTTTTTCGCAAGTTAGTAAATCTGATTTAATAAGTAATGATGATGGCATCTGTAGCCCTTAAAAAATTGCAAATATTTTTGTATTGGCAAATCAATAAAGCCTTGTTTTGGTAAACAAAACTTCTGTAATTGTAACGCCCAACGACATCCAGATATACGTTGAACTCAAGATAAAACTTAAAAAATTGCACAGAAAATAATGCACGGTATCTCTGATAGTTTTATGTCTAACTGTCGAAATAGAATTGAACTGTTTCTGGTTTTGCGGTCATATTTCAATGATTCCCTTTTAAACAATTAATATTATTGATTATCTGACATGTATATTTTGTAATTAATGTACATCTCACGCTTACGGAGAATAATAAAAATCACATTAAGTGATCCAATTCTGATTTATTCTATACGCATGAGAAGAAGGCTATACGGATTGCTAAAAATTAAGTAAATAAGCATATAATTGTTAATGCAAGGTGAACAGCTCTGAAATGCCTGAGTTTTATAACCCAAGACCCCTAACCATAAATTTAAAGATGCAAAATGATGATTAATAAATTAATGAAAGGATTTGTTGACCTAATTTACGGAACTGAACGAGTAAAAAGAAAATATGTAACTAACAATCCTACTGAGGCAGTTTTAGCTTCTGATGCAAGTAAAAGTATCATGACCTCAGTAAATAAAGATATACAGCGTGGCCCTGATTGGGTGACTTCACAACGTGCTGTGGTTTTATTAACAGACACGAAAATAGTTTGTGGTAAATGGGCAATTCCCATTGAAAATATAAAGACGGCTCAGCTATTAAAAATTAATTCGTTATTCGGTGGTGGTCAAGTATTAAAAGTTCAGACCAAAGACGATGAATATTTTCAATTCGGAATGCAGATAAATCCTGAATGGACAAATCAAGAAATTCTTTCACTGAACCTTGAAAATGCACGAGTTAAGAATTCCATGTTTAGTATCATATTAAGACTTTTTTTAATCGGATACTTAAGTTATTGGCTTTACGAAAGATTTTTTCAATCCTGAAAAAGTAATAATGGATTAGGTGCCAAATATTTATAAAGAAAAAATACCTGCACATAATAATATTTTCTTTATAGGTCATACTATATTGTGATTATTAGAGAATTTGTCTTCTCAAAAAAAACCAGTTTACATATTCCTCCTATATTGGCCGCCAACGTGAAATAAGGCATTGGTTATTTGCCCTAGCGAACAAACTTTTGTGGCTTCCATTAGTTGTTCGAAGATGTTTTTATTGGTCAAGGCGGCTTCCTTGATTTCTTCAAGTGCTTGCTCAACCTTATCCTTTTGCTGCTCATGAAGATTTTTAAGCGTATGAATTTGATGCTGCTTTTCCTCTTCTGTAGCCCTAATCACTTCTCCCGGTAGAACCGTAGGCGAACCTTGGCTGCTTAAAAAAGTGTTGACGCCAACAATAGGGTACTCACCGGTATGCTTCAAGGTTTCATAATAAAGACTTTCTTCCTGAATTTTACTGCGCTGATACATGGTTTCCATCGCACCAAGTGCTCCGCCACGCTCGGTAATTCTGTCAAACTCAATAAGCACAGCTTCTTCCACCAATTCGGTGAGCTCCTCAATAATAAATGCACCTTGCAAGGGGTTTTCATTTTTCGCCAGGCCAAGTTCCTTATTAATAATTAATTGTATGGCTACTGCCCTGCGTACACTTTCTTCGGTTGGCGTAGTAATGGCCTCATCATACGCATTGGTATGCAGCGAGTTGCAGTTATCATAAATAGCGTATAGCGCTTGTAGTGTTGTTCTGATGTCGTTAAAATCTATTTCCTGAGCATGTAACGATCGGCCGGAGGTTTGGATGTGATACTTAAGCATCTGCGACCGGGCATCAGCACCATATTTGTGTTTCATGGCCTTTGCCCATATTTTTCTAGCTACACGGCCAATTACGGCATATTCTGGGTCTATGCCATTAGAAAAGAAAAAGGATAAATTAGGGCCAAATTTATTGATGTCCATACCCCGGCTCAGGTAATATTCTACATAAGTAAAGCCATTGGCCAGGGTAAAAGCAAGTTGACTTATGGGATTTGCCCCTGCCTCGGCAATATGATAACCGCTAATTGAAACGGAATAGAAATTTCTGATATTCTGCTCAATAAAATATTCTTGTACATCGCCCATTAATCTTAGGGCAAATTCGGTGGAGAAAATACAGGTGTTTTGTGCCTGATCTTCTTTAAGAATATCGGCTTGCACGGTACCGCGAACAGAAGCTACCGTTTTCTTTTTTATTTCTTGATAAACCTCATGGTCTAAAACCTGATCTCCGGTAACACCTAGCAACATCAATCCAAGGCCATCATTGCCAGTGGGGATTTTACCATTATATTGGGGTCGTGCCACACCGCTTTTGCTATAAATCTCGGCAATCTTAAGCTCAGTTTCCTGTTCAAGGTTATGTTCTCTTATGTACAGCTCACATTGCTGATCGATTGCTGTATTCATAAAATAACCAAGCAGCATAGGCGCAGGCCCATTTATGGTCATACTCACCGATGTTTTTGGGTCTGAAAGATCAAAACCTGAATAGAGCTTTTTGGCATCATCAAGACAGCATATAGATACCCCGGCATTGCCAATTTTACCATAAATATCTGGTCTCACATCAGGGTCACTACCATAGAGTGTTACTGAGTCAAAGGCAGTGGAAAGCCGCTTAGCCGGCATGCCTGCACTAACATAATGAAATCTGCGGTTTGTACGTTCCGGGCCGCCTTCACCGGCAAACATTCTAATAGGATCTTCTCCTTCACGTTTAAAAGGATAAATGCCGGCAGTATAGGGGAATTCTCCTGGTACATTTTCCTGCAACATCCATTTTAAAAGATCTCCCCAAGCCTGAAATTTGGGAAGTGAAATTTTAGAAATTTTCAGGTGCGATAATGACTCCGTATATGTTTGAATAGAGAGTTCCTTCCCTCTTACCTTAAATTTATATAATTCATCGGTGTATTTTTTTACCTTTTCAGGCCATTCTTTTATTTGCCTAAGATTTTTAGGGTCTAATTCAATAATTAGGTTGTCATAAGCCTTTCGCAATTCAGCAACTACCTCATTGTTATCAGCATCTGCTTGAAGATATGTTAGCGTCTTGTCAATACTATATAGTTGCTGGGCAATGTCTGCTTGTTGTAGTGCCACTTTATCATAATGGCGATTATTCTCGGCAATTTCTGAAAGGTACCGGGTTCTACTTGGTGGAATGATAAATATTTTTTCTGATTGTTCATCGCCCACTTGTACATGGGAATTGAAATTTACTTTCGTTTTTTTGTTCAGAGTATTTAGGATAGCCTGATAAAGACAATTCATGCCGGGGTCATTAAACTGGCTGGCAATAGTGCCATATACCGGTATTTCATTATCTGCGGTCTCAAACTGATTATGGTTTCTTCTATATTGTTTCTTTACATCACGTAAAGCATCTAAAGATCCCCTTTTGTCAAATTTATTAATGGCAATAATATCAGCAAAATCGAGCATGTCAATCTTTTCCAATTGAGTAGCAGCACCGTATTCAGGTGTCATTACATATAAACTAATATCGGCATGCTCAATAATTTCTGTATCGGATTGGCCAATACCGGATGTTTCAATAATGATGAGATCGAAATTGGCTGCTTTTAAAACCAATAATGCCTCTTTGATATGGGCCGAGAGCGCCAGATTAGATTGGCGCGTAGCCAGTGAGCGCATATAAACCCTTGGATCTTTTATGGCATTCATTCTTATTCTATCGCCCAATAAGGCGCCACCCGTTTTCCTTTTAGAGGGATCAACAGAAATTATGGCAATGGATTTATCATCAAAATCTGCCAAATACCTTCTTACAAGCTCATCTACCAACGATGATTTCCCTGCTCCACCCGTTCCTGTTATACCTAAAATTGGTGCCTTACTCTTCTGTGCATCAAGATGAACTTGATTTAATATTTTGCTTGATTGGTCAGGAAAATTCTCGGCAGCAGAAATAATGCGGGCAATCGCCCCACCATTGCGCTTGCTCAATAATTTATCTTCTCCATTAAGATCTTTACCGGTGGGGAAATCACATTTACTTACCATGTCATTTATCATGCCCT